>Ga0114999_10006875_pt1 | contig 13007 bp, 13 predicted proteins | sample ArcticOcean_MG_C_3_FD_89820 | JGI IMG/M metagenome (GOLD analysis project Ga0114999, IMG submission 89820) | Marine microbial communities from western Arctic Ocean - ArcticOcean_MG_CB8_126 | ecosystem: Environmental > Aquatic > Marine > Oceanic | place: Arctic Ocean: Canada Basin | collected...
GGTGACTCAATGCGCTCGGCGATTAAGCAAGTTGCATCCGGACGTTTCGGAGTCACAAACGAATATCTTGTAAATGCTGATGATATTCAGATTAAAATGGCTCAAGGAGCAAAGCCAGGAGAGGGTGGGCAGTTACCCGGTCATAAAGTTGATGATCGAATTGCAAAGGTTCGGTTTTCCACTCCAGGTGTAGGGCTAATCTCGCCACCTCCACATCACGATATATATTCAATTGAGGACCTTGCTCAGTTAATTCACGACCTAAAGAATGTTAATCCTGATGCAAGAATTTCAGTTAAATTAGTGTCTGAAGTTGGGGTAGGAACGATTGCTGCAGGAGTTTCAAAAGCCCACGCAGATCATGTTACTATTTCTGGACATGATGGTGGAACAGGAGCGAGCCCAATAACATCTTTATTGAGTGCTGGAGGACCATGGGAAATGGGGTTAGCTGAAACTCACCAAACTCTGGTCATGAATGGGTTACGAGGGAGAATTGCTGTTCAGGTTGATGGAGGGTTGAGAACCGGTCGTGATGTTGTTGTGGGGGCACTACTAGGGGCTGATGAATTTGGTTTTGCTACAGCAGCTTTAGTAGCAGAGGGTTGTATTATGATGAGAAAGTGCCATTTAAATACTTGTCCCGTTGGAGTGGCCACCCAAAACACTGAACTTCGCAAGCGTTTTACAGGGAAACCAGAAGATATTGTCAATCTATTCATGTTTATTGCCGAGGATATGAGAGAAATAATGGCAGACTTGGGGTTTTCTTCAATAAATGAGATGATTGGACGAACTGATATTCTCAATATGCGCCCTGCAATTAATCATTGGAAAGCGCAGAGTATTGATCTCTCAAAACTATTATTTCAGCCTAAGGTTAAAAATAATATTGCTGTTTTTAATTGTGAGAAACAAGATCACGGATTAGATAAAGCCCTAGACCATAAGTTGATAGAATTAGCGAGAATGGCACTCGAAAATGTTAGTCCAGTATCTATTGATTCAAAAATCATGAATACACATCGAGCAGTTGGAACTATGTTATCTGGTTTTGTTGCAAAGGCGTACGGTTTAAAAGGATTACCTGATGATACTATTCACATTAAACTGGAAGGTAGTGCAGGACAAAGTCTAGGGGCTTGGCTAGCTCATGGAGTTACTTTGGAATTGTCAGGGGATGCAAATGACTATGTTGGCAAAGGTATCTCAGGAGGTCGAATAGTTATCTATCCGGCTAAGGAAAGTTCATTAGTTCCAAGAGAAAACATAATCGCTGGTAATACAATACTTTATGGAGGCACGTCGGGAGAGGTTTTTATTTCTGGTGTTGTTGGTGAGCGATTTGCTGTTAGAAATTCGGGGGCAATCGCAATTGTCGAAGGTTGTGGTGATCATGGTTGTGAATATATGACAGGAGGAATAGTTGTTGTTCTCGGGAAAACTGGTCGCAATTTCGCTGCTGGAATGTCTGGGGGTATAGCTTATGTTTTTGATGAGACAGGTGATTTTGAGAGTTTTTGTAATATGAGCATGGTAGAGGTAACTAAAGTTCTTGATCATGAATTTGTAGATTTTGAAAAGACAGGCGGAGTGATAGATGAGACTATAATCTCAAAGGATTTGACACGTTTTGATGCACAGCGTTTAAAAAGCTTGGTTGAAAAACATTTAAGATATTCGGGAAGCCTATTAGCTAGCAAAATTTTGGAAAATTGGAAAGATTCATTGAAAAATTTTGTAAAGGTTATGCCTTTAGAATATTTGCGTGTTCTTACAGAAAAAAACCAATCTGAAACTGCAGAAAAAATAAAGAGTATAAATTTAATGGCAGGAGAATAAGAAATTGGGAAAGCCCACTGGATTTTTAGAAATTCATCGTTTGGACCGTGCATACGCACCCGTAGATGATAGGATTTTACATTTTAAAGAATTCAGTATTGCACTGGAAAATAAGGAAATTGCAAACCAGGGTGGCCGTTGTATGGATTGCGGCATTCCTTATTGTCATCAGGGGTGTCCAGTTGATAATTTAATTCCAGAATGGAATGACTTGGTTTATAGAGGGAAATGGCCTGAGGCACTTCAGCGTCTGCACAGTACAAATAATTTCCCAGAGTTTACAGGAAGAGTCTGCCCTGCACCATGCGAGGCATCTTGTACTTTAAATATCACTGATGAACCCGTAACGATTAAAAGTATTGAGTGTGCGTTGGTAGACCGGGGGTGGCAAGAAGGTTGGATTCATCCAGTAGTCCCTAAGAGTAGATCTGGGAAGAGGATTGCAGTAATTGGTTCTGGACCCGCAGGAATGGCATGTGCACAGCAATTAGCAAGAGCAGGTCATAAAGTGGTTGTTTTTGAAAAGAATAGTCGAATTGGAGGGCTGTTGCGGATAGGGATTCCTGATTTCAAGATGGATAAACGTCTTATTGATAGGCGAATCGCTCAAATGCAAACTGAGGGTGTCGAGTTTCATCCTAATTCTGCCGTTGGGAGTAATATTCCAATTAAAGAAATTAGAAGAGATTTTGATGCTATTGCTTTGTGCTGTGGATCTGAATTTCCGCGGGATCTATCAGTACCAGGTCGTGACTTGAAAGGTGTTCATTATGCTATGGATTTTCTCTCTCAGCAAAATGACAGAAATGCAGGAGCGCTAGTGGCAACAGAGACTGAAATTTTGGCAAAGGATAAGCATGTAATTGTGATTGGTGGAGGTGATACAGGCTCCGATTGCGTTGGAACGTCAATTCGGCAGGGCGCAGCATCTGTAATGCAACTTGAGTTATTGCCAAAGCCTCCTGACCACGAAGATAAGAGTATCACTTGGCCAAATTGGCCCCTGAAATTACGTTCTTCGTCTTCACATGAAGAAGGGTGTGGTAGAGAGTGGTCTGTAATGACAAAATCTCTTTGTGGCAATGCAGGGAAAGTGACCGACCTTAAAGTGGCTGAGTTGGAGTGGAGTGAAGGTCCAAATGGGGGTCAGAGCATGGTTGAAATAGAAGGCTCAGAAACCAGAGTTAAAGCCGATTTAGTGCTTCTTGCAATGGGGTTCGCTCACCCTATTCAGGAGGGGCTATTAAACTCTTTAGGAGTGAAGTATGATAGTCGAGGCAATGTTGCGGCTAACGATATTAATTATAAGACCTCAATCTCAAAAGTATTTGCAGCAGGTGATATGCGGCGCGGGCAGTCTCTCGTCGTTTGGGCGATTAGAGAAGGTCGTGAGTGCGCAGCAGCAATAGATAATTTCTTAATCAAATACGAAGGCTTATAGAGGTTAAAAGTTAGGCTCCATTGAAATAGGTTCTTAAAAGCAATTTTAATTGTCCATTAAAAATTTTTTAGTTTCTTCAATCGATAATGAGAGTGTTTCTTGATTAACAAAATTTGGTATAATTAAGTTTGCTTTGGCTTGATTTCTGAACCATGAAAATTGTCTTTTTGCCAAGTTACGTGTTGCTTTTTTGGCCTTTTCGATAGCTGCCGAAATAGTTATTTCTCCTAAATGCGCTTGAATTAACTCTGAAAATCCAATTGCTTTTATGGCAGGTAGGGTTCCTGTTAATTGGAGTGAATTAATGTGCTCTATCTCGGACATTACACCAGCTGTGATCATCTGGTCAAAACGATCTTCTATAGCTCCATATAGATCAGTGCGAGGTGGAAGAATGTGAATTGAAAAGTAATGATCTTTAGTTTTACTTGAGAGAGGTTGATTTTGCTTCCATTTTGTAATCGGTTGTCCCGTGGCATTAATAACACTAAGGGCCCGAATTACCCTTTGTCGGTCGTTTAATTTAATAGTCAATGCAAACTTTGGATCTAATCGTTTTAATTCTTTAAATGCAGTTTTGGCTCCCTCAAGAGTATAGATTAGTTCTGCCTGCTCAATGTACTTTTTAGGAATACTGGGAATTTCAGCTAATCCTTCTTGTAATACTCGGAGATATAACCCTGTCCCACCGCAAATAATTGGAATATTCTTCCGTGAATGAATTTCTTCAATTATAGTTAGAGCTTGTTTGCGCCATAAACCTACTGAATGTTGTTGAGAGATTGGAATATGTCCATATAAATGATGCGGAATTTTTTCTTGATCTGTATCTGAAGGGCGGGCTGTTAATATTTTAAGCTCGGAGTAAACTTGCATACTATCGGCATTAACAATTTCCCCCGAAATTATTTGTGCTAATTTTAAAGCAAGGGCAGACTTGCCACTGGCAGTTGGCCCAGCAACAATAATGGTTGGTTTTTTTTTTCGATCTTTTCCCAATATATTTTCCAGGCTGTAGAAACGAATTACTCAAAAGTATTCTATAATTTGTAAGTAAAGGTTATTCTTTTTAAAGAAAGAGATATAAAAACAATCTTTAATTATACTTAAATTATGATTTACGTAGCAAGAGGGTAATATTTTAATATGAAAAATGTTTTAACGGTAGTTGCTCCTTTTGGATGGCAGATTAGAGACACAACTTTAAAAAAGATAACAAATTGCCTTCTTGAAGTGTGTACTGAGATCGATATTAGTTGTTTGTCAAAAAGTGAAGCTTACGATGTGTTTTTTCCAGATCAAGATTTCAGTATGGTTGAGGACTTGGTTCGCAGGCAGCTGGAAGATCAACCTATCGATATAGCAGTACAGCCAATTGAGAATCGAAAAAAAATGTTACTACTTTCAGATATGGACTCAACTATAATTACGACAGAGACAATTGATGAACTATCCAGTTATTTAGGGTTAAAAGAGGAAGTGTCCAAGATTACTGAAAAAGCGATGAATGGGGAAATTTTATTCGAGGATGCTTTAAGAAGTCGAGTTTTAATGCTGAAAGGGTTAAATGAAGATGCTGCTAACATGATAATCTCTAGAATAAAATTTTCGAAGGGGGCTGCCACTCTGGTGCGCACGATGAGAGGTTTTGGAGCATATACGGCTTTAGTTTCTGGAGGTTTTCGCCAGTTCACAAAAAGCGTTAAGAATACTCTTGGTTTTGATTACGAAATTGGCAACCAATTAGAGATTGAAAATGGAAAGTTTACCGGGGAGGTTATTGGTAAAATAATTTCTAGTGATATCAAAGCTGAGATATTAGTCGCACTTTCAGTCCAAGAAGGGGTTGCTTCTGAAAAAATTTTAGCTGTTGGTGATGGAGCAAACGATTTAGCTATGTTGAAGGCTGCAGGAATGGGGGTCGCCTATCATGCTAAGCCGTTGGTTATTGAAAATACGCGATTTCGCTTAGATTATGTTGGACTTGATGGGTTGTTGTTTTTTCAAGGTATCCAGCGTGCTGATTTTGTGCATTAAAATTTTTGAAAGCCATAGTTATTTTAATTTGATTTAAGTTTAGTATTTGGAATCAAAGATCAATCCTTCGAGAATGTAAGTGCTACAAATCTTGAGCCAGTTTCACCATTTATGAGCAACAATACTGACTTTCGTCCCTTATTTTTGGCTATTTTTATTTGTTTTAAAGCTTCTTTTGGGGTGTTGATTTTTACTTGCCCTATTTCAGTTATTAGATCACCGGGGCGGATCCCTTTTTTCGCAGCTGGTCCTTCTATATCAACATTAACTACGATTATACCTTTTATATTTTTTTCAAGTTTAAATTGCTTTCGTATGGGTGGAGATAGTGAAGATACTGTTAATCCAAGATTTTTTAATTTTTCAACTCCAGGTTTACTTTTTATTCCAGACGATTTTGCAATTTTCTCTTGGAGAACACCGACTGTAGCTTTTAAGGTTTTTTTATTATTGTTCCGCCAAACAATGACGTCAACAGGCTTATTTACAGGTGTATCAGCAACAATTTTAGGGAGGTTACGCATTTCTGAAACAGGGTTACCGTCAAAAGATAAAATAATATCTCCTGGTTCAATTTTAGATGCCTCAGCTGGCCCACCTGGGATGAGACTAGCTACTAATGCTCCTTGTGCTTTGTCTAGACCAAGATTTTCTGCAATTTCCTTAGTGACTTTTTGAATATGGACGCCTAACCATCCTCGTTGTACTTTACCTTTTTCAATTAATTGGGTTATAACAGGCTCAGCTGCAGATGAAGGGATAGCAAAACCTATTCCAACACTTCCTCCTGATGGAGAAAAAATTGCTGTATTTATTCCAATTACTTGACCTTCCATGTTGAACATTGGTCCACCTGAGTTTCCTCTATTAATAGATGCATCAGTTTGAATGAAGTCATCATAAGGGCCAGCATTTATATTTCTTCCCCGAGCTGAGATTATGCCAGCAGTAACAGTTCCCCCAAGTCCAAATGGATTTCCAATAGCTAAAACCCAATCACCAACACGTGATTTTGAAGAGTCTCCAAAGTCTACACCTTTCAAGTTTTTATTAGGGTTTATTTTTAATACGGCCAAATCTGTTTTTGCATCCCGGCCGACCAAGTTTGCTATTAAACGTGTGTCATCATGCAAGATCACTGTAATCTCATCTGCATCCTGAATGACGTGATTATTTGTAATTATGTGCCCCTTGTCTCCGATTATAAAACCAGAGCCTAAAGATTGTGCTCTCCTCGATTTATTCCCAGGACCCTGCTTATCAAAGAATTCTTTAAAAAAATCCTCAAATGGCGAACCTGGAGGCAATTGAGGCATTTGAGGCGCGGCACGTCCTTCAATTACCTGAGTTGTTGAAATATTCACAACTGATGGGAGTAATTTTTCTGCTAAGCTTGAAAAGCTATCTGGAGCTGGTTGCCCCATTACAGAGTTTATCGGAAGAAAGGCGATCGTCAAAAGAACTAATAGTGTGCATATACTGTTATAATTATTGGTATATTTTTTTTTAGAATTGTAAATATTCATCAGTTTCCTATTGTTTGAAAAAATTATATGCTTAGTTGCAAATCGATTTAGGTAATGCGCTAAATTTTTTTACAAATTTTTAATTTTATCTTCTTAAAATCTAAAGATAAAATTGAAAATTTCATTATCTAAAATTTATAATTCCTAAGAATTTCATCCTCTAACTAGCCAAACCAAACCAACACCAATGAATGCTACAGTAAGGCCTGCCGTTCTTAAATTAGTTGATGGCATTTCCAGCATATTTGCCATCAACCGCTTCATTCCATCAGGGAAAAGGGCATAAGCAAACCCTTCAATTGTTATAGCAAGTGCTAAAGCTACCCACAAGTCACCCATTATTTCTCTATATCACAAAAAATTTTCAGCGCTTTATAGGTTTTGGTATATTATTAAAGAATTGGAACAACTCTGATTTAGGGCTTAGCACCATTGTAGTTCCCTCCTTAACGGAATTACCAAGAGCATCCATTGATCTGTAAAAGTCAAAGAACGACTGATCTTGCCCATATGCGTCATTTAGAATCTTAGTTCGCAGTCCATCTCCCTGCCCGCGAAGAATTTCTGACGCTTTTGTAGCTTCAGAAATTATAATTGTTCGGGTTTTATTTGCTTTTGCTTGAATGTTTGCTTTTTCCTTTTCGCCATTCGCACGTAGTTCAGCGGCATGTGCAACTCGATCTGATTGCATTCGATTATAGACAGCTTGGGCTGTCGTATCGGGAAGGTCAGTTCGACCGATGCGGACGTCTACAACCTCTGTTCCAAATTCGGCAGCCTGATTCTTCATGTGAGTTGTGATGAAGTTCATGACTTCCACTCTTTTTGCCGTCAACATATCTCCGAGTAGTATTTTTCCTATCTCCTCTCGAATTGCTGAATTCAAGCGGTTGCCAAAAACCTGCCTAAAATTAGCATCCGTCAATGCTTTTTTTCGAAACTCAAGAGGATCAACAATTTTGTAGCGTGCGAAGGCGTCAACGTTAACTCTTTTTTGATCAGAAAGTATTACTTCTTGTGCTGGTGGATCCAAATCTAAAAGACGTCGATCATAAAATTCAACATTTTGAACAAACGGGACTTTAAATTGGATGCCCGGTTTCGATATAACACGTATTGGATTTCCAAACTGGAGAATCAGTGCTTGTTCAGTTTGATGAACGGTAAACACAGTTCCCAATCCAACGATGACGACCAGCAAAAAAGTTATGCCTGCAATGGCTAGTGATTTTGTCATTGTGTTGCTCCTATCGTTCGCTTTTTCAACTCAGGTAAAGGAAGGTAGGGGACTACACCCTGCCCAGTGTCTCCTTGGTCGATAATAATTTTTTCGGTATTACTCAAAACTTCTTGCATTTTTTCTAAATAAATGCGCCTTCGGGTCACTTCTTTATTTTCTTTATAGGCATCATAAATCGAGAGAAACCTTTGAGCCTCACCTTCAGCTTCATTTATCATCTTCTGTCTATAACCTTCTGCATCTTGGATCATTTTTTGCGATTCACCTTTGGCTCGTGGAATTATATCGTTACTGTAGGCAACCGCCTCATTGACTTTTCGCTCTTGATCTTGTTTTGCTCGTTGGACATCATTGAAGGCGTCAATAACTTCTTGTGGAGGGTCAACTTTCTGCAATTGAATCTTTGCAATCGCCACTCCTGCCTTATAGCTATCAAGCACTTGCTGAAGAAGCAAAAGAGTTTCGTCTTGAACTTGCTGTCGTTTGATAGTTAGCGCATCTTCTAATGTTGTTTTTCCTATGACTTCACGCATTGCACTTTCGGCTGCAATTTTGACTGTAGCTTCTGGGTTGCGGATATTAAAAAGGTAGTTCGCCGCATTTTTTATGCGCCATTGAATAACAAAATCGATATCAATAATGTTCTGGTCGCCAGTCAGCATCAGACTTTCTTGTGAAACGTCACGAGGGTTGGATCCTCTTCCTAGTTCTCCTGCTGTTCTAAATCCAACATTAATCGTATTCGTTCTATCAACATTAACTTTAATCACACTTCCAATAGGAGCAGGTAGCCAAAAATTAAGGCCAGGATTAGTGCGTTTTACATATTTTCCAAACAATAACTCAACACCAACTTCACCTGGTTTTACTTGGTAAGGAACATTAGTGGCCAACCAAAAGATTGCTGCGGCCACAATAATTAAAAAGACATTCCTGAAGCCCCATCCTCCCCCAGGCATAAAGCGTTTTAAACTTTCTTGGCCTTTTTGGATCAATTCATCAATGTTCGGCGGTTGTGGGCCTCTGGGTCCACCGCCTTGTCCGCCGCCGCCCCAAGGGCCATCTCCATTTGATTTATCTACCATGAGTTGTTGTCCTCGTTTTCGGTATGAAGTTAATTTTTATATATCGAAACTTGTATTTTAAAGTTTTGTTGTTAATTCATAGTCATTTAGATACTGTCGTAATTTATAAGATCCTGTAATAAGCTACAAGACCCATAACTGCAATATCGGGCTCTTTAGATTATGATTATATATTTGGAAGATAATTTGGAGTTTGCAAGGCATGAATGATGTAAATATTGAACAAATAGAAAATATTCTCCGGAGTATCAAGGACCCAATTAGTGGTAAAGACGTGATTTCTAACAAAATGATCTCTGGGTTGCAAACTAAAGATGGTCACGTTGCTTTTGCTATAAACATAGATCCTTCAAAAAGTGTTGAAATGGAACCTCTCAGAAAGGAGTGCGAAAAGGCTGTATTTGAAATGGATGGGGTGCTTACGGCAACGGTTGTTTTAACGGCAGAAAAAAAGAAAGATAGTGGGACAGTTCCTCCCCCACAGCGAGCAACTGGAGGACAGACAGGAGCATCTGGTGGGGAACAAAAAATTAATGATTTATTGCCTGGTGTAAAGTCGATTATTGCAGTTGCTTCAGGGAAGGGCGGGGTTGGAAAGTCAACTACAGCGGTCAACTTAGCTCTGGGGCTTTCTGTTAGTGGAAAAAAAGTTGGGCTTCTTGATGCAGATATCTATGGACCTTCTATGCCTAGAATGATGGGGATTTCTGGGCAACCGTCTTCATCTGATGGGAAAACACTGGATGCTATGGAAAATTATGGAATTAAGGTAATGTCAATGGGGTTTCTTGTTGAGGAAGATACACCAATGATTTGGCGTGGGCCAATGGTTCAATCAGCTTTAGAGCAGATGATGCGTGATGTGATGTGGGGCGATTTAGATGTTCTGGTAGTCGATATGCCTCCAGGAACTGGCGATGTTCAGCTAACGATGGCACAGCGCGTTCCTTTGACTGGAGCTATAATTGTTTCAACTCCTCAGGACATAGCTTTACTCGATGCACGCAAGGGATTAAATATGTTTTTAAAAGTAGATGTCCCAGTGTTTGGAATAATTGAAAACATGAGTTACTTCTTGTGTCCAGCGTGCGGAAATCGAGCTGAAATATTTGGTCATGGTGGGGCCCGTGAAGAAGCGGGTCGACTTGGTATTGATTTTCTTGGAGAAGTTCCTTTACATATAGATATTCGATCAACTTCAGATAGTGGGCATCCAGTAGTCGTGTCTCAGCCAGAGAGCGAACATTCAAAAAGTTATCAGTCTATTGCTGAAAAAGTCTGGGCGCATATTGAAAAGCATAGCAGTTCTGGGGCCCCTTTAGGACCTAAGATTGTCATGAACTAGAGTAGATCAGGGGTTTTGGGGATTTGAGTTGTTAAATAAAAAGAAACAAATTATGTGAGTTTCGGAAAATTTTGTTGAAAGTGAATTTAATGGCTGAAGAGTTAACAGTACATCTAGAAAATGTAAGTATATCTGTTAAGGCCTTGGAGCTACAGGACTGGCAACAGCGCTACTGTTAGATGGTCTTAATTATAGAGGCTCGACTGCTGAGAGATTGTTCCTTGATCAAGATGCGAGTGTTAAAGCTAAATTTCCATTTAAGTACCTTCCTTAAAATTTAAAGCAACTTCCTTCCTCAATATTTCTATTTAAGAAGATAGATAATTAAAACTGTTGATGAGACCTTTATATTTAATCTTTTAGTGGTTAGTGATAGTATCTCTATCGCCAATAATTTTAACTGAGAGTGTATTGTTAGGTTCGCTAGTTATTTTGTGGGCCGAATCAAGTGGCCTGCATTCTTAAAACTAGTAGCGATCTGTATTAAGGGCTTTTCAACACATTTAGCAGTTGGTAAAAGCAGAAACTCTGGGCTAAGTAAGAGTTGTTTGTATAAATCAACCTCTTCCATCCTGAATGCAATTGCATCTAATATATCTTGTTCATCAAGACTGATGTATTTACAGCCAAGGCAATTAATTTCTATATCTCTCTTTCTTGAAGCAAAATAAATAGTCATCAACTCCTTTATTGCTGGATATGCCTGCCCTACTTTTGCAAGCTGAAGGCTATGTTCGAGAATTTTTTTGCTTTGGTCGCTAGTTTTATAGTTTTCAGTTTACAATCTAATTACCCAAAGAATTAATTTTTCATCAAATGTGAATTTTCTGAAATCTTTTGGGAGAACACCTCTTTCCTTGAATATCATAATTATTCTAAACTAGTTGCTAGGTTACTATCATGCCAAGTTCATTACGAAGTCCATTTATTAAAGATAACAAACCTGTTGACCTAAGTGGCACGAGTGGTTTCAGTGATCGCTGACATAGCTTTTTAACTTTTAAAGAAGTGTTGTCACTGACACAGTTAATTGGAAAGACAACAGCATCAGCTTTCCTGATTGCACGTATCAATTCATTCATTGATCTTTCAACCCTACCATCGTGATGAGAGAGCTTGCCATTCCATGTCGACACAAGGGTTTGGAGCCGACAAACCTCCCTTGATCTGCCTCCAACATATAAAATACAATTTCCATTGAGGTTAAAGCTTGAATTTTTCATGCAATTATTTTTTTGAGTTAACGCTTCTTCAAGCAAAGATGCCTTTGTTTCCAAAATAGGAACTGTTGAGGAAAGATTATAGTTTACAGATTGTAGTTTTCTTATCTTAGCATTTTCTGGGGTGAGATTTTATTCTAACTTGTCAATCTTTTGACCATCAACTTTATAGCTTCTCTTTGATTGAGTATTATCTTTATAATTTAAGTTTTCTTGGTTTTTAATTTTTGTGACTCTACTTTTTAAACTAATTATTTCATTTTTTAGTTTTTTGATTATAGATTCTTTTTTCTCAATATTTTTGCGGTTACGTAATTTTTCTTTTTCAAAATGCGTATTAAAGTTAGTTTTTTTGTTTAACATAGTATTTACGCCTTTCAGTTAGTGTTCTGTAGACCAATTTAGTTGTGTAATTGATTTAGACTGGGGAGTGCCGATTAAGTATCTGCGACGGATCAAATGTGCGGCATTCTTGAAGGTTGTCCAGATTACTCCTAGAGAAATCTCAGCACATCTGGCAGCGGCAGCAGGTAAAATATCAATAGTTAATAGTTGGTGGTGTTGCGGAGAAGAGGTCTCCATCCATGCAGAAACCGCATCTATTAAAATGTTTTCATCTATACTTGTGAGAGGTTTGTGAAGGCAGTTTATTTGTAATTGTTTCTTGGTTGATATGCTTAATATAGTCATGAGCTCATTGAGTGCCTCGAAAGCATCAATTACTCCAGCAAGTTTCGCTCCATGCAAAAGCTTTTTGTGATTCTTGCGTTGATTCATACAATCATAGGCCCACAATCTGATGGCCCACAAAATTAATTGTTCTCCAAATAGAGAACAGGCAAATGCTTTAGGAACATTATATTTGCGGGCGGAAGTCATGATTTTTTATACTATTGAATGTAGGGGCTTTGTTAAGGGCGGATCTAAATCGTATTTTTTATTTGTTCCATCCTCTAATTTAGATAATTCGAGATGCCTTGAATTTCGTGATTTAAGTATACGGTCTGCTTCAAAAAAGATTGGGAAAAGATCACTATTTACAAAGTTGATAACCATTAATTAGTGCTCTTTGATATCATGGGGAAAGTCTTAAAAATTCATATTAATTTGATAATGATTATTATATTCATTATTAATATAAATAAATATTTTTGCAATTAAAAACTATTCGCAAATTAAAATTTTTTAAATACAACTCATAAAAAAGGCTCTAAATGTTAGAGAAAATGTGCGGAAATTGATTTAAAAAATTTGATATGAATATTTAAGAA
>Ga0114999_10006879_pt1 | contig 13001 bp, 9 predicted proteins | sample ArcticOcean_MG_C_3_FD_89820 | JGI IMG/M metagenome (GOLD analysis project Ga0114999, IMG submission 89820) | Marine microbial communities from western Arctic Ocean - ArcticOcean_MG_CB8_126 | ecosystem: Environmental > Aquatic > Marine > Oceanic | place: Arctic Ocean: Canada Basin | collected...
GACAAGCTCAATGCGATGAACGTCGAGCTCCTTCAATCAATGCTCAGGGCCCTTCGAGAAGCGGCTAGCAACGAAGTTGTCAGGGTCGTAATAATTACGGGTTCAGGACGCGCCTTCTCGGCGGGTGGCGACCTCAGCGAGGGCGACGAAGCATGGGGCAGCCTGTTCTCGGAGGATGTGTTGAAGCTCCGTGAGTTAATGGAGGCCTCAGAGCTGCTCGTAGAGATGCCCAAAGTGACCATCGCTGCGATCAACGGCCCCTGTGCGGGTGGCGCACTGGCCTTAGCTTGCGCCGCCGACTTGCGATACTCGGCAACATCAGCTGTCTTCACTACGGCCTTCGCGAAGGTTGGATTGACAGGTGACTACGGTGGTACCTGGACCCTCCCTCGGGTAGTTGGACCTGCGAAGGCCCGCGAGCTCTATCTTCTTTCTGAACGATTCGATGCCAATGAGGCACTCCGGATCGGCCTTGTCTCGCAAGTTCTCGCGGACGAAGATCTCATGCCGCATACTCGCTCAATCGCCAAACAGTTGGCAACGGTACCGTCGGGAGTCATTTCAGGAATCAAGAATAATCTCGATGACGGTCTTCGCCTCCCCTTGTCCCAGTTGCTCGACCGTGAGGCTGAGCGCCAGGTCAGAGCAGCTCGAGCTCCAGAACGCAGCCGTATTGACTCCAACCGGCACCAGAAGTGAACCTGACACACCGACTGATCGAGTCGCATCTCCTAGAAGGCGAGCTAAGGCCGAATACGGAGATTGGCCTTAAGGTTGACCAGATCTTCGTTGACGACTCCGTCGGCCCATTAATTTCTCTTGAGTTGGAAGCGATGGGGATTGAAGACTTAGACCCTGCGCTTGCCGTGGCTTACGTGGATCATCTCTTACTTCAGGAAGACCACCGCAACTCTGAGGACCACCTGCTGTTGCGCAGCGCGGCTATGCGTTACGGAATGTGGTTCAGCCCAGCAGGTAATGGAATCTGTCACGCTGTTCACCTGGAGCGATTCGGCGTGCCCGGGGCCACTCTTGTCGGCTCTGACAGCCACACATGTGCGGCAGGGGCTTTAGGGATGTTTGCCATTGGGGTTGGCGGTTTAGCTGCAGCCTTGGCTCTTGCTGGAGAGCCGCTGTACCTAGATATGCCTGAAGTTTGGGGAGTCCACCTGGTGGGTCGACTCCAGCCCTGGGTAAGTGCTAAAGACGTCATCCTTGAGATGCTGCGCCGACATGGAGTCGACGGTGCTACTGGCCGAGTCTTTGAATACTTCGGACCTGGCCTCAAGGAACTAAGCGTTTGGGACCGGCACGTCATCGCCCATATGGGTGCCGAGCTCGGTGCAACCACCTCCGTCTTTCCCTCTGATGGGGAAGTATTGCGCTTTCTTACTCAGCAGGGACGACCTGAAGCCTGGAAAGAGATTGTCCAGGAGCACTCCGAATTCGACCATGTCGAAGAACTCGACTTGAGCCAGGTCGAACCATTGATCGCGTTGCCATCTAGCCCAGGCAACGTCAAACGGGTCCGGGAAGTTGCAGGGACCGAGATCCACCAGGCTTATATTGGTTCATCTGCCAACCCGAGTTTCCGGGATCTAGCTGTCGTAGCTCGTGTCGTCGCTGGCCACTCGATACCAGAACCGGTTTCTTTCGACGTGAACCCTGCTACACGACAGATTTTGGAAAACCTCGTTGAGTCGGGCGATCTGGGCCATTTGATACGCGCCGGAGCTCGGGTCCATCAAGCCGGCTGCAACGGATGCCCAGGTATGGGACAGGCCCTCGCCCCCGGCCGGAACAGTCTGCGGACCGTTCCGCGGAACTTCCCAGGGCGATCCGGGACGGAGGACGATCGAGTTTATTTATGTAGTCCAGAAACGGCGGCGGTTTCGGCACTTACTGGTTTGATTACTGACCCGCGGGACAACTGCTCCGCTCCTCCAACGATTCAGGAACCTGAGAATTGGATTGTTAACACCTCTCAACTTATCCCTCCAACTCCTCGCGACCAGCGCTTAACTTCTCTTCTAGTCAAGTCTTCGGGTCACGTCCCGATTCCTCATTTTCCAAAGATACCTGACACCTTTGACCTGCCAGTCCTCCTCAAACTCGAAAACGATATATCGACCGACGAGATACTGCCTGCGGGTACGAACGTTATGCCGTTGTGGTCGAACCTTAGCGAAGTAAGCAGATTTGCCTTTACCGGAATAATTCCTGACTATGCTGAAAAAGCGGTTGCTGTCGCTGAATCTGGACATCTTGTTATTGCCGGTAGAAACTATGGGCAGGGTTCCAGCAGGGAACTAGCGGCGCTTTCACCTCGATTTCTAGGCCTACGCTCAGTGATTGCCTTAACGTTTGCTCGAATACATTGGGAGAATCTTATTAACTTTGGAGTATTGCCGCTGTGCTTCAAAGATCAACAAGATTACATTAATACTCAAAGTGATCATAGACTAAGGATAGAGCAAGTCCATCACCTCATCAGAACTGGTTCTGGAATAGTTGAAAACACGACAATTAAGTCATTTATTGAAGTCACACATGATCTATCAGAACGTCAAAAAACAATAGTTTTGGAAGGTGGAATCATAAGTATGATAAACCACGAGTCTCAACTCGGACAACCAACACGAAAACTGGAATAGCCTGAAATCTAAAAATTGGAAAGAAGCCCAATGCTAGAACGGTCGATGATCCTTCCCCATCTTCTCGCCAAAAGAGCGGACACCGACCCCCAGCGAGTATTTCTCGAAGAGGTTGATGGAGCATCCGCTACGTACTCCCAACTCCACCACGAGGTCCTGACCTGGGCTGATGCCTATAGGAGGATCGGTGTAAGTGCGGGGGACAATGTTCTGGTCATGCTCCCAACATCGATCGAAGCAACGAGCGCGTGGCTAGGGCTTTCATGGCTACGAGCGATAGAGGTTCCGGTCAACACTGGATACCGAGGCGAGATGCTCCGCTATCTGATCGAGCACTCCAAGGCTAGAACCATGGTTCTGTCAGCTGACTACTTGCCCCAGATCGCGGAACTAGAGCCTCTCCCGTCCACACTCTCAACACTGATTGTGCCCGATTTAGCTGGCCCCGTTGCCGGGCTGCCGTATCGGATACTGAACCGAGAAGAGTTTCTTACCGATGCGCACCCAGACACCAGTCTGCCAGGACCTGATGTTTCCGACATCGCAACCATCATGTACACATCGGGTACCACCGGCGCATCTAAGGGAGTGCTAATGCCTTGGGGCCAGATGCACATGACGGCGTCAGCGGATATTTTCATTGGAGACTTTACGTCGGTAGACGCTTACTACCTACCGTTTCCACTGTTCCATATAAGTGGTAAAGGCCCGATATATACCTTTCTTATCAATGGCGGAAGAGTCGTTTTAAAAAAATCGTTTAGGACTGAAGAGTTCTGGTCAGATATTGAGCGATACCAATGTACGACAACTCTCTTATTGGGTGCAATGGCTAACTTTCTCTACCGGACTCCTGTCTCGCAGCGCGACCGCGATACCCCGCTCCACACAGTTGTTATGGTTCCTCTTATCCCTGAACTTGAGGACTTCCAAGATCGATTTGGCGTGCGTGTGTCAACAGCATTCAATATGACTGAAATCAGTTGTCCGTTGACCTCAAGAGGTTGGTCTCTGCCAAACACGACGAGCTGTGGACAGTTAAGGGAGGGGTTTGAACTTCGAGTTGTCGACGAATTGGATGAGCCGGTTCCGACTGGGGAAGTGGGTGAGCTCATCGTCCGAGCTGACGCCCCATGGACCCTCATGAGCGGATACTTCGATGATCCTGAGGCGACCAATCATGCCTGGCGCAACGGCTGGGTTCACACAGGTGACGCCTTCCGCTGCGACGACGATGGAAACTACTATTTCCTAGAAAGACTAAAGGATTCGATCCGTCGTAGGGGAGAGAATATTTCCTCAGCAGAGGTCGAAGCAATCGTTAGCAAGCACCCGAATGTGCTTGAGTGCGCTGCAGTCGCAGTGCCATCTGAATGGGGTGAAGACGACGTAATGATTGTTGTAGTGCTTCAAAATGGAACCCAACTAAAACCGCTTGAGTTATTTGAGTACCTTGTACCCCGGATGCCGAGATTTATGCTGCCCCGCTATATCGATATCGCTCAATCCTTACCTAAGACACCAACCGAAAAAGTCCGGAAGGTGGAGTTGCGGGAGGCAGGTGTGTCAGGGAGGACATGGGATCGGGAGGCTAAAGGGCTCGACCTTCCCGTCTACTAGGACTTTGATCCCAATTCGTCAAGCAATGCCAAAAAGTTGGTCAGTTGGACATCGGGTGCATTGCCTAATACCAAGTCAACCAGTTGATCTACGTTCGCTTCAGATCCTTCTATGTTCGCCCTCAACTTGTCGACGAGCGGGCCTATTCCGAGCGGTTGGTCAGGGCTTCCTGTAAACGCCGCGACTTTGACCTCTTCACTTGTGCCATCCCCGTAGACCGCTCGTGCTTTCGCTGCAGTCATCGGGAGGTCGCTGTCAGAAATAAGCGAAACCTGGCTACGGACGTTAAGGATCTCGGGATCCGCAATCGCGTCCGGCGCGAACTCAGCAAGCGAAAGACGGCCGCGCACCCAAGCAGCTGCCACGCAGTAGGTGAGGTCGAAACGAGCCTCAAGATCGTTGGTTGGTGCGGCACGGCTCGCTAATCGATCGGTAACCACTCGTTCGACTAGTGGACTTACGAATAGCACCAACGACTTCAGTGGTGGCCTCAAAGAAACCGTAGCTTGGGACCGGAGTTCTAATGTTGCCTGCAGTGAAGCGTGCGTGATTGTCTCGGTTGGAAACAGCTTGAAGGCAATAGGGCCGAGAAGTCGCCATTCTTGACCAAGGCTCTCGAAAGCCGACTCAGCAATGTCGGGGCCAGGATCGCTCATCGTCTTTAGCAGGCCGAACGGTGCCTCGATAGCCCCTACGGGGCCAATCAGACCGGCGGCAGCATGTTCGGCTGCCTCTACACCCGTCCGCGCTGCGCGCCCAATACTTAAAGGATGGGCGATAGACCCAAGCGCCTCTAGCGGACCTCCGCCGCCAAGAGCAGCGAGACCGATTGCGGAGGTCATTCTTTCCTGGTCCAACCCCGCCGCTAGCCCTGCGCCCACAGCCGCTCCAACGGCGCCAGCTGCCACGGCCGGATTGAATCCTCGTTCGTAATGACCTGGCATCAGCATCGTTGCGACGAGCAGTTCGGTCTCAATTCCGATCGCCGCAGCCTTAAGCGATTCAGAAAGCCAGGAACCATGCTCTTGGGCCACTGCTTGCACAGCCGGCCACACCGGAGCAGTCGGGTGAACGAAGGCCTCCAGGTGTGTCTCGTTGTAGTCGAGGATCTCCATCATCGCCGCATTGACGAAAGCAGCGTTGCCGATCGTGGTACTCCTATTTCTCCACATAACCGAAGCACAGGATTCGCCTGGGGCAACCGTTGGAGCCCACTCATCAAGCAGTCGTACCCAGGGGTGCTCGATTGCTGCTGCTGAAGCTCCGAGGCCATTGAGTAGGAAAAGCTCCATTTGCCGATCTACCTCCGAGGGGAGAGGCAAGTGGCGCCATGAGAGGGCCCAAACGGCAATCTTTTCTGCAACTGTCCGATCCACTATCGGGTCCATACGGGGATCCTAAGGTCTCAACTTGTTTGGGCCGACCGCGCTCTTTCTCACATGTCGCTTTCAACAGGTGATTTTATGTACCCAGGGGACACACCGATAACGAATAAGGAGGGGCCAAAGGAGCCACCGACTTGGACTGTCATCTTGGAGCATTAGGACAACATGCGCCTTGCCAGTGATTTCCGACGATTTATCACCAGCTACAGACGTTTGCTTTCAGATTGCCATTTTGACATTTGGGACTGCCTCACCGAACCGGCTTTATGGCAGTCCTATCGCACGAACTCAGGCGTACCGGTAGTGTCAGAATCGAGACAAACTCAGGAGAAACAGCATGACTAGACCGATAATCATGGGGCTCAACCTTGACGACGTCGAATGGGAGCCGGCCGAGAAGATCTGGGATGAGACTGGCGTAGAACTCCCTAGCGGACTTGAGATCAAGATCCTTAGTGTCGACGATGAGACCGGTGCGAGCACGATCCTCGTGAAGGCTCCTCCGGGATGGGAGACAGAGGCCCCAGAACTACACAGCGTTCTGCAGGAGGGCTTCGTCGTGGAGGGGACTTATTACAACGGCGAGGTTGAGTTACACGCCCCGGCCTATTTCTGCCTGCCACCCGGTACTTCGCACGGCCCGGCTCGCTCTGATGGTCACATAGTGTTGAGCATGCTCTCAGGACCTCTCGACATCACATACCTCTGAAACAACGCTTCTAACACCTAGAGCCCCTATTTAAGGAATGGCGGATCAGAGTTCGCGTCCTATCAGCTCGCCCTCGTAGATTGCTTCAGCAATGCCTCGTGGGTTCAGTGCGTCGCCAATCCGATGAACGCTGATATCGGTCGAACTGACAAGCTCGTGGTAAAGGTCATCGTCAGGCGACCGCAGCATCGCCAGCGCGACGGTGTCTATTTCCTCCACCAGCCGAGTCCGCCTACTCCAAGTCTCGTAGATCTCCACGATTGGCCCTTGGATTGATTCAATGAAGTGGCCGCTGGTCAGTTGAACGTCTAACTCGGCAAGCCGACCTAGCACGAACGGACGGTCCAGAGTCGCGTTCAAGTCTCCGGCGACCACGTCGAACCTACTCACAACCTCGACAGCTAGCCCTGCGTTGCCCAACACTTCTGCGAGACCGATCGGGAGATAGCCGCCTATGTCATCGACAATCAGAACCTTCTTCCCTAATGACTGAGGATCGTTTATCGCCGCAGCAACCGCAGTTCCAATGTCAAGAACGTTCTCCTGATCGAATCCCGGCATGGTCTCACGGTCGGGGCGGCAGGTAGAAAATCCGGTCCGATCCCAAGTAGCACCAGTCGCACAAATGATTTCGTCGGGTTCCTCGTCCTTGAGAAGGTCCACGGTGGCCTCCACACCCAAGTTCGGTTCAATCCCGCACTTCCTCAGAATCATGCTGAGGTTGTCGATGACCGCCTGCCAATCTCCCCTAGTCGGGAGGCGTTTGATGAGATTGATGCGGCCGCCAATCTGCGATCCTTTCTCCAGAAGCACCACGTCGTGCCCACGCTGGCCGAGAATCCCCGCGACCTTCAGTCCAGCCGGTCCGGCTCCGACTACAACGATTCGTTTGGCTTTATTGGCTGAACGAAGAGTCCCTTCGCCCCATTTTTGTTCTCGTCCGACGGTTGGATTCATCACACAATGCATTTCACGGCCCAAGAACCCTGTTGCCAAACATTCGTTGGCGCCGGTACAACGGATTACCTCCTCGGCGCGACCCTCAAGAGTCTTCTTGACAAGAAGCGGATCGGCGATCTGAGCCCGCACCATCGCCACCATGTCGGCAGCACCCTCCACGATGACCCGTTCAGCCGTCTCGAGATCTAGTACACGGCCTGCAAGAAAAATCTTGGCTCGATCACCTACGACCCGCTTAGCACGCTGTCCATGCGAGGTTAGAAATGCCTCATCCACAGACCCCATCGGTGGAACTGCGTACTGGAAACTGTGATAGCTCCCGGATGAAATACTAAAGAAGTCGAAGTACCCGGATGCTGCAAAAATCTCCAAATACTCCTCCGCTAGATCTGGTGTTACTCCTGCCTCTCCTATGTATTCATCAAACGAGAGTCGCATCCCAACCGTCAGCCTTGAACCCACTCGCTTTCGGATTGATTCGCCAATCTCAATAAGTAACTGGGCACGTGCCTTGGTCGAACCCCCATACCGATCCGTCCGCTTATTGAAAGCTGGGCTAAGAAACTGCATCGGCATGTAACCATGGGCCGCATGAACCTCAACGCCGTCAAGACCGGCCGCCATCATGTTTGCAGCGGATTGCCCGTAATCAGCCACCAACTCATTGATAAAGGCCTGATCCATAGGCATCGGGATTTCGGTTCCTCCCGGTGAAGGAACCCGCGAGGCGCCCCGAATCGGGTACCAGTCATCGATATCGACTCTGGCCCCCTGGTTGGCTCCAAAGTAACTGAGCTCCATGAACATCCGGCAGTCATGTTCGTGGACGGCATCAGCCAATTCCGCGAATTTTGGGATCACGCGCTTCTCGTAGGCAGTCATCCTCCATCCGCTGGGACCAGCCTCCTGACTGGCCCTGGCTAGCCGCCGTGACACTGAAGTTGACTCTCCGCTGAGGAGGGCAGCTCCCCCACGAGCCCGCTCTACCCAATACGCAATCAACCGATCACTTGGCATGTTGTCTTCTGCGTAACTCTGCCGGTGAGGAGACATCATGATTCGGTTCTTGACGGTGGTCTGACCGATAGTCAATGGCTTCCAGATCTCATGAAACTCAGACATCGGGATCTACCTTGCGGCCACCACACCACCACATGGTCGCGAGAAGGTTGCTCCTACTCTTTGCCAAACGTTCTAGGCTCATACTCTTTATATTCTGGCTTAACGGCTCCGAAGAACGGGCATCGGAGTTCGATACGAGCCTCAAATGCCTCGACGAAATCTCGAAAGGGAACATGTCAGATTGCGCGTCCAAGTTTTTCGCCGTCATAGATCGCCTCGGACACGCTCCGAGGACTAGTTGCATCGCCGATCCGATAGACCGGAACTGCCTGTTCCGCTTGTAGACCCTTGAAAAGTGAGTCATTTGGAGTGCGGAGCATCGCTAGCACCACAGTGTCTACTTCCTCAACAAACCGAGGTCGTTTGCTCCAGAGTTCGTAGGCCTCTACTGTTCGCCCCTTGATTTTCTCAATGAACTGGCCGGGGTTCAATTCGACACCTGCCTCAGCGAGGCGGGGAAGGAGCCAAGGAAGATCTTGGGTACCTACAAGCTGATCACCGACGGTGGCGAAACGGCTAAGAACCTCAACTGCAACTCCAGCCTGACCGAGAACCTCAGCAAGACCTAGTGGCAGATACTGCCCTGTCTCGTCCAAGATCATGACCCGTGATCCCATTGACTTGGGATCAGCGAGCCCTTTCTCAGAAGCGGTGCCCACATCGATCACATTGCTTTGCTCCACACCCGGGATCGAGGTCCGATCTGGTCGGCCGGAAGAGAAGCCGGTGCAGTCCCATGTGGACCCGGTGGCACAAATGATCACGTCCGGCTTATTTTCCATAAGGAACTCCGCAGTGGATGTCACGCCGAGCTGGACATCCACGTGATTCCGCACCAACACCTCTTCTAAGTTGTCGATAACGGTCTGCCACCGACCTCTTGTTGGAAACCGCTTGAGTAGGTTCAGGTGTCCTCCGAGCGAGTCTGCTTGTTCAAAAAGCAAGACCTGGTGGCCGCGCATTGCTGCAACGCCTGCGACCTTCATCCCCCCGGGGCCTCCTCCTACGACCAGAACTCGTTTTTGAGCAGGTGTCAACTTCAGGGTTCCATGTCCCCATTCCCGTTCGCGCCCAGTAGCTGGATTCATCATGCAAGTGACCTGTCGCCCCTTAGCCGGGGCCGCTAGGCACTCATTAGCCCCAGTACAGCGCATGACTTCGTCGGCTCGACCATCCAAAGTTTTCTGAATCAAGAATGGGTCGACGATGTGCGCCCTAACCATTGCCACCATGTCTGCGCCACCCTCAGAGAGGACGTGCTCCGCTGTAGGAAGGTCGAGAATCCGACCACAGAGGAACACCTTGCCGCGGTCGCCAACGATTTCTTTGGCACGTATCCCGTGGGGCAGAAGAAAGGCATCGTCGACCGCTCCCATCGGAGGGACGGTCTGGTGAAGCGAATACCAGCTCCCACAAGAAATGCTGAAATAATCAAAGAGGCCGGATTCCACCAATAATTCGAGGTACCGCTCGGCAAGGTCTGGCGACACCCCAGCGTCTCCAATGTATTCGTCAAACGAAAGTCGGATCCCCACGGTGACATCGGTGCCGACGCGCTCTCTTATGGATTCACCGAGTTGAAGAACTAGTCGAACACGATTCGAGTCTGACCCTCCGTACTCGTCAGTCCGCTTGTTGAACGCTGGGCTGAGGAACTGCATCGGCAAATATCCGTGCCCGGCATGAATCTCGACCCCGTCGAGACCCGCCTCTGCCATGTTGTTAGCGGAAGTTCCGTAGTCCTCCACAAGCTCCCGAATCTTGTCCCGATCCATCTCCAAGGGGATCTCGTTCATGATCGGCGAAGGAACGCGCGATGGACCCCAAACCGGGTGCCACGTATCGGTCCACGCTCTCCCGACATCATTGACTCCGCCTGTACTGAACTGGATGAAGAGCTTGGAGTCGTGCTCATGGACCGTGTTTGCCAACTTCGCGAAATGGTCGATGTTTTCCCTTTGATAGGCGCTCATCCTCCATCCTGAAGTTGAGCCCCCAGGCTGTGCACCACTGAGGTACCGGCTAGCGGAAGTTGATTCGACGGCCAGCAGGGCAGCCCCACCTGCTGCGCGTTCTCTGAAATAAGCGATTGTGCGTTCGCTCGGGCGGTGGTCTTCTGCGTAGCATTGCCCGTGCGGTGCAACCATTATCCGGTGCTTTACTGCTGTGGGTCCGATTTGTAGCGGTTCCCAGATTCGGCTGAGTTGAGTCACTCCATATTCTTAGCAGAAGACTGAGTGCCTGTCCTCGTACATGCCTTGCGAAGTTCTTTGGCGATCTCAAACATATCTGCTGTAATCCCATAGTGAGAGACCGAAAATATTGGGGCGGACAAGTCCCAATTGACTGCAACTATTAGTTCACTTTCCTTCATTCCTGCCACATGCTGCATTGCTCCAGAGATTCCAAACCCTAGATACACACGCGGGCGAACAGTTCTTCCAGAGGTGCCAATCTGGCGAGAGGTGTGAAGCAGACCAGCATCCACTACGGGCCGTGAGCAGGCCAGAGTCGCGCCCATTGCCGTTGCAAGTTCATCAAACACAGCAACTTTCTGCTGATCAGATACCCCTCGTCCAATAGCAAGTATGAAGTCGGCATTCGTGATGTCGACATCCGTTTCTCTGTCTAGGAACTCCAAATGTTCGAGTCCGGAGTCCCGCAGAGGCACTTGCACTTCCTCTATGACTGGCGTTCCAACTATGACCGCTGGCGGATAGCTTCCCTGTCGTAAGAGCAGCAAGTAGCGGTCATGTTCAGGAAAATCGAGGGTCTCCAGGGCTTTGCCTCCGAAGACAGGCCGCTCTACGACCAACCCATTTCCGTCTAGGGAAACACCGGTAACTCCGCTTGCGAATCCTAGATCTAGCGGAGCAGCTACGGCGGCTCCGAAGGCAATACCGCTATTCGTGAAGCCAACAATAGTGAGATCGAACTCGTATGTCGCAATGAGGTGGGACACTGCATCTCGGTAAACGCTGGAGTTGGGCGCAGCATCACCTATTGGAACTTCAAGGATTCGGGTAACTCCATCCCGAGTGATGCTTTCCCGAAACAGACTTGGCTGCTGAGCGATCACACCAACTGTTATGTCTTGAGTGATAGATGAAGCCGCGCCGATGAGTTCCGCAGTGATCGAATGGACTTCACCCCGGGATACCTCGGCAACTACAAGAGCCTTCACTAAACCTCCTCTAGCCTTATAGGCGTAGTCATCCTGATTACGCTGTGTCCCTTATCACCAGTCGGGTTCTTAAATACTCAGATCAGCACTCATGTAGATCTAGTCGACAGTTCGAGTGATTATTTTACGGATACTTTCTGCGATCTCTGTTGTGCTGCCATTGAGAAACTGCACCTCCGTCTGGCTTGCTGGGGTCGTTAAGGACCTGATCCGACTAGCTGCCTTGGCTGCAGGGGAGACGCTTCGAACGTCAATGTGACTCGCTAAGGCTCTCTTTCTCGCACCTAAAGTCACGTAACGTGGGTGGTTGATCCCGGTCTGGATCGATAAGACGGCAGGAACAGCGATTTTGACCCTCTCAAAAGATCCACCTTCCAGCTCTCGAAGCACAACTGCGGTACCTGTTGGGTCGCTGTAAGCGATCTCTGTGACAAATGGGAGGTGTGTAAACCCAAGAAGGCCTGCCATGGCTGCAGGCGTGGCGGAATGCATCCCATCAACTGACTGGGCGCCGGTGAGGACGAGACTTGGTGACTCTCGAGTGGCGACTTCAGCAAGACACCGCGCAATGCTCACTGGTTCGAACAGTTCGGCATCCACTCTCACACCCCGATCAGCCCCCATTGCAATGCACCACCGCAATGTTTGCTCCGCACGTTCCCCGCCGACGCTTACGACCACAACCTCGCCACTACCGATCGATTCTCGAAGCAGAAGCGCTTCCTCGACAGCATGGAGATCCCATTCGTTGTGATCCCAGTTAAGTGCTTGCGGCTCCATAGTGAGGCCATCACTAGCTATCCGCGGTTCGCCGTCGATGACGGCTGCGATCTTTACGCATACCAACACTCGGAATATCTCGACACTCATACGACCCTTATTCTCTTTGTTTTGGATTGTTGCAACTCGAAGTAGCTGACGCTGCTACGAGAACCAAGGTCAGAACTCTCTTCATTTCATTCCTCAAGTCTGTCACCCGACTACCCGTAGGGGTGGGTGGGTGACGTTGGGAGCCCGTAGGTGTTTGTCGTTTCTTATCGAACGGTTTTGTCCTCTGTCGGCCGTTCGCTTTGAGACGAACCAAGCTCGTGCTTACAAGGTTAGGTGAGCATCCCTATGGTCGGTTCCGTCACTGAACCGACCATAGGGACGACTGAGGGGCCAGCTGGCGAGCATCAGCGCAACGACAATCAGGATAAAATCGAAGGTGACCTGCGTTTCCGCAGGTCACCAAACGAATGCCATGTCGGGATGGGGAGATTTGAACTCCCGACCCCCTGCTCCCAAAGCAGGTGCGCTACCTGGCTGCGCCACATCCCGGATCGCCGGCCAGTGTACGAGTGGTCAGGGGTTGACGGTCCGATCAC
>Ga0114999_10006881_pt1 | contig 12999 bp, 9 predicted proteins | sample ArcticOcean_MG_C_3_FD_89820 | JGI IMG/M metagenome (GOLD analysis project Ga0114999, IMG submission 89820) | Marine microbial communities from western Arctic Ocean - ArcticOcean_MG_CB8_126 | ecosystem: Environmental > Aquatic > Marine > Oceanic | place: Arctic Ocean: Canada Basin | collected...
CGAAAAGGGATATTTATCCTCGACACCAAAAATATGGGCATGCGTATCACACGAGCCAGGCGGAATTTTGAGTTTCGGTTTTCTGGTATCGAGATCTGGGCCTGGGCAAAGGGGATATTTCTCGTCTAACATCATATCTCCTTAAATTCGGCTATTGGCGAATTGCCGTATTCAGGTAAGGCCCGCACAAGCCCTTCGATAGCGCGGAGGCTTACGAAAAGAAGCGGTAACGGCAATGCCAAGAGAGAACTAGACGACCCAACCCGAAAACCTCGCACCGTCATCCACAACACTATCGGCCCGCAGAATGACGAGTTCGATCAAAACGACGATATGCGCCGACAGAAGCAAGTCGCTTCTTGGCGGTGGCCGTTTCCGCCTAGAAGCCGACAAAACCTGAAACGACAAACACCGAGACAGCCACTACACCCATCAATTTACTTCTTGTGTTCATGGCCTTTTCCTCTGGCGAAAAGTTCTTACTTTTCAGATACAAGCACAAAAAAATCCCAATTCATCAGCGAGCATTGAAAAATCGCTTTTGTTCATAACCTTTGACAAACTTTCCGTTGAGCGCATCGAGAAGCCAATCCGCCACAGCGAGATAAAAGTCCGGCAGCCGAGAGCCCAGTGTGTGCGTCTCATTTTCGTACACCCAGAGTTCCTTGGGACACTTGAGCAGGGCAAAAAGCCGCTCGGCATCCTCAAGCGGACATAGCTCGTCGAACTCTCCCATCGCGAGGAGCATCGGGCAGCCAATTTTTTCGGCGATTGGCTCTAACGTCATCAGTTCCAACATCGCGTCGAACTCGTCCTCGCCATGAATATCTGACATATACATATAGTTTGCTCGGTAAGTCGGCTTGCCAAAATTGAAAATCGTATCTTTTTGAAGATAAACGCCCATGGCGCCAACACATGCCTTGAGACGCTCATCGTGTGCAGCGATGCGGGGTCCCCAGTAGCTTCCCATACTCCAGCCGTAGAGACCGACTCTTGAAGCATCTACCTCAGGGCGGCCTTCGAGATAATCGATAGCGGCGGATCCAGCCCGCTCGAAATTATCCAGCGTCACCCAATTTTCCCGCACATTGCTCTCGCCCTGGCCCGGACCATCGATGCTTAAGGTCGCCATACCCCGGCGGCGAAAATGGTTGTGATAGGGACTGGGCATGTATTCCTTGATGGTATCCATCCCGGGAACCACCAAAACACAGGGCGCATTTTCAACACCAGGAACCGTCTGTAGAATTCCAGGGATCGTCTTCCCGTTTTCAAACGGTATTTCCACCCGCGTGACAGGCGCCTCTTCAAACAACTCGATGAATTTTTCATAACACGCGATCATCTTGCCGTAGAGTTCGTGCTTGCGGTGGCTGTTCGTATGAATCGTACCGCAGGCGGGTCCATAGTAGAGAGCGGCACGGTAATACAACTCCGCTGCGCTCTCGCGGTGTCCGGCCACCTCAGCTTCACGGGCAAATTCCTCTTCCTGAGCCGCCGTTCTTACCCACTCCTTAACCACAGCACCCGGCACTTTGATTCGCTCGGTGGTGCGTTTTACGTCGGCGGGGCGGAACCCCCACTCCACGAACATCGTAGAGCGAAAGGCATAAACGTCGTGAACTTTGTAGAACTCCTCGGCAATCCATTTATGGCTTAAGCGACTGCGATCCAACATGCTTTCCTCCGTCATATACAATGAGGCATTACTTCTTTGGCGAAGAGCTCAAGTGATTCGTCAAAATCCTGCGACGGCGGATCAATCATGATGCTTTTCACTCCATAGCTTTCAATTTCCTTGATTCGCTTCACGCAATCCTCGGGAGTTCCCGTGATTGTGAACCGGTCAAGAATGTAATCTGTAATGAGCGGAACATGTTTCGGGTGGCGCCAGTTGCTTACATCAAAATTATCAAGGAGATTTTGAATTTCAGGCCGATACTCTTCGGGCACCGAGTCGAGTGTCATCCTGAAATTATGGTGTGCCCGGTTCGCAACGCGGGACCTGACTTTCTCCCTTGCGGCATGGCCATTCCGATCCACAGAAACAACCGCCCCGAAGATGATGTCCATCTCACCGAGGCCAGCCTGCCTTTCCGCGATTCCGTCACTCAGGTGTTTCAACACCCATTCGACGGTTTCTTTATAAACACCAGAGCCGACGATTACGCCGTCGGCGATTTCGCCAGACATCTGCAGTGTCTTTGGCCCCTCTGCGGAGGTGTAAATTGGAATTTCGCGCTTGCTCCAGATATTGACGTTGACACCTTTCTCGTATTCAACAACCTCACCCCGGACCAAACTTCTAATCCTGTGTATCGATGTGCGCATGGTCGCTAGTCGGGCCATTTTCTTACCCAGCGTGTATACGGGAGTATCGCCGGAGCCGATGCCAAAAAGAACCCGTCCACCTGACAATTCGTCCAAGGTGGCGATGGTGCTGGCAGCAACGGAATCATCGTGAAGCACCGGATTGGTAACACCGGGACCAATTTTGACCGTCGATGTATTCTGAATGGCAACAGCTAGAGCAACATTATGGTCCCTGCAAGTCAGATGACTTTCCGCCACCCATACCTGATCAAAACCACTCTCCTCTGCGAATTTGGCCCGTTTCGCAAGGGCACTAATGTCGTCCGGAACAAGATGAAGACTGAAAGCAACTCCCATTTTAAATCCTCCTATACATGAAATTTATTAGTACTATCAATACATCCTGCCAAGGTCGCGAAAATAAAAATGAAGATACTCCGGGAAATAGGAGCCTGAATTATCCCATCATGGTACTGAGAAAAGGTCTAAAATTGTTCTTTTTTATATCACAATTCGCATTCTTATGAGTATCAAAAGGCCTGGGCGATAGCTGGCTATTTTTCATTATGCTAATCTAAAATTTACAGGGGTGGTCCCCTCGCACTTTCAATTTCTACGCCTTTGCACAGACTCGTGAAATACAGATAGATATAGACTTTTGAGTAGACCACAGGAGGATTTCAATGCGTGTTGGACTGCACTTTGGTCCCTTGCAGGATTTTGCGCCAATCGGAAAAATTCTCGAAATGGTGCAAAAAGCCGAGAATTTGGGTTTTAACCCCATATTATTCGCCGACAGCGTATCTCTCTCCAGATTTTATGTGCACGACCCTTATACCACCCTCGCCCTCGCCGCTCAGGCGACCAGCACATCGATTATCGGCACTTGTGTGACCAACCCTCTCACACGTCATCTTTCGGTAACGGCTAACGCCGCAGGCTCTATCGATGATATTTCAAGCGGTCGAATGCTTCTCGGCATCGGCACAGGGGACACCGCAGTTCACCTCATCGGGAAAAAAGCGGTCCGGTTAAATACGATGCGGGAATCATTGATTATTTTAAAAAATCTACTGTCAGGTGCTCCGATAGAATACGAAGGTCAGGTGCTCACCTCAAATTGGAACAAATCTGATCTTCCCATCTATCTCGCCGCCGGTGGTCCGAAGACTCTCGCATTGGGCGGAGAACTTGCCGACGGCCTCATTACACTTGCCGGACTAGCTCCCGAGACTATCGAGTGGGTGCGGAGTTGTGTTTCCAAAGGGGAATCCGCCGCCGGAAAACCGGTAGGCTGCGTTCCTGTCTGGATAGACGGACTTCTCAGCTTCGGCGATGACCGCGAAAAAGTGCGTAACGCCATCAAGCCGCGAATCACCTCATTCGCGAATCAAAATTTCCGTGTTTCCTGCCATGCCGTACCGGAAAATAATATTCCCGAGGTCAAAACCTTCAGAGAGAATTACGACGAAACCGATTTAGGACCCACCACAAAAAACGCCAAGTACGTAACCGATTATATGATAGACCGATTCGGTGTTGTGGGAACGATTTCCGATATCATTGGGCGTTTCGAGGACCTAAAGGAAATGGATGTTGAAACTTTTCTCGTGGCGATGCCCTTTAGTCTAGACGAGCGCATTGCGATAATCGAAATGCTCGGGCGAGAGGTTCTCCCGCGCGTGCTATAGAGGCTCACAATAATCATCTCTATATATAAAGGAGTATTGCCGTGACACGTATGAATGGCGGTCAAATCATCACCGACTATCTCATCCAGGAAGGCACGACGAATCTGTTCGGCCTATGCGGACACGGAAACATTAGTTTTATCGATGCGCTCTACGAGCGCTCCGATGAGATCAACACCTACTCGGTTAGGCATGAGTCCGTCTCAGGATTCATGGCGGACGTTTACTACCGGGTAGCCGGAAAGCCCGCCGCCACCTTCACATCCTGCGGGCCGGGTTCAGCCAATATGCCCATCAGCCTGGCTAACGCCTTTTTTGATTCGGTTCCCTTTTTCGCCATTACTGGAAACGTCCCCACCGATCAATTCAACAGGGGCGCTTTTCAGGAAGCATATCGCCACTATCAGGCGGACTTTCCCTCAGCCGTCAAACCCTTCTGTAAACGAGTTTACCAACCCACGCGCGCCGAACAGGTCCCCCTCTTCACGCGTCAGGCCTGGAAAACCATGGTCACCGGTCGACCGGGACCCGTCGTGCTCGACGTCCCATTCGACATATTCAAGGAGGAAGCTGACGTCGATATGCCCCAGGCGAAAGACTGGAGCGCAAACATCTCGTGCCGATGCGGTGCCGACCCCGAGGGTGTGAAGAAAGCGGTAGATATGCTTCTAGCGGCGGAGCGCCCAGTCATCATCGTCGGCCAGGGAGTCAAATACGGGGGGGCGGCGGAGTTGATGCTCCGGCTGGCCGAGCGGCTCAAGATTCCGGTGGTCTGCTCCTCGAGCGGGATAGGAGCCATCGACACCTCCCATCCGTTGGCACTCGGCCTCATCGCCCGGAACGGAACCTATCCCGCAAACCATGCTGCCCGGCAAGCTGATGTCCTTCTCGCATTGGGGGTCCGGTTCGATGACCGCACATCGAGCAGTTGGCTCCCGGGATATTCGTTCAACATCCCGCCCACAAAATTGATCCATGTGGACATTGATCCTGAGGAAATAGCGCGAAACTACCCTGTTGCCCTCGGGCTCATGGCCGACGTTAAAATTTTTCTAGAACAGGTGCTTGCTGAGATGAATACGCGGAAGTCCACCAACGAAATTCCGGCTGCACGTGAAACCTGGCTACGCGATATCGACGGCTGGAGTAACGAATGGGAAGAGTGGACCGCCCCCGGCTATCAGGCGGACACCACGCCGATTCACCCACAACGGGCGGCACACGAAATCGACAAGGTGCTCCCCGATGACGCCATCGTCGTCAGTGACGTAGGCATACACCACAATTGGCTCATTCAGTACTGCCGTCCCAAAAATCCGCACTCGCTCATCGGCTCGATGGGATTCGGCGCCATGGGCTTCGGGGTGGCTGGTGTTCTGGGGGCCTCCATCGCAGCGCCGGGAAGACCTTGCATTTCGGTCTGCGGCGACGGCGCCTTCTTGATGCATGCCAGCGTCATGGCCACAGCAGTTGAATACAACATCCCCGCCATCTGGGTTGTGTGGAACAACTATGCCTACGCTTCAATACGTGGCCTCCAGCGCGGCTATCTTGACGGACGCGAACTCGTCACCGACTTCAAGGACCCAAACTCGAAGGAGCCTTACAACCCCGACTTCGCCGCTATGGCACGCACGGCTGGCATCAACGGTGTCCGGGTCGACAAGGCCAAGGACCTGGGAGAGGCGGTAGAGGAAGCGATTAAAGCGAATGCTCCCTGCGTTATCGATGCGAACATTCAGGGGGATGGCAACCCAGTCGGCGCCGGGGTATGGGAATTGCCCGGTCTGGGCCACGGAGAGCCGGCCATCGGGACAAGAACCATCATCGAAGGCTAAACCCGGCTAGCCCTGGCTCCAGATCCTGAGATAGAGCACCTTTGAGTTTTCGCTGTGGTTCACTTCCTGGGAGATTTCTTCGCCCCAGGAGGTGGACCATGCTTGCTCGATGCTGCCCGCGCTCATGGCCTCTGGCGACTCGAATTCATACAGAAAAAGGTTCGCTGGCTCCCCTTCAACCGCTAGGTAACGCCGAAACGAGAGCAACCCCTCCATCTTCGCAGCCCCACCATAATGCTCCCGGCCCAGCCATGCGTTGAAGCCGGGTCGAGCGTCCAACCCGACATCAAACCTTAGAAGACATACCGCCGGCCCTATCGCAAGGCTCGTGCCTCGCGAGGAATCCGATGGTCCGTTCACCCTCGACACCTCGGCATAGTGGTTACGAACTTGCCCGAGCCTAAGCGCCATCATATCAGCGACGTTCGGCGGTAGCTTCTTCATTGCAACATGCCGCTCATTGCTGTGGAAATTCGTGTAAATGGGCATAATTTCAAGGAGTTGAAAGCGTTTTTGAGCGCCGATCGCTTCATAATGGGAAATTGCAGAAAACGAGCCCTCAGCCAGCGTCCGGGGCAGATGCTCCCCATGAAGCCATTCCAGATATCCTCCCACCTCACTTTCCTCAATATCGTAGTTAGGAGTGAAAAGCCCCAAGTCGCCGCTTCTGACAACTTCCATAATCAACCTCCCCGAGCCACCAGCCGTCCTTTAAATTCAGCGACGGAGTTGTCAAACACAAACATCACTTGTGTCTCTTGCGGACAAATCCGCTTAAATCAGGGCACAGTCCCCTGCCAGTGAGCACCCTACAAAATCTAAGCACAGGTTACTGATTTATTTCGGTGGAATTACCGGGAGCAGCAGATAGGGTTCCTGGCCCGGCTCCGTGTGGAGCGTTACCTTGCCTCCATAAATACCTACCGGGCGGTCGCTCGGGTCGGTATGAAGAAACGGGCCGCAACCCTTGAACTCGTTTTTCATGGTAGCGAGTCCTTCCCCGGTTGCCCCGGCGTACTCATAGTCTTTTCCGCGAACACTCAGGGCCAGCCGGTAGCCCGCTGGAACGACAATACTCGTCACCCAGATTTCAACATCAAGTTCGACCGCCTTACCGGGCACCAATGGCTGCTTTTCATCGTGGGTGTGATAGGGCCTGTACTCTTCGGTCAGCTCTGGATCGAGTTTTCGGTGCGATGCACGGAGCCAGCCCTGGGCGATGGGCGTGTTGGGATCGAGCGCTCCCTGGAACACCACCTCTTTCATGTCGCCCGTGAACAGGCGAACCACCAAGAAAAGATCGGCGTCCTCGGTCTCAGACGATACGAACAGCTTGGCCGCCGAGGGGCCGGTAATCTCGGTTTCCGCCTCGAAGGGCGCTGTGATGAAAGTGACTCCGTCGCCGAGGGCGTTATAAGTAACGCTTCCCGCCGCCGAGGGGGGATCGAGACCGAGGTTGTGGTCCTCGGTGTGAAGGTAAAACTTTGTCCACTGGGTCCGCGCCAACGGCCACTCGTTCTCGGCCCGCTCCAGGAAGTTCTCGCCCACGTGGCGGACCTGGAGCAGAACAGGCGGCTGCGCCTTCCAGCCCGTGTCCTCACCCTTGAGGAAATGGCCGAAGAATTTTTTCTGAAGGCCCACGCCGTAGTCGGTATAAAATTCGGTCCAGTGCTCGATGCCGTGCATCTCGAACCACTTCTCGCTCGAGGCAGCACGCACGAAGCCCTCAGCGTTGCCTCGAGGATGGATACCCTGGCCACCCCAATTGCCCGCCGAGAACAAGGGGACCTTGACCTTCGACCAGTCCGGCATCCGGGACTCCCAGTATTCGCTAGTAGCCAGGGGATTCGATAAAACGTCCGCGCCGAAATCCGACCGATTCGCACCAAGCTCCTCGTCGGTCAGCGTTTCCGGCCCCGCGACCAACTCGGGGGCAATGCGGCTGCGATAGCCTCTCGTCCCGACGCCGTGCTGGACGGTTTTCACCTGCATGTCGTACCAGTTCTCACAGAAGGTGTTCACGATTCCGCCGTGGTGGCTGAGATCGCGGTAAAAATCCGCCCCGCCCTCCCATATACATATCGCCGCCAGATGGGGCGGCTGGGAGGCAGCCACCTGCCACTGGTTCATCGCGTAGTAGGAAATTCCATTAACGCCGATTTTACCGTTGCTCCAAGCCTGCCCGGCGGCCCACTCGATGCAGTCGTGAAAATCCTTTGTCTCACGCTGGGACCACAGATCGACATATCCCGGCGAGCGGCCCGTGCCGCGCGAATCGACCCGGACGATGACATAGCCATCGGGCACCCACTTCTCCGGGTCCGCGACCTCCCAGTTCTGGTATTTATTGGTGGATCCAGCGGCGACGTCGGGGTGAATCTCAACCATTCGGTCCCACTGGTCGGTATAGCCGTCCTGAAAGGCCAGATACTTGCCGTAGGGACCGTAAGTCACCAGGGCCGGGTAGCGCCCCTCCTCTATCGGCCGGTATATGTCGGCCCGAAGAACAAGCCCATCATCCATCTTGATTGGAACGTCCCAGTCGATGCGCATCCCGTCCCGAATATCAGATTTAAATTTCCCGTCGCTCATTGCTCTCTCCTAGAAGACCCGCCCCGGAGGGCGATTCCCGCTTATCTGTATACGTCCGGTTTCCCTACTTCGCCGGAATCACCGGCAAAATGACATAGGCCGCCTCGCCGGGGGCGGTGTAGAGCGTCACGTTGTCACCGAAAATTCGGGCCGGGCGATCAGCCGGATCATTGTGGATGAAGCACCCGCAGCCCGTAAAATCGTTCTTCATGTTCGACAATCCGGCGCCTGCGCCGCCGGGGAACTCGTAGTCCTTCCCGCGCACGGTGAGCCCGATGCGGTGGCCGGTCGGAACGACAATGCTCGTATCCCATATCTCGACATCACACTCGACCTTCTCGCCCGGCTTGAGTGGCTGAATCTCATCATGGGTGTGATAGGGGCGAATCTCCGTCGTGAGTTTCGGATCGAGCTTTCTGTGTGAGGCGCGGAGCCAGCCCTGCGCAATCGGCGTATGGGGATCAAGCGCCCCCTGGAAAACCACTTCCTTCAAATCGCCGGTGAACACCCGTACCACCAGGAAGAGATCGGCGTCCTCGGTCTCCGAGGAGACAAACAACTTGGCCGCCGAGGGGCCGGTAAGCTCGGTATCCGCCTCAAGCGGCGGGGTGAGGAACGTCACGCCGTCACCAAAACCAGCATAGGTGACGCTTCCTGCCTGGGCAGGAGGCTCCTTGCTCAGGCTCTGATTCGCCGGATCGAGGTAGAACTTGGTCCACTGGGTGCGCGCAAGTGGCCACTCATCCTCCTCACGCTCGACAAAGACCTCGCCCGGGTAGCGCACCTGGAGGCGCACCTTGGGCTCATCCATCCACCCTGTCTCCTCGCCCTTAAGAAAATGGCCGAAGAATTTCTTTTGCAAATTCACACCGTAGTCGGTGTAGAACTCCGTCCAGTGCTCGATGCCGTGCACCTCGAGCCATTTCTGCTTCGAGGCCGACCGCTCATAGCCCTCAAAGTTCCCTCGCGGGTGCAGACCCTGGCCACCCCAGTTGGCGGACGAGAGGAGCGGAACCTCGATTTTCGAATAATCAGGCATGCGCGAGATCCAAAATTCATCGGTGGCCAGCTTGTTCGAGAAAACGTCCTGGCCGAAATCGTTGCGGTTGGAGCCAAGCTCCTCCTCGGTCAGCGTCTCAGGCCCCGATACCCAGTCTCCGTTCATGCTACTGCGAAAGCCCCGCGGGCCGCGACCATTCTGCACCGTATAAACCTGCATCTCCGGCCACCCTCGGGCAAAACCGTTGCAGAAAATACCGCCATGGTGGCCCATGTCGCGGTAGTAGTCGGCCGCCCCCTCCCAGATGCAAATCGCCGTCAGATGCGGCGGCTGGAGGGAGCTTACCTGCCACTGGTTCATTCCGTAGTAGGAAATTCCGTTCAGGCCAACCTTGCCTGAGCTCCAGGGCTGCTCAGCCGCCCATTCAATAGAATGATAAAAATCCTTCGCCTCGCGCGCAGACCAGAGGTCCATATGGCCCGGCGAGCGGCCCGCGCCTCGGGAATCCACGCGCACAACGGCATATCCATCAGGCACCCATTTTTCGGGATCGACGACCTCCCAATTCTGATATTTATTCGTTGAGCCTGCGGGAACGTCGGGATGCTGCTCGACCATGCGGGTCCAGCAAGTCTCGTAGAGATCCTCGAAATGAAGATACTTGCCGTACGGACCGTAGGTCATGATGACAGGATACTTGCCATCGTCGATGGGCCGGTAAACATCAGCCCTGAGGACGAGCCCGTCCTCCATCTTGACCGGCACATCCCAGTCGATCCGCATACCGTCCCTGATATCACTTTTCATCTGATCCATCTCTTCTCCCTCTCTGTCTTCGCTCCGGAGAACCGAAACCCCACATCATCGGAGTCAGGCCGCCAGGATATAAATTTATGTCGATGACTTCATTGTAGCAATTTTGAGCAAAGTGGTCCAAGCAAGATGGGGAATTTTTCGGACCCTACTTGAAGACCATGATAATCCCACCGCCGGAAACAACGAGTATGGCCGCAACAAATATCCGGGGGGTGACACGCTCGATGTGCCCCAGAAAAAGATAGGTCCACAGCACAGCCCAGAGCGGCCCCAAGCGACTCAAGGGCATCATGATGGAAACATCACCCATTGAGAGTGCGGTCCAGAAAAAACCGGCCGCGGCAGTTGTACTCAACCCCGCGAGAGCAAACCACTGGAGAGAACGCCTGTCTACCCGAAGCTCACCGCCCAGCCCCAAACCAAATCGAGACACTAGAAGAAATACCACCGCCGAGCCAAATGCCGTACCAATGGCCACGAACGGGGTGTTTTGGTGGGCAAACCCGAACTTCGCCACCACGGGCATGACGGCGAACATAACCGAGGCGGTAAGAGGAAAAATAAGTGCCCCCTGAAACCAGTCCCATACGCTGCCCCCCTCACCTTTTTTAGGTTGAGAGAGCAAACCCACACCGGCAACAACACACCCTGCACCTACCCAAACGAAAAGACTTGGCCTTTCACCCAGGATGAGCACGGCAAGAAAAATGGCCCAAATCGGGGCCGAGCCCTGAATTGGCGCGGCGCGGCTGACGCCCATGCGCTGAATGCCGGTGAATGAGGCCATCTGCCCCAATCCCTGTCCCACACAGCCCGCCAGGGCGAACCATAGTATCGGAGTGAGGGTTGATGTCTGAAGCGTACCCCGCATGGCGGCGGCGACCAGGGCAAGCGAGCCCACGATGGCGCCCATGATCAAAACACCGGCCAGGGTAGAGCCGCTGCGAAGGCCCTGGCGCAAAAAGATGAACGTGAACGAATAAGTCAGCGAGGAGCTGAGCGCGAGAATTTCCGCAAGGCCGATAGAGGAGAATAAATTAGACATTAGGTAGAATATATACCGATTCACCCCCTATAGGCGAGAGCAGGAACGAAAGAAAATTTCACCTAAAAAAGTAAATTCCAAGGAGGACAACAAATCAGGAACCATCACTTCTCAATAAGCTGCTTGATTGCAGGCACCACAAGAACTCATATCCAATGAAACTTACATGGCAATTACGTCACCCATATGCAACCAAAAATCCAACCAAAACAAAAGGCTCCGGAAACTACCCCGAAGCCTTTTGTTCATTATCTAATCATCAGGGCAAATCTTAAAACAAACCCCGATCAAGAGCGCCATCCACATCCATTTACCTTGAAGATGGTTTCACCATACTCCCCCATCTACGCACCATCATGAGAAGAAATCGACAAGACAGCCGGGTTACCTGATCGGTTGCTCCAGGCATGATTGGCGTCCCGCAGTATCGCGACTTCGCCTGCCTTTAAATTCACCTCTTCGGTGTCGAGCACAAGCGCAATTTCGCCCTCAAGGACAAAACAAAATTCGATGGTATGTGTCTTCTGCATGTACGGATGAGGAACTGATGGCGAGTACGTCGAGGCACCCGGTGACCCCATGGATTGAAAGAATGCCTTAACTTCAGCGGAACCGACCTGGCCCTTCCAGATATCATCTGGCGGAAAAGTAACAACCCGGCAAACCGTGCCATCTTCCGGAGGCTCAATAGTGTGCGGCAAATGAAGCGATTCAAAAACAATCTTCGCGGGAGCGCTATCGGTGACCCAGAGCCGTGCCGAGGCGAAACCCGGTCTCGCGGGATCGAAGCGCACATCGGGCGCCGGGCCGTCACTGACTAACGATCCCTTCCCATCTTCTGTATCTATGGTCACTACCCTTCGGGCAGGCTTCACGCCATCGGGCAGCTTTAGATTGGGGGCGGGATGAATAGTCTTGTCGTTTCCCTGGGCCAGGCCCGCCGGCCCGTCCACGAAGCGCGCCGCGATCATGTCGAATGCCATCAGGCATTCGTCCGGTGGGCTGACCCACTGATGCCAAGCGCCTATCTGGCAAACAATGTCGCCTGGCTTAAGGAGAAGTTCGCAATCATCCAGAATCATCGTCCGCTCACCCGTCAGCACGATGCCGTAATCCACCGTCTCGGTTTTATGCATACCGCGGCCCCGATCCCACCTCCTCCTCGAGGGAGTGGCCTTCGGTTCATGAACTGGTTCAATTTCCGGGTTCTTTGCGGGGTCCAGGTCATCCGGATATTTTTTTGCATGAATGATGCGCAGGTGTCCCCCGAGGGCAGGGCCCGGGAAATCGTACGGCAAGGTCCCATCATCGCGCTCCCCGGCAAGGAGAGGAACATTGTCATACCAGACCCAAAGATCGGTGTGGCCTCTCCCTTTTATCGGACCCGGGTTAGAGTTGGGAGCCGGGCCATCCCAAACCACTCTCGATCTGCCGCGCTCATCATTTCCTGTAACTACCCTTCGGATCGCTTCCAGTCCTGCCGCCATGATTTCTTGCCCCCTTTTCGAGATGTAGTTTCCATAATATCTGGCTCAGATTCTTATCTGAATTGATTGCGAAACCATTTCCTCAAACTGAAATGGACACAATAGTGATTACGCCATCGCCAAAGCCGGTTTCGGACGGCATTTCCCGCTTGATGGTGTTTACCTTCCACGCACATCTTCCGTGGCATTGCTTAAATTTTATCCGATAGCGAGC
>Ga0114999_10006882_pt1 | contig 12998 bp, 7 predicted proteins | sample ArcticOcean_MG_C_3_FD_89820 | JGI IMG/M metagenome (GOLD analysis project Ga0114999, IMG submission 89820) | Marine microbial communities from western Arctic Ocean - ArcticOcean_MG_CB8_126 | ecosystem: Environmental > Aquatic > Marine > Oceanic | place: Arctic Ocean: Canada Basin | collected...
CGTGGTCGAACCAACCGTAGAAACACCACCTACAAACGTGGTCGAACCAACCGTAGAAACACCACCTACAAACGTGGTCGAACCAACCGTAGAAACACCACCTACAAACGTGGTCGAACCAACAGTAGAAATATCGCCTACGCAGGTCGTCGAACCAGTGTTTGATGTAGTTTCATCACCGTTCCATCGCCCCCTCATTTCTTGGGACCGAGCAAGCGCCCGAATCACGAACCCACCATTGCTACTGGCCACTGGTTCAGGTGCCGAAATTTCGCCGACTTACGGAGGTGTTAACTATCACAACGATTGGATATCTATATTGGTTTCTGGCGGACTGCCAGGCCTATTGATATATGCCATTTTTGTCGTCTATCTAGGCAGCATCAGCCTGCTCATTGCGCTGCCATTTTTACTCCCGGGCTTAGTCAACGCATTTTTGTTCTCACCCCAGTTCGTCATTCTGATTTCAATTTTGAGCGGAATTGTGATGCGGCACAAAATGGATTCAAGACTCGCTCGGAAGCACGGTATTGATGTCGTGTATGTAACTATCGATCAAGGGCAGTCGATAGAAAATTCTCCTGTGCTCAAGTCGCAGATCGGCGATGCTGCACTATCGCTCGTCAGTGCCGGCTACAACGTCGGTCTGGTTGCCAACGTCGAAGATCCATCATCAAATGTCTTTGAAACTTACGACCAACAATTTGCAGAAGTGCGTACGATCCGCAACGCCTCTCTACCACTGATGCTCATCAGGTCAGCATGGAACATATACAAACTGAACAGGCGCCATTCAATAGACAAGTTGTACGTCCGCGGAATTTGGGGAGCCATCGCCGCCTACATAGCGTTCCCCACGCAATATGGCCCTGAAATAATTTACGACTACCGAGGGGATATTGTGGCCGAAGCGCGCAATGCAGGCACACGCGGCATTCGACTGTTGCTGCTGCGTCTGCTTACTCAGCTCATCATACGGCCGGCCAACAGGCATCTTTCGGTATCAACTCAGGGTGCAGTGAATCTTGAGAAAAATTATGGAGTGGAAAATGTAACAGTCATCCCATCGAGCACTCAAGTTTCCAAATTCATCTCAGCAACTGATACCCGAACCGCTATAAGGGAAAAACTTGGCTTTAGCAACGACGATGTGGTTTGCATCTACTCCGGCGGATTAGCACGCTACCAGATGATCCCTGAAATGCTTTCGATTTGGAATAGTATCGCTGGGCCGAACGTGAAATTTTTGTTGCTAACAAACGATCTTCCAGTACACAACGTTGATCGATCAGAATTCGAGTCGACTCTCCCTCCCGGCACTACCATGCTGTCGCTTGATCCAGACGAAGTTCCAACTCACCTAGCGGCGGCCGACATCGGATTCATATTGAGACAATCCGATCCACTAAATACGGTAGCTTCACCAGTCAAGTTCGCTGAATATTTGGGAGCAGGGCTTGCCGTAATCACATCACCCGGGGTGAACGATATCGCCGAGCAGGTAACTCTGAACAAGCTAGGAATCGTGATGTCCCCCAACCCGAGCCCCTCCGAACTCGCACTTCTTCATAGGTTCGTCGGCAATTATTCAGAACAGCAAAATCAGATTCGCCACAAAGCCATATCGCTAGCCCAAAGCCACTACGACTGGAGCACTTATGTGGAAAATTGGCGCAGAGACATATTCAGCGACGACGATCCCGAAATTGTAGAACCCACAATTCCTGTTAGAGCAGATTGAGCAGAATAAGAGTGTTCAAGCGACAGATCGATTCTGTATTTGCAGCTTCACTTAACTGAATATATTTGTTCAGCCAATACAATAAATCTTCACCAAATTAGGCCAACGACCGGAATGATTTAACGTTGCGATCGAACTACCACATAGTCTACGTTTCTCCGCTCCCACCACCTGTGGGCGGCATAGCAACATGGACGAAAATTATCCACACCCGCGGACTTGGTGAACAGTGGCATAGCACTGTCGTGGATACTCGAATGCGTGGCGGCAAAACAGTTGCTGACCAGAATATCCGGATAGCCTCAGAAGCCACACGAACTATTCTTATCCTGCTCGGTCTACTGCGAATATTGTTGTTCAATCGCCCGACGGTGGTGCATTTAAATTCCAGCCTGTCGGAACGTGGCGTATTCAGAGATGCCCTAGTAGCGGCAGTAACTAGAGTTTTCAGAGTACCGCTCGTCACCAATCTCAACGGCAACTTTTTGCCCGGCAAACACCTAGCGCTCTCGGGCAAAACACGCGCCGCCTATCGTTACATCTTTCGTAGGTCTCAGCAGATCATTGCGCTTAGCGCCGATGGAAAACAAGGCGTACACGAACTAGGAAATTACAGCCAGAAAACAATAGTGTTGCCGCTTTTTGTCGACGACTCTGCCATCCCTAAAAAAATCGATACCAATGAAACTCGATTCACCATTGGGTATCTGGGCACGCTTATCGAAACAAAGGGAATACTGACGATTTATGAAGCTGCAACTAGATTGCCCGAACTCAAATTCGTTTTGATCGGTGATCGGCCAGCAACTAGCAATTCAGTTAAAATAATCGAGCGCTTTTCCAAATTACCCAACGTCACTCTCACAGGACCACTAATTCAGGAAAAAGCTCACGAAGAACTCGCCAAATGCGATGCTTTGATGTTCCCTTCTCACTCCGAAGGATTCCCACTAGCAGTCGCCGAATCAATGGCTATCGGCCTGCCAGTTATCGCATCACCGGTGGGTGCAATACCTGAGATGGTCGACACACCTCAAGGTGGCTATTTAATAGCGCCTAAAGATGTTGATGGATACGTCAAATCAATCATTGCTCTGAGCACTGATCCAACTCTCGCTCGAGAACTCGGCTCTTACAACGAAAACAAAGCAAGAGATTCCTATGCCTACGAAAACGTTATTACGCGCTGGCGCGATGTATACACCTCGCTTATTTAAGTCAGAAGAATGACGCGGGGAATCAATAGACTTTACGTTCGTGCTAAATCTGCCCTAAATTACTTCACCAACAAGTCGCTCCTGTACCAAAATAATTTGAATGTGAAAAACATATGTGTGGAATAGCAGGACTTCTTAGATTCGGCGCCAATGCGACGGAACCCTTATCACCTGATCTACTGAAATCTATGGCCGACACGATGAAACATCGCGGACCCGACGGATCAGGCGTTTGGATCAACGAAGATCGAAACGTCGGCATGTCTCATCGACGCCTGTCGATCATCGATTTGTCCGATACCGCAGGTCAGCCGATGCACGATGTTTCGGGCGACCTAACGATCGTTTACAACGGCGAAATATATAACCACGCCGAACTCAAAGAACAGCTGACAGGACTCGGCCATACCCGTTGGCTCACCGACCATTCAGACACCGAAGTCCTACTCGCAGCCTATCGAGAATGGGGTGTGGACTGTCTTTCACACCTACGGGGCGTATTCGCATTCGGGCTTTGGGATTCCAGAAAGAAACGATTCTTTCTAGCTCGCGATAGGATCGGCGTAAAGCCGCTGTACTACACAGACGAAGGCCCAATTTTCGCATTCGCTTCTGAGATTAAAGCAATCCATGCAGCTTCGAATACACGACCCAGAATCGATCTCGCAGGCCTTCGCCAGTACCTAGGCTTCATGACAACCACTGGGCCAAATACGATCTTCAGTGGCATTCGAAAATTGCAGCCCGGATATTGGATGACCGTAGAAAAAGACGGCACAAAGAACATCCATCGTTATTGGGATGTTCTAGAAAACACAAGCCGGATTACCGATACACCAGAACAAGTTGCAGACCGACTAATTACCGAGTTGCGACAATCGGTTTCACTTCGACAGGTTTCAGACCGCCCGGTTGGTATCTTCCTGAGCGGTGGTATCGATTCAAGCCTCAACGCCGCCCTATTCTCAGAAACGAGCTCAGGCAGCGTAAAAACTTTTAGCATCGGCTATGCCGGCCCTGATCAGGGGTACCAAAACGAAACCGACATGGCTAAGGATTTTGCAGCCCATATCGGTGCCGAAAACCAAAGGTCAATGCTCACTCGACAGGACCTCCAAGACGTCGCACTGAAGCTCGCCTGGCATCAAGATGAACCCAACGGCGATTCGGTCTGCGTACCCATTCACTATGTTTCAAAGCTCGCTCGCGAAAATGATGTTGCTGTCTGTCAGGTGGGCGAGGGATCGGACGAATTATTTCATGGCTACGACAGCTGGGCAAAATACCGAAAATATCAGTCAATAGCTGATTCGGTGCCGAAGTTTATTCTTCAGGCAATATCATCACTCACCGGCCCAATTGGTCTCGACCCTGCCCGAAGCGACATCATCCACAGATCATCACAGGGAAATCCGATATTCATGGGAGGTGCGCTCGGTCTTTCCGATCCACAGATCAACAGATTGCTATCTCCGGATGTCCAGAAAGAACTAGGCGGAGTTAGTTCATACGATTCCATTTCACCGTACAGAGCACACTTTGAATCTTCCGCTTGGGACAAGTCAAACTTTGCGTGGATGACATATCTCGACCTCGTATTCCGCTTGCCGGAACTGCTGCTGATGCGGGTCGACAAAATGGCAATGGCTGCATCGGTTGAAGCGCGAGTACCGTTCCTCGATCATGAATTCGTATCACTGGCAATGTCGCTAACAGGATCAACTCGATTACTCAACGGATCAGCAAAAGGAATATTGAAAAAAGCTGCCAAAGACCTTGTGCCCGACACAATTCTGCATCGGCAAAAACAAGGCTTCGGACTCCCGCTGGATGACTGGCTCCCCGGAATCATGAACGATATCGGGCGTGAAGCAATCAATGAGATGTTAAAAGACAACGATCTGTTCGACAACGACGCAATGGCAGAACTTCTGTCGCCTTCCGAATTCGCTAAAAACCGGTGGCTTCTGTTGAACCTCGCCTTCTGGTGGAATCAGTACCATCCAGGCACTTGACCGGCAGGTGGGTTCAGTTAAAATAAGCCAATTATTCTCTGAGCCAACACATCCGAGGTTCTCCCTCATAGATGACCAACTTCCATTTGTCTGAAATCCGTTTGCGTCCCGACACGTATGGCCCAATCGGTCTATCACTGCTCGCCTTTCTGGTTTACGTCGCCCATATCCACAGCCAGGGTTACGGGGGTGATGCCAACCTCTATCACGCAGCCGCCCGCGACAGCCAGTGGTTCGTTCAACCACTGCATTTCGGATATGTCGCTTTACTCGATCTTTGCTTCGCTGTATTCGGTCCGATCATCTCCAATCTATACGTACTGCAGGGACTTCTTTCGGCAGTAGCTGGCGCAGTATCGGTGTGGTTGGTCGCCTATATCTCGCGATCCATGGTTTTCGCCGAAAATTCAGGCTGGTCACTGGTATCAGCCACGTTTTTCGCCTTCTCCGGTGGAATCCTTATCACCGCCAACTACGGCGAAACCTACATGCTGCAGATCACGTTCATCCTCGGAGCTACAACACTTCTGCTGAAACGCAGAATGTTGATCGGCGGTTTATTGCTGGGTTGGAGTATCACTTTCACCCCGTTGAGCATCCTGTTAATGCCAATCTCGCTCACCGCCATAGCTACTTCGAGTCAGTCTATCCAACAAATGATCCGGGATATCGGAACTGTAATTCTTGGATTTCTCGTGGCACTGGCCCTTGCGGTTATCACGATAGCCATTTACGACACAGGAGCGGTCTCGTCCTGGTTGGACCACGCGTGGGGTTCGGTCTTCAATTTCGGGGATAGGGGTCCGTTTAATTTCGACTTCGTCATGGTTCAATCTGCATGGTTTGGTCGAGGGTTACACGTCGCTATTCCATTCGCTCTGATCGGCTTCGCCGTGTTTATTGCAAACCGTAAGCGGACGGGATTGTTAATTCTGGCGGCTGCAGTTGTAACTCTCGTCGTAAACCTCCCCGTGATGGGGCGAGTCGATGACTTCTGGCGAATGATGATGATCGTCAACGTTTACGGTGCGATCTTTGCCTCTATCGGCCTTCGATTCGCTGTAAAACGCTTTGGCCTAATGAACCAAAAAACAATCATAGCCACGGCTTCTGTACTCATCGTCTTCTCCGTACTCAGCATCTTGGATATGCCCAGGAGAGAAGATGCAGTAGCAGCCGAAATCTACCAGGTTTACCTGGACATCAAAACCATCGAAAAACCGGCAGTGGTAATTTCACTCTGGGAGAACGTCGATTCCGCTGCTCGTTACGGAAGAAACGACGGTTTTGAAGGGTTGCCTGAACTGGTGGCGTACCCGCCGATACTAAACTGGATGCCTCCCCCTGAAGCTCGGGCAACTGTAGCCGAAGCCACAACCAACGGCACCCCGATATATGTGATCATTCGCGAACGGAGATACGACAGCCCCTTGATGCGCCTCGTGCTCGGATCAGTCGATACCGACTTCCTTCCTTTGTACCGGTCGATTCTCCCAAAATACGAGCTTCATGAAGTCGGACTGGTAGGTAAATATCACCGTCTGTACTACGCAGAACCAATCTGAATACTGACGTCCCTACTGGGTCCTGAACGTCGGCCGAAGGCACTACCAGATGTTTCACGAAATAACTGTAAGATGTGCAATCGCCATATCCCACCAGTCGTCTGGTTTGTTGCGAGTAACCACGAATTCAAAGCATTCATATCAACCTAAAACGGAACGTTAGGTTCCACACGCACCAATCCAGCTCAAGGCAATTCATCTACCATTCGTCTGGTGTCCTCAGCCCAGCAGTCGCGGTGTACCACCCACAGATACACAAACGCCAGCTTCAAATGAAACAAGTCACGCAAAACAACCGCACCGGTCAACTCTCTGTAGCTGACGTCCCCGTCCCCTCACCTCAACCCGGCCAGGTGCTCGTCAGAAACCACAGTTCACTCGTTAGTGCCGGGACAGAACGTGCCGGTGTCGACTTCGCAAGAAAATCCCTGCTCGGTAAAGCAAAATCTCGACCCGATCTCGTCAGGCAAGTCGCAGCAAAAGTCAGGCGAGACGGCCTTTTCAATACATGGCGCATGGTCAAAGACCGCCTCGATGCCTCCCAGGCACTCGGCTACAGCTGCGCCGGTGAAGTCGTAAAAGTCGGTGAAGGCATCGACGACATCACCCCAGGCGACCGCGTCGCCTGCGCTGGCTCCGGTTACGCATCACACGCCGAATTCGTTGCGGTTCCCCGAAATCTCGTAGCCAAAATCCCCGACGGCGTCAGCTACGACGACGCCGTCTTCGCAACCCTCGGCGCAATCGCCCTGCAGGGCATCAGGCGTGCCGACCTCACCTCGGGCGAAACGGTCGGGGTAATCGGGCTCGGCCTGCTGGGCCAGATAACCGTCGCAATCCTGAAGGCATACGGACACCCGGTCTTCGGAACCGATATCTCACCTCAAAGAGTCGAAGCAGCCATCAAACTCGGTCTCGATTCAGGTGCTGTAACCGGCCAGGACGACGTCGAAGAGCTGGCCTTAACCTTCTCAGGCGGTCACGGCCTCGACGCCGCAATAATCACAGCGGCAACAGCCGAAAGCGGCCCAGTTAATCTCGCCGGCGAAATAGTCCGGGAACAGGGCCGAGTTTCGGTAGTGGGCGATGTCGGACTCGATGTCTCACGCCGAAGCTACTACCTGAAGGAACTCGACCTCCGAATTTCCCGCTCGTACGGACCCGGTCGCTATGATCCAACGTTCGAAGAACACGGTATCGACTACCCACGCCCGTACGTCAGGTGGACCGAACAACGGAACCTCGAAGAGTTTCTAAGACTCGCAGGATCGGGAACGATCAAACCTTCAACCCTGATCACCCACCGATTTGCCATCACCGACGCATCAAGCGCATACCAACTAATTGTCGACAATCCCCAAAACGAAGTTTTTTCCGGGGTCGTAATCGACTACTCGGATACGAACAGCGAACCCGCAAGCAGTCTCCAAACAGGCGCAAAATCCCGCACGTCAACCACCGGCGAAACAGTGCGGTTCGGTCTGATAGGTGCCGGAAGTTTCATGAGCGGAACAATCGCCCCCGCACTCCGATCCGCTAAGCAGGCTGAAGTCATCTGGATCGCAAGCGCATCCGGTCTTTCTGCAGCCGACCTCGGCAGGAAAATCGGCGCAACAACTGTCGGGTCCGACTACTCCGAACTCATCGCATCCCCCGAAGTCGACGCCGTTATCAGCGCGACTCGGCACAATCTTGCTGCGAAAATTGCCATCGAAGCACTGAACGCCGGAAAATCGGTTCACGTCGAAAAACCTCTTGCGCTAAACATCGACGATCTCAAAGCAGTTAGCACCGCCGCCACCGAATCCGAAGCCACGCTCATGGTCGGCTTCAACCGCCGATTCGCACCGCTAATCAACGACCTCAAACAGCACTTCCAAACCGCCACAACACCTCTTTCGATGGTCTACACAGTCAATGCCGGCTGGGCCGATCCAGAATTGTGGGTTCACAATCCCGTTGAAGGCGGTGGGCGCATACTCGGCGAAGTCTGCCATTTCATCGACCTCCTGCAGCATATCTGCGGCTCCACACCCACCCGCGTACACGCCAATCGCGTCACGCCTGACAATAAAAACGTGCTGGCCGACGACAACGTCCAAATAGTCATATCGTTCGCCGATGGCTCGTCCGGCACCGTCATCTACTCTGCCCTGGGATCCCCCGCTCAGCCGAAAGAGCACATCGAAGTCCTGGGATCACACCGGTCGGCCACGCTCAACGATTACCGCACCCTCACGCTGTTCGATGAATCAGCCCACACCGTGAAAAACAAAGCTGGCGATAAAGGCCACGCAAAACAGTTCCAGCTCTTCACCGAAGCGATCAAATCGGGAACCGATGCACCCATCCCAACCCGCCAACTCATCGCCACAACACTTGCCACCCTCGCAGTGCCAATGTCGCTCGAAAACGGCCAGCCGGTTGACATCGATATCGACAACATCAACCTCGCAGTAAGCGGCCAACGAGCTAACTCGTGATACGCGCCCTGTTCGTTCTAGGCACCCGCCCGGAAGCAATAAAACTCGCTCCCGTCATAACGGAATGCGTCCAGCGCGCCGCCATCGATGTAACCATCTGCTCAACAGGCCAGCATCGGGAAATGTTGTCGCAGGCACTGGCTGCGTTCAACATCACGCCCGATATCGAACTCAACCTGATGAAGGACCACCAGCAGCTTGGCGAATTAACAGCAAGGGCCATCACCGAAACAGCCAGAATATTTACCGAGCAAAAGCCCGACGTCGTAGTCGTTCATGGCGACACCACAACCGCGATGAGTACCGCCCTCGCCGCGTTCTACGATCAAATCCCCGTGATGCACGTCGAGGCTGGCCTGCGGACGTTCGATAAGCACAACCCGTTCCCTGAAGAACTAAACCGGGTATTTATCGATCACATTGCCGTGCATTGCATGGCCCCAACGGAACTGGCAGCCCAGAATCTCAAGGACTCCGGGGTTCCCGATCAAAACATCGAAATCACCGGCAACACCGCAGTCGATGCTCTCCTGTCTATCGCCGAAAAAGTAAGAACCAATATAGCCCCCACCACGCTTCCGAACGGACTCCAAAACGCCATTAACTCAGGCAAGAAAATTGTCACAGTCACCGGCCATAGACGCGAAAGTTTCGGTCACGATTTCGAGCAAATTTGCCTGGCACTTCAAGATATCGTCACTGAAAATCCCGACGCCGTTATCGCCTATCCCGTGCACCTGAATCCCAACGTGCAGGAACCCGTTTCACGCATCCTCGGAACCACCGATCGAGTCTTCCTATTCGACCCTCTCCCCTACCCCGATTTCGTCTGGCTCCTGATGCACTCATACCTTGTCCTCACCGATTCCGGTGGCGTTCAGGAAGAAGTGCCCAGCCTCGACAAACCAGTGCTGGTCATGCGAAAAGTCACCGAACGACCCGAGGGAATCGACGCCGGTTGTGCGAAACTTGTCGGTGTTCAGCAATCCTCAATCGCCAGTGGCATCCGGAAACTTTTGACCCAGGCTGAACTATATAAACAGATGGCAGCCGCACCCAATCCGTACGGCGATGGCAAAGCGTCGAAAAGAATCGCCGACAGGCTCGAAAGGATTTTATAAACCATTGTTTGATCTGTGCGTCGTCGGGCAAGGACACATCGGGCTACCAACCGCCGTTACTTTCGCTGCGGCCGATCTCAGCGTGCTTGGGGTCGATGTCGAAGCCCAGCTTGTAGAAGAACTCAACAACGGCGTCACCCACATCACCGAACCCGGACTCCAAGACTCCCTCCAGGCGGTCATCAAGCGGGGCAAGTACAAAGCCGCCCTCAATCCCGAACCGGCCAACGCATTTATCGTCTCCGTCCCGAGCCCCATCGACGAAAACAACCAACCCGTCCTCGATTACATCCTCGCAGCCGCCAAAGCGATCGCCCCGCACCTGCGACCGGGCTCGCTCGTGATCCTCGAATCGACAGTCCCACCCGGCACAACAGCAGGCGTATTCGTCGATGCTCTGGCAGCAAACTCTTCAGTAAATTCTTCCGAATACCTCGTAGCCCACTGTCCGGAACGAGTCCTACCCGGCCAGATCCTGCACGAATTAATTCACAATGACCGTGTCGTTGGCGGCCTCACCGCTGAAGCGTCCCAGGCCGCTCTTCAGCTCTACTGCAACTTTGTGAAAGGCGAAATTGTCGTCACAAATGCGACGACCGCCGAGCTCGTAAAACTCAGCGAAAACATATACCGGGACGTCAATATCGGCCTCGCCAACGAACTGGCCCTCGCAGCCGAATCGCTGGGCGTCGATGTGTGGCAGGCAACAGTAATCGCCAACCGCCACCCCCGCGTGAACATCCACCAACCCGGACCCGGTGTTGGCGGATACTGCATACCCGTGGCTTCAGTATTTCTTGCAGCGGGAACCGATGTGTCAACACCGACAATCGATGGCGCACGGTACGTCAACTCCATCCAACCCCAGCGTGCCTCTGACCGCCTCAACGAGCTGCTCGCAAATGTCGACAACCCAGTGGTAGCAATCATGGGAGTCGCCTACAAAGGCAACGTCGGAGACGCACGAGCGACCCCGGCCGACAGCATTATCGAAAATCTCAAAAAAGCCGGTGCGACCGTAAAAGTCCACGACCCGCTAGCGACCAACTCGAACCACGACCTCGTATCGCTCGAGACCGCCCTCGAAGGCGCTGACGCCGCGGTGTTCATCACCGATCACGATCAGTTCAGCGATATCGATCCCGACGTAGCCGCGAAACTAATGCGGGGTCGAATCGTGTTCGATGGTCGCAACATCCTGCCCCTGGAAAAATGGCAAGAAGCCGGGTTTGCCGTTACGCGCCTCGGGGATGGCACCGCACGCCCAGCGCCATGAGCGTCTTCAGCCGTACCGCCTACCTTCGCAGAATAGCTGCCGCCTACATCGGTTCCGGCGCGAGCCAACTAACGTTCTGGCACGGAATCCCGCGGGTAGCACAAGATTTCAAAAAAGACGAACTCGGGTCGTACTACATGCGGTTCGATGAGAAGGCCGACTACTCGGCCCATCTCGATCCCAACGGCGTTCCCATGCTCGACTACCGGGGCACACTCGGCCTCCAGTACAACCCAATCGCCATTGCCCAGTACGCCCTCGGCAACCACACGCTGTGGCTCGAAAACAACTCGCCCGAACGATTAAATAAACTCGAATCCGCCACCCAATGGCTGGTCGAAAACCTAAAGCCAAACCAACACGGAGTGCCCGTTTGGGGTCACGGCTTCGACTGGGAATACGTCGAACGGCTCGTCGCTCCCTGGCACTCCGGACTCGCCCAGGGACAGGGAATTTCAGCCCTGCTCAGGGCATACCAGGCAACAGGAAAAAACGAATACCTGGAAGCAGCAACAAAAGCCTTCGAAGCCTTTGAATCCCCGGTCGACCAGGGCGGCGTTATCTACACCGATCCCGAAGGAAATCCCTGGATCGAAGAGTATATCGTCACCACGCCAACCCACATCCTAAACGGATTTATCTGGGGACTCTGGGGCGTACTCGACCTGTACTTGGTAACAAACGACGAGCGAGCCAAATCACTGTGGGAGCGATGCATCGCTACTCTCTCGAAAAACCTGCACACCTTCGATCTCGGCTGGTGGTCGCTCTACGATCAATCGGGCACACGCCGTCTCCCCATGATCGCCAGCCGCTTCTACCATTCTCTCCACATCGTCCAACTCGAAATCATGTCGCAACTCTCCACCGAAACCGCGTTCGCCGATCACGCCACCCGCTGGGCCACGTACACTCACAATCCCATTTACCGAACACGGGCCTTCGCACAAAAAGCTATGTTCAAACTGCTGAAGTACTGAGCCCGGAACGCCCATATTGCGAATTCTCTACGTCTCAAGTCTTTACCTCCCAGAACCCGGCGCACACCCGAGTTGGTGAGCGAGTAAATACTGTAAAGTCCCGCGATCAATCCGATGATCAAAATAGCAGCAACATCTACCCGTCGATCGGAGGCTCGCGTCGGTGCGATCAAAGCCTCTAGCCTGCTCAAGATTATGCGGTACCGCATTACGCGCCAAGACCTCAATCGATTCATCCCACTGATTCTGTAAAATATCGCGGTTATCATACAAGTCTCAGTGCGCAACATAGCATGTATACGATTCGGTAAATTCCGAAAATATCCGGGAAACAAATGTTCTCGCCAGATGAAAAACTCAAATCAAAAGTGAAGCGCTTCTGGGAAGACAACCCTCTTTCCGCAGCATCAATTCCCTTCGAACCAGGCACGCCTGAATTCTTTGAAGCGCATTCTCAACTTCGGCAAATGGAAAACTCGCCTGAAATTGACGAATGGGCATACGAATCGTCAGAAGCCTCGGGCAAGAAACTTCTCGACATCGGTTGCGGCAACGGATTTGTAACCTGCTTGTATGCCCGCGCTGGTGCTGATGTCACAA
>Ga0114999_10006883_pt1 | contig 12993 bp, 17 predicted proteins | sample ArcticOcean_MG_C_3_FD_89820 | JGI IMG/M metagenome (GOLD analysis project Ga0114999, IMG submission 89820) | Marine microbial communities from western Arctic Ocean - ArcticOcean_MG_CB8_126 | ecosystem: Environmental > Aquatic > Marine > Oceanic | place: Arctic Ocean: Canada Basin | collected...
AAACAATTTGTCGCCCCTCCCATCAGCCGCAACCGACGATGAATGGCACCGTTGCGTTGACGGATCGGTGGCCGCGCTTGAGTGTCTTGGTGTCGATAATTTCTCAGATCGGTTCGCCGAGTTCCTCAAACGCTGTCGAGAGACGTAGAAGTTCGTGCCGGGCTTCGACACCAGCGCTTCGCTGAGCGCTCGCCGGAAACGTCTCGTTTCGGAGGGCAAAGATCTCGGTGTCACGTTCATCACCTGTTGCGAACACCGGCTGATTCGGGACAGAGTCGGGCGACCAATCGCAGCGAACAGGGGCATAGTGGTTTTGTGCCGGTGGACGTCGGCCCAACCTAGAAGCGATCTTGGAGGCCCAGCTATGGACCAGGTGTCAAACAACGTGGAGGCTCGCCTCCGCCGGCTCGAGGATAAAGACGAGATCCGGGAGCTCGCTATCAGTTACGGGATCTATGTCGACGGGCGCGACGCTCCCCGACTGCGGGCGCTGTTCACCGACGACGCCCGGTTCCGCACGGCGAACGGCGTGTTCGACAGTCAAGGCGGTGACAACTTGGTCGCGTTGCTGGTCGGACGAGAGGACGTCGCGAAGGCGAGCCTCCATGTCCAGCACGGTCATGTCATCGATCTTGACGCCGACAACCCGGACCGAGCCACGGGCATGGTCTACACCCACGCTGAAGTGGTGCTTCATGCAAAGAAGATGAATGTGTCGGCATTGCGTTATGACGACGAGTATCACCGCATCGATGGGCAGTGGCGCTTCGCCGAGCGGTGCATCAAGTTCTTCTATCGGGTCAACGCGGCGAACTTCGTCGAAGAGGTCACCAGCGACACGCCGGTTCAAGGCGGCGAGACTCTGCTCGCAGCGGAACTCCCCTACGACATCTAGGCCGACGCAAGCCCGGTTGCTGGCTCAATTGTGTTCAACGCCGGAATGACCACTTCGCCATGTTCGCGAATCTGAGCGATCGCGGAATCGGCGTCCATGGTCGGCCAAAATGGTTTCACGAGAATCGGATCGAACGGCAGGGGATCGGGTCATCTCGGTGAGTCGTGCCGTAACGGTTTCGTGACTCCCGACAGTCGCGTGGTCGGCGACGGTCTCGAGTGTCAGCGGACGGGGCCACCGCGGCTGAGGTGACGCTGGAAGACTGGCAGCGGGTCATCGGCGCCAACCTCACTGGAGTTTGGTTGTCCTGCAAACACGCTCTCCCGTCGACGATCGAGTCCGGAAACGGTTCGATCATCAACCAGCCAGCAGGGCCGAATATTCATCCGCGCTGGTTTCGGGTGGTCGGTCTCGTGTTCCTGGCGGCAGCGGGGCGTTTGGGGCGCGTCGAGGCAGCGGTGTGAGTAAGTAGCGGTTGTGTTGTTGGCTCACGCCGCTCGCCGGAATTCTGTGCCTCTCCTCGTTGACCGGTCACCTCATTTAGGAGGTAACCATGTCAATTATGGAAGAGAAGGGGTTGCGGCGGTCGTTCACGAAGGAGTTCAAAGCTGACGCGGTGTCGTTGGTCCTCGATGAGGAGCGATCGAACGCGGACGTGGCTCGAAGCCTCGGTATCGGCGAAACGAATCTGGGCAACTGAGTTCGCCAGACCCGGATCGATCGGGGCGATCGTGACGGTTTGACGACATCGGAGAAAACAGAACTCACGGAGTTTCGTCGTGAGGTCAAGCGGTTGCGAATAGAACGAGAACGACTCAAACGAGCGACGGTCTTCTGGGAATGACCTGCTACAGGTGGGTTGGTTCACGATCACCGCCGCGTGTGACGTTGCCGACGTCAGCCGCCAGTCTTTCTACGACTGGTGTCAACGCAACGCTGCAGCTGCTACCGACGCCGGCGATATCACGTGGCTCACCAAAAACTGTCGGAGATAGCCCTCACAATGCGATGAGTAGATCTCCGGAACTACCAACTTTCGCTCGTCGATGGAGCCTAAATAAAACTGTGACACAACGTTTCTCCTTCCTCACGGCCGAATATTGCCCCCACAGGCTCCGGTCTTGGGCGGTTGAAACCGTTGAGAAGACAAGGCGGATGAATATTCGGCCCCCTCAAGTCTGAGAGCACTCCTCACATACTGACGTCGACCACGTATCTCTTGCCCTGGGTCCCGTGTTCAGTGATGTGCGCGAGCACTTCGGGGATGGCCTGGAGCTCGATCGTGTCTCCGACCAGCCGGCTGACATCGACTCGACCGTTGAGGTACAGCGCATTACCGATTAGGAACTCCTGCCTTGTGTAACCGAAGGTTGTCATGAGTTTGACCTCACGGCGAACGAAGTCCCGGAGATAACTGTCGAACGAAATTGCTGTCGGGCCATCGCAGATTCCCATCAACATGGCGGTTCCCCCAGGGCGAGGTAGCCGTACCATCGCGTCGAGGCTCGACGGGTGTCCGGCGGTCTCAAACGCAACGTCGACGCCATGGTCACACCCAGCCAGCTCGGCCAGACGCTTGGACACGTCCGCTGGATCAAGGTCACGCGTGTTCAGTGTTGCGTCCACCCATGGCAGTGAAGCGTCGAGGTGCTCGTCCTCGACATCGGCCGCCACGATCGTCGTCGCTCCGAACGCACGGGCAACCTGGCACACCGTGAGGCCGATGCTTCCTATGCCGCTGACGGCGACACGAGATCCGCTCGTGACTCCGGACCGCCGGACTGCGTGAACGGCGACGGGCACCGCCGAGCTCAGCATCACCGCCTCATTCACGTCGACATCGCTGGGCAGAGGAAATATGTTCGCTTCCGGGGCAACCACGTACTCGGCGAACCCACCATCGAGGTCGATTCCGAGGTGACGCATCCACGGGCAGATGCTGTCTTCGCCACGGATACACCACTCGCAGACCCCACATCCGATAACTGCATCGACGACGACAAGCGATCCGGGTGGAGGGCTTGCCGGCGATGCGGCTTCGACGACTTCGGCGACGATCTCGTGGCCGAGGATGCGCGGGAATCCGCCAGCGTCCAACATGCCGGCCGCCATCTGCGTGTGAAAAAGGCCAGCCGAGGAGACAATTACACGGAGTAAGGCCCACCCCGGCTCGACTACCGGAACCGGAATATCGGCCATCTCGAGTTGATTTGGCCCCAACATCACCAATGCCTGCATCTGCGCCGGCCTAGCGTTGCTCACTCAATGATGTCTTTGGTGTCGAGTTCCCAGATCAATTCGGAGTACGAGTCGCCACCGGGCGCCCAGTGTTTCCGTGAGTACCGAATGTTGGGGTTGTACTCGTGGGCGATGTACTCGTCAAGATCGCAGAAGTTGGACGAGTAGTCGGTGTCCGGCGCGTTGTCGCGCAGATAGTCACCGATCGGACAGTTGAGGCGGAGAACGTACTTGACCATGTTGTCGTTATCGTCGTAGTAGCGCTCTGTGTCGATCTTTGGTGACCATTGGAAGTACGACCAGAATTGCTCGAACAGATTGTTGAGATTTAACGGCTTTCCCTCGGCCCGAACCCGATCTGCCATCGTCTTGCCCATCTCATTGGCCTGACGCCGACGGGCATTGTTGACCGCTTTGCGACCTTCTTCTTTGCCGAGTTCGTGCTCGAATGCATCTGCGAGAACCGAGAAGATCTTCGTCTTCGCGTGGAACTCGGGCTCGTTGGCATCCCAGCCTTTTTGGATGGGGTCCCCGGCACTCACTTCACGGTACTTCTCCATGTAGCGCGCCTGACCCTCTGGGTCTGTCTTCACTTTCTTGCGGGCCAAACGATCAGCGTTCTCGTCCTGGACGGCGTCGGCTAACTCTTTTAGGTCGGGGTGGGCAATCTCAACCCTATGGTAATCGGTCATATTCGCTCGCTTCATCGTGAGAACATCAATCGGTGCTTTGGGGATATTAGTGGGAATCAGTCGACGAGGTCAACGAGCGAAGGTGGACGCGTTCACCCCCAAGATGAACCCGTTTGGAATAGCTCCAGAACGACCCCACCGACTTCGCGGGTATCGAAGTACGCGAACTTACCGCCGTCGTCGAATTCGCCCTGGGAGATGATCTCGAACCCGAGACGGGCCATCTCTTCGATATCGCTGTCGAGGTCGTCGGTGTACCCACAGATGTGAACGATGCCCTCGCCGCGCTCATCGATGAAATCCCCCTGCACGGTGCGACCAGCTACTGGTGAAAGTAACTCGAACTCGATGTTGCCCATCTGAGCGATCTTTCCAGAAACCCTCGTGTCCGGGGCATCCTCGCCGTACACCTTTCGCATCACCGAGTGAGCCGACGGTCCCTCCGTGAACGGGCCTATCCCGAGCCGTTCATAAAATGAGATCGCCTGATCGAGGTCACGTACCGCAACCCCGACCTGATAGGTCCGGTCCCAAAGTCCCTTCTTTGCGCTTTTCTCGTCACTCATTCTTTACGGCTCCAAATTCTCGTGAGCGTTGAAATTCTGTTCATTTCATCATGTCAGATATGGTCTTCGTGGGCTGCATTAGGTTTCGATCGAAGCGAAGGGCGATATGACATCTGAGAATCTGCACGAAAATCGCCAAGCAATAACCGATCTGTTCTTCGCCTACGCATGGCACTTCGACCGCAGCGAACCCGACTTGGGAGCGGCACTTTTCACCGACGACGCTACCATCGACTACGGACCGGCAATGCCTCCACTTCACGGTCGAGCGGAAATTGGGTCGCGTGTCGCTACGGGTCTGAGCGAGATATTCGAGGGGACGAGCCGCCACATCAGCAACGTCTCGACCACTTTTGATGGCGATGAAACGGCCGCCGGCGTGGCATACGTCTACGCGTGGCATCGGTATCTGGACGGCTCACCCGAAGGCTACTTGTGGGACCAATAGCACAATACGTTCGTCCACACCGCCAACGAATGGCAGATCTCCGAACTGGTCTTACGCTCTGCCGGTACCCAAGACTTCCACCGACCAACGGGGCAACCGATCGGCCGTCGCGGATGAGTTGCGAGCAATCGTCCGCCGAGACGGAGGAGACTGGGCTCGACAGCACACGCGACCGAATTCTCCGGATCACTCTTCGTCTCTTGGAAGAGCATGGTTACTCGGCGGTCACCACCGAGGCGATAGCGGCGGACGCCCGAGTCAGCAAGGCAACGATCTGTCGGCACTGGACAAGTAGGCAACACGTCGTCGAAGCGACGCGACTCCGTTTCGGACCCGTCGAGGTCCACGACCTCGGATCGTTCCAGAAGGAGATCAAATGGATACTCGAGCATCGCCTCGCTGGCTATCGTGAACCCGCCACGCTTCGGCTTGTAGACAGCCTTATTGGCGTCGCCACCAATGATGACGAGTTCAGGGCTGTGCTCGACGACTGGATCGAGCAGTTCAGCGAGGCAATCCGGCAGGCCGCCGAACGTGGAATAGCCCAAGGTGATGTTCGCGACGACGTCGATACCTCAGCGCTCGAGGTCCTGGCAGCTGGTGTCATAGCCCGAACCGCCATCACGCAGAAGAGTTTCTCGCCCGCAGAAGTCGACGTGCCGGCGATGCTCATCGCCGAAGCAGCCGGGCACGCCGTCTCGTGAGCACCGTCCTTCTCACGGGTGTGGGTGGTCTTGGTGGCTGGGCTCTCGAGTTCCTTGCGCGTACCGAGGGCATCGACCGCATCGTGTCTGTGAAACGAAGCCCCTGGTCGGGCCCCTCGAAGTCGACGATGGCGATGCTCGGGTCGGTGTTTCAGGGGCACACAAAGGTATTCGAGCACCACGAGGTCGATCTGGCTGATGTTGATCGCATGGCTCGCCTGCTCGACGAGGTGCAGCCAGACGCGATCCTGCATTCGGCGACCGTGCAATCGCCTCGCAGGTTCATGAACGCTGATGTCGAGCCAGCACGACGCGCCCTCATCAGATCGGCGACCTTCGGTCTCTGGCTGCCATGGCACCTGTTGCCGGCAGCACAGCTGACACGGGCACTCGACAAATCAGGGGTCGACACCCACGTCGTCAATGCGTCGTTCCCCGACGTCGTCAATACGGTGCTCTGGAAACATTTTGGTCATGGGCCGGTCGCTGGGGCGGGCAATGTTGAGGTGTGCGCGGCTCGAATCCTTCGGTACGTAATGGAGACTTCAGGCGCGCCCATCGATGACATAGCGATCTCACTCGTCGGATCTCATGCGCTTCTCGCGTACGGCCCTGACGCTGGCGTGCCTCACCACTTCGAACTCCGTATCGGAGGACATGACGTCACCGATGACCATGACCTGGACACGATATTGATGTCGTGGCCTGAGCGTATCGACTGGGGCAAGGCCGATGAGTTCTCCCTCTTCGCAGCGTCGGCGGTCAAGAACGTTGTTGCACTGCTGGGGTCGGGTTCGACCGACACTCACGTAACGGGCCCGGCCGGGCTGCCCGGCGGCTATCCGGCCCGGATAGAGAACGGGCAAGTCTCGCTCTCCCTCCCAGATGGTCTTGATGAGGTGGCCGCCGTCGCCCTCAACGACGCGGCGGCTCGGTGGGATGGCATCGAGGAAATCGAGGCTGATGGTACCGTCGTCTACACTGCCGACGCCGTCGCAGCGATGGAAGAGATCGGCCATCGGTGTGAGGGGGTCACCATCGATGGTCTCGACCAACAAGTGGAATGTCTCCAAGACCTGTATCAAACTCTGACCAGCCCGAGGTGAACCCACGTGCCAGATTTTATTCGAAAGCCACTCGAAGGACTTTTCCCGCTCATTCCGCTCAGCCTTGATGATGGACAAGAGGTCGATCTCGACGGCGTTCGACGCAGCATCCAGCTGGTTGCTGCCGGCACGGCCCCGGGCTGCATCGTGTTCGGCTCGATGGGTCAGATGACGAGCGTGTCGGAGAAAGAGTTCGACGCGGTGTGTGAGACCGCGGTCGAAGCCGCTCACGAGGCTGGAATTGCGGTCGTCATCGGCAGTACGGCTGCGTACCAGCGCGAAGCTCTTCGCCGAGCCCGCTATGCAGAGCAGGCGGGTGCAGACGGGTCGATGCTGGCTGCTCCCTACGCGCTGCCCGTCACCGTGGATTGGGCCATGGACTTCTTCATTGAGATTGCCGAATCGCTCGAAGGAGAGATGGCACTGATGTTGTACAACTACTCACCCCTCAATGGTCTGAACATTGCACCGCAGCTTTGGGAGCGCCTGCTCGACGTCGAAAACATCAAGGCCATCAAGGAATCGAATACCGCACTTCCTCACTTCGACGAAGTGCTGCTGAGAATCGCAGATCGAGTCAACGTTTTTGCGGGCAACGACCCCGCCTTCTTTCATGCATCGACCCTGGGCGCGGTCGGCGCGACAGGAATATTCGCGTGGGCCGGTTTGAAGACCGCAACGCGGTTCATCGACGAATGCCGCAAGGGCAATCATAGCGATCCATGGGTTCGGCAAGCTTTCGAAGCTTTGCAGCACCTCTCCGCAGAGATCCGCCGACCTGGTATGCCGAGCATGCTCTCCCATGAGCACGGGTATTTGAACGCAATCGCGGGACTCGGCGGCGCGAACCCCGGATTACCTCGAAAGCCCTACCGGAATATTCCACAAGAGGCCATCGACGCCTTGGTGATCGCAGCAGGACCACTTCGCGCTCTCGAGGCCGATCTGTGAGCGCTCTCGCGCGGGCGCCCGGTGAAATTCTAGTCGTGTCGCGTTCTGAGGTCGAAGCGCTTCTCACACCCAGTGCCTGCCTCGAACGGGTTCTCGACACGTTCCGATGGGTTGGGTCCGGCGACGTCGATCAGGTCAACCCCGTCAACCTCTACGTGCACGACCGCTCGCAGCCCGAACCGGAATTCGGGCACGGCGTCGTGCAAGCGTTCCCGGCAATGATCCGCCCGCTCGACCGGGCCGCCGTGAAATGGCTCGGGAGTTATCGGCAGAACCCGCGCCGGGGACTGCCGGCAATCTCGGCGATCGACTTAGTCACCGACACCGACACCGGAATGCCGCTCGCTCTTGTCGATGGGACATCTGTAACGAACATGCGGACTGGAGCACATGCTGCGGTCGGGGCCAAGTTTCTGGCTCGAGAGGACTCGCAGACGGTCGCCATCATCGGCTGTGGAAATGAGGGCCGAACTCACCTACGGCTCCTGAACGAGCTCTTCGATATCGCGTCGGTCGTTGCGTTCGATCTGAGTTCGGACCAGCTCGACGACTTCGAGCGAGATGTCCACGAATGGCTCGGTCTCGCAACGACGAGGGCGTCGAGCGTCGAGTCCGCCGTCCGCGATGCCGACATCGTCTGCGTCGTGACGACCGCCCCCGAACCGATCTTGATGGAGCAGTGGATCGAACCAGGCACTCACGTCTGTGCCGCGACTGGGTTTCGCGATGTCGACAAGGCATGTGCGAAGAGCTTCGACAAGTGGGCCGTAGGCTGGTACGGCCGCGACCTCGAATGGATCGAAGGGTCAGAGGTAGGCAAGCTGGGCGGGCTGCAGCCGGGCGATCTGACCAAGGCCGACATTCACGCCGACATTGCAACCGAGCTCATCTCCGGGGCGCGTACAGGACGAGAAAACCCGACCGAACGAACGATCATGACGCACATGGGAATGCCAGCACTCGACGCGGCAGTCGCCTCCCTGGTCTATGATCTCGCACTTGTTGCAGGAATCGGAACGTGGATTGCAATCTTTTGACATGAGCGATCCACAGCCGGAGCAGACATCAGACGAAATGCCGCTTTCCGGCATGGTCCACGGTGTGGATTTGGCCCTACTAGGTGCAGCGCTCGACGAGGTTCGACCGACGCTCCTTTCCGACGGCGGCGACATGCACTTTCGCGGCGTCAACGAACGGGGCATCGTAAGTGTCGAACTGGTCGGCGCGTGCGCTACGTGCCCGTTGTCGGCGATGACTCTCCTGTTCGGTATCGAGCAGGTCGTGCTCCAAAAGGTTCCCGGAGTGCTCGGGGTCGTGGCATGCTCGCCTGCTATTCCTGGGCTCTCCGACCTCACGAAATAGCGCGGTCAGGTCAGCCATCCGCCATCGACCACCAACACGTGGCCGGTTACGTACGAGGCCTCAGGTGACGACAAAAAGTCGACCGCACTAGCGATGTCGACTGGTGAGCCCAGGCGTCCCAGAGGGATGTGGGTTTGGGCCTGCGCCTCGAGCTCTTCGACATCTGCGACCAACGACCGGGTGAGCTCGGTCGAGACGGTTCCCGGCGCGATTGCGTTGACCCGGAGACCGAACGGAGCCAGCTCGCGAGCGGCCGCCATCGTGAGCATCCTGACGGCTCCTTTCGACGCAGCGTATGGCGCCATCGGTTTGGTCGAGGCGCTGAACGCTGACGTCGAAGCCATGTTGACAATCGTGCCGCTTCGACGCGGAATCATGACTCGCGCAGCGGCTTGGAGAACGAAGAACGTGCCGCGGAAGTTCACGGCCATCAACCCATCGAATTGTTCTGGAGTCACCTCGATAAGCGGGGTGATCCAACCCACGCCTGCATTGTTCACGACGGTCGCAAGTGGCACCTCAGCGTCGGCGCGATGCACGACTTCGTCGATGGCTTCTGTGTCGGTCACGTCGAGGCTCATCGCGCGAACGTCAAAGCCTCGATCAACGAACTCACTTGCCGCCCGCGCTGCCTGGTCGTGTTCGACGTCGGTCAGGAAGACGGTGTCACCTCGCTGGGCGAGGCGCTCGACGATGGCGCGACCAATGCCCCTGGCGCCTCCGGTCACCAATGCGCCGGCCGTCATGTCAGGAGAGATCCGAGGCGGAACAGGTTGACGACCCGTTCCACCTCGGACTCCTCGAGTACGCAGGGACCGTCGGGGTAGGGGATGCCCTAATTCTTGCGTTCGCTTTTCGTGAGCAGGCATTTGGCGACCTTGCTGGGGCGGGCAAGCCACACGATGCGAGAGTCGTAGCGACTGTTGGTGTGAACCACCTGACCGGGCGATAGCGCCTGCACGTCAACGACTTGGAGGACCAGGTCTGCCTCAGGGATCGAGTCGTAGACGGCCGCTTCATCGAGCGAGATACCGCTGACGTGTTGCCATGCCTTCGGGAGAGCTGCTTCGTTGCCCTTTTCCCACGCCGTAGCTCAGATTTCGACCAACCTTTCTTTTTAGTGAGGCCAAGCACTACGAGGCGGCTCGTCCTTGTTGGCAGGACACCCCAATCGCTGATATCCGGGAGCGCGGCTCTATCCGTCCCAAAGAGATCTTTCAGTTCCTTGACCTTCGAGCGATTGTTGGGGTTGACGCACAAGTCGGTCACGAATTCTCGCAATTTGCGAATCTCGTTGGTGTCGGTTGTTTCAAGTACGGCTTCAGACAATCTCTTCTCAGAATTCTTCGAGGTGTTTGCGGAGCCCACGAAGGCCCGTCTCGCTAGTACAACCACTTTGGCGTGTAGACTTGGGAAGCTGAACACCTCGACCCCGTCGTCCAGGAACTTGTAGAGCGCCTTCAGGTTAGTGAAACCATTCTTGACCGCTGCCTGGGAGGTATCACAGACAAGGTGGCCCTCGGCACCGAGAGGCAAGAGATGGTGTGGGTCGGCTCCGATATAGCCGATCGCGGCGTATACGTGTCCGTCAGCCACTCCTATCGCCGAAGTGATCGCAGGCCAAGGTTCATGCTTGACGTAGGCAGTCATCAACACTGCCAACCAGTTGACATTCTTCGACTATGCCACACCCCGGATGGCCAACAGGTGCCGTGGACGCGGCGCCCCAACCCGGGGCCCCACAAGATGCACAGTCTCACCCACACCGCTAGTCAGTCTCGATACCAGGGGGGCCTCGGCCCACCCCTGAGTTCGGCTGGGTGGCTGTCAACAGGGGAGTACCCCTCGAGGCGTGTTTGGGGCGCGAGACACCCCAAACACCCACAGACTCCCAATACAAGACCCAAGTGAAAACCGGTTCTTCGGTAGCAACTTGCCGAAAGGCGCAGGTCACAGGACCGCCCAGTTGGTCCTAGCGGGGTCTGGGTCAGGTTCGGCGTTTCAAAGGGCCGATTCAGGTCGCCGTGGAGCCTCGCCCGAATGCCCTTTAGATGTCGGCCTTCGCGGCGGGGTCAGTAGTCGCTAAAGGCCAACGTTTCAACGTGTTTGGGGGTTCCGTGGGGGTCCCTGTCGAGGTGCAAACCTGACCCCCAAGAGAAGGGCCCCAAGAAGACCGCAAGCAGAGCGGAGCCAACTGTGACGGAAGGTGTCGTCCGCGCTCCGGTCGCGTAACCCTTGGCCTTCCTGCACCCCCACGTTACGTCCCGACCAGCAGGACAGCCAGAAGGGCATCCAACCTGTAAGCGGCCGGGTCAACGCATCAACACCGTTTGGATGGTCGTCAAGCAACAAGCCAGCCAGTCTGGTGTACTCACGCACAGCGCTAGCGGCGTAGTGCCTGCACTCCAGTTCAAGGCGAAGTAATCGCACGAGGCATTGAGTTTCCACTCACCTGCTCCTTTTGTCAGGAGGTGAGTTGCAGGCCCAAAGCCACCAGCAAGCCAAAGGCCCAAACCAACGATGCAGGTCAGACGACTTTTTAGTGGACCGTACTGGACTCGAACCAGTGACCTCTCGCGTGTGAGGCGAGCGCTCTAGTCGCTTCGCTCCCCCACCGTCGACTTCGGTCGACGGTGAAGCCAACTGTTTCCCCTGTTCAGAGGTTCTTTTGGATGGACAGCCCGTCAGACACCTATCTGGTGCCATCAACGGGTCGGACGTCCAGGTGGCGAGCAATTGGCGAGCACACCAAAGGACTGGACAGATGGCACGGCGCACGGCGAGACGTCTTGGAGACGGCTCGATCTTCTACGACAAGACAAGACGCAGGTGGGTGGCGATGGTCTCGCTGCCCACAACGGACGGAACAAGGCGGCGTTTACGCCGCACCTTCCTCACGAGAGACGAAGCCAAGGCATTCCTGGGTGAGCGGGGCACGCCGCCGTTCAGCCTGTCGGCTGATGTGACGGTGGCGGAACTGTTGGATGGCTGGCAGGACTGGTTGCAGCGTCGTGCTGAGACGGGATTGTTGGCTCCCAACACGGTCGCTGGTTACGGCCACGCCTCGGCGCATGTAAGGGCAGTCTTCGGAGGATCCCTGGCGGTTGAGGTCACAGTGGATGACGTTGAGCGCTTCCTCACCCTCCAGATGCGGGAACATTCGGGCCGTTACGTGGTCCTACAACGCAACGTGCTTGATCAGGCCTACAGGTGGGCGCAACGCAACCGCCTGCTCACCTGGAACCCCGCACAACTGTCCACCAGCCCTGCACAGCTGAACCACAAGCCAGGCGTCGCACTGACTGCCTCACAGGCTCAGCGCCTGTTGGAGGCGTCCCGAGGTGACAGGTTGCATGCCTTGTGGGCGGTGATGCTCGGCGTCGGGCTGCGCCCAGGCGAGGCCATGGCGTTGACATGGCCGTGCCTGAACCTGGACTCGGATCCTGGGGTGCTGCACGTCCGCCACTATCTGCGACGGGGTTCGGACGGGGTGTTCTTGGGTGCGCCGAAGACGGCGCAGAGCTCCCGTTCGTTGGACATGCCGACGTTCGTTTCGGATGCCCTGAGGGCACATTCAGAGGGCTGTGAGACGCTCCCTGAGGGCGTGTGGCGCGACCTGGTGTTCTCTACGGGTGCAGGTACCCCGCACGGTCACAGGAACCTGAGGCGCGCGCTGAGGCGCCTCTGCGAGCAGGCGGGTTTACCTGCTCTGACGTTGTATGACTTGCGTCGTACGGCGGGGAGTTTGTTGGTGGATGCGGGGGTGCATTTGGAGTGTGTGGCGGATCTGTTGGGGCATTCGAGTGTGGCGACGACGCGGCGGCATTATGTGCGGGCGGTGCGTCCAACGGTGCCCCACGCCGTAGGGCTAAACGCAGTCCTTTGCGATGATGCGTAGGCTTTTCCCGTGGACAAGAACCAACTCGCCGAGACCGTCAGATCGAGGACGACATCCGGTGTTCGCGGATCGAGTCGGCTAGGGGGGAAAATGTCTTCCTCAATTCCTTCAGCGCGCTTTGCACCTCAGGTTG
>Ga0114999_10006885_pt1 | contig 12992 bp, 11 predicted proteins | sample ArcticOcean_MG_C_3_FD_89820 | JGI IMG/M metagenome (GOLD analysis project Ga0114999, IMG submission 89820) | Marine microbial communities from western Arctic Ocean - ArcticOcean_MG_CB8_126 | ecosystem: Environmental > Aquatic > Marine > Oceanic | place: Arctic Ocean: Canada Basin | collected...
GCGCCTCAGCTTCTTAACATCAAGGTGAATCATCTCTCCGGGCCGTTCCTTCTCGTACCGGATTAACTCCCTTGTGGTCCGGTCCAAGCGGGCGAGTGATGAAAGACCCGCACGTTTCAGCACGGCGTACACCGTTGACGGGGCCATGTTCAGCCAGCCTGCAATCTGATGGGTGTTTTGATTACCACCAATCTCGGCATCCCCTCTTTTGTACACAACGTCTATGGGAAGTACACGTAGGGACGGTGCTTGACCCGCCCCTACGTGTACTTCGAGAACTTCAGCATGGGTGCGCAACATCTGCGTTGCGCTGACTACTCCAGCAACACGAGGCCCCACACCATCGGCACGCTTATCAGCGCCACGAAGACGGCCGCTGACGCCAGATCCTTTGCCCGGCCAGATAACTCGTTGTGCTCCGTTCCGATACGGTCCACTACAGTCTCGACGGCCCCGTTCAGTAGCTCAACGAGCAGCACCAGCAATAACGGCAGGATGAGCAGCGCGCGTTCGACCCCGTTGTCGCCCAACCAGACGCCGATCGGCGCCAGGATGAGCGCGGCCACGAACTCCTGGCGGAACGACGTGTCGTGGACCAGCGCGTGCCGAAAGCCGCGCGCCGTGTAGCGCGCGGCTCTGACGATCCGAAGGAGGTTGAAGAACCCCTTCTCCTGGTTCTCGCCGGGATTATTACCGGGTTCTGGCACGTCTCAGACCCCTACTCGTACGCCGTCACGATGGCTGTTTTGAAAGCGTCTTCCTCGATCACCAGTCCGTGGCCGGGTCGGTCCGGCAGCGTGATCGTTCCGGTCGCACCATCAAACACGATCGGTTCCTGGAAGAGTGCTTCTAGATCCGACCGTGGGCCGGTGTACTCGTGGGGTCGTTCCGGGTGCCGGAGCGTTGAACAGAACGCCAGCGACGCCGCGTTGCCGATCGACGGCTGCGTCATGTGCGGGATGATCTGCATGTCCACCGCCTCCGCCATCGCCCCGATACGGAGTATCTCGGTGATGCCGCAGCACTTGGTCACGTCCGGCTGCAGGAGGTCAGGTCGGGCGACCTCGATCAGGTCGCGGAACTGCCAGCGCGTGTACTCCTGCTCGCCCGCAGACACCGGAACGTCCAGAGCGTCAGCTACCTCACGCATGCCCCTGTAGTTATAGGGCAGCACCGGCTCCTCGTAGTGGTAGATGCCGAGCTTCTCGAACTCCCTGCCCTGCGAGATCGCCGCGCTCACGGAGTAGCCGTTGTTGACGTCGAAGCTCAGAGGGACATCGTCCGGCAACCACTCCCGGCAAAGCCGGAACATCTCGAGGTCGCCTTTGAGGCGTTTGTCCTGCTGGTACTGCCAGTCCATTCGAATCTTGAAGGCCCGGAAGCCCTGGTTGTAGCCGTCTTCCACCTTCTGGCGCATCTCTTCGGCCGTGTCCCTGGAACCGCCACCGATGCTTTTGTACATCTTGAAGGTCTTCTTCGTGGCCCCGCCCATGAGCTGGTAAAGCGGCATGTTGGCGGCCTTGGCCTTTATGTCCCATAAGGCGATATCGACCCCGGAGATGGCGTTCGGTCCGGCGCCCATGCCGCCGATTTTGAAGGTGCCGAAGTACATGTCGTCCCAGAGCCGGTTTGTGTCACGCGGGTCCTTGCCGATCAGCCGGGGCTTGAGGGCTTTCTGCACGTACACAGCCGTTACGTCTGACTGCACGACCGGGCTGCACTCGCCCACGCCCTCGATGCCTTCGTCCGTGTAGATGCGGACGAAGACACTGGTGGTGTTGAGAACGTAGGTTTTGACGTCTGTGATCTTCATGTTTTTCCTTGTGTGGTGGTGACAGAGGCGTTTGAGCTTCTCCCTCACCCTTCCGGCAAGCGGAAGGGCAGGCCCCCAGCCCTCTCTCGCTGAGAGAGGGGGGTCTGGTTGGAGGCATATTTTAAAAAGCCGCCTCAGCGCGTTTGAATGCGTCTTCGTCCAGTACAAGGCCGTGGCCGGGTCTGTCTGGCAGGTCTATGAAGCCGTTTTCGGGGATTATGGACTCCTGGAAGAGCCCGGCGACGGCGTCTAGCGACCCACTGAACTCGTACGAATACTCGTGCGGCCGGACGGCGTGCTGGTAGGTGGCGTACAGGTTCAGGCTGGCGGCGCTCGAGATGCCCGCAGAGGGGCAGTGCGGCATCATCGGCTTGTTGTACGCCTCGCACAGTGTGTACACCTTGCGCAGGCCCGTTATGCCGCCCGCCATGGCGATGTCCGGCTGCACGATATCGGGGTCTCCGATCGTAATCATGTCCCGGAAGTTGTAGAGCGATCGCTCGTTCTCGCCGGACGACACCGGCACGCTAAGCGCCTCGACGACCTGTTTCAAGCCCAGATAGTCGTACTGAGGCAGCGGCTCCTCGAAGTGGGTCAGTCCCTGACCCTCCATATAGCGACCCTGCTGGATCGCCGTGGAAACGGTGTAGCCGTTGTTGGCGTCAAAACTGAGCGCTGCGTCGTCCGGCAGAAAGTTGCGGCAGGCGTCGAAGAGGCGCATGTCCTTTGCGGGGTCCGAGTCGAGCCGGTTGTTGTACCAGTCCATCCGGATCTTGAATGCGCGATAGCCGAGATCCCAACCCTCTTTGACCCGGTCCAGCATCTCGTCGGGAGTTCGCTGCCAGCCAAGGCCGGAGCTCCAATAGACCGGGATGTGAGTGCGCACCGCACCGCCCAGGAGCGTGTACAGCGGCAGGTTCGCCGCCTTGCCTGCGATGTCCCACAGGGCGACGTCGATGGCGCCCATGCCGGTGCTCTGGAGGCCGCCGGGGCCGAGCGATTTTGTCTCGGTCCAGACGGCGTCCCACACGGTCTGGGTGTCGCGCGGGTCCATGCCGATGATGAGCGGTCCCGCGATGTCTTCGATGAAGGGCTTGAGCGACTGCCAGTAGCGGCCGCTGCACTCGCCGACGCCTTCGATGCCTTCGTCGGTCTGGACGCGCACGATGAGCGGCACGGAGGAGCTGGAGACGTTGTCTGAGCTGAACCTGATGGGGGTGGCTGTGACTGATGTGATTTTCATGAGCGTGGAATCTTTCTGAAAGAGGAGACGTACCGGCGAAATACAGGGGGGTGAACGCCCCTACTTGTCGATTCGGTAAGCCTCGACCGCTTCACCGACCGCAACGAGGCCGTGGCCCGGGCGGTCTGGCAGATCTACGAACCCGTCCTTCGGGACGATCGCCTCTTCGTAGATTCGTGTGGCGTTCTCAAGACCGCCGTTGAACTCCCAGCTGTACTCATGCGGCAGCGTGGCGTTTACCTGCGTTGAGAAGACGTGGAGGCTGACGGCGTTCTGTATTCCCGCCCCCGGGCCGTGCGGAAGGACCGGCTTATTGAACGCCTCGCACAGGGTGAATATCTTGCGCAGGGGCGTGATCCCGCCGACGAACAGCAGGTCCGGCTGGAGGATGTCGGGATCCCCTATCTCGATCAGGTCCCTGAAGTTCCAGAGGGTGTGCTCAAGCTCGCCGGATGTGACAGGCATGTCCAGCGCATCGACCACCTGCTTGAGGCCAGCGTAGTCATACTGCGGCAGCGGCTCCTCGTAGTGGGCCGCGCCCATGTCCTGTAATTTCAGGCCCTGTTCGATGGCCGTCGAGACCGAGTAGCCGTTGTTGATATCGATGCTCAATCGGCACTCGTCGCCAAGAAACTCTTTGCAGGCCTTGAATCGGGCAAGGTCGCCTTCCGGGTCGACGTCCTGTCGCTGGTGCATCCACTCGAGCCTTAGTTTGAAGGCCGTAAATCCAGCTTCCCGGCCCTCACGCATCCTCTCAATCAGGGCTTCAGGCGTACCGGGGTCGCCTTCGACTCCTCCGGTCGCCCGGGCCTGCCACGCGATGCCGGTGCTCCAGTAGACAGGTAAGTGCGTCCGGGCCGCGCCGCTCATGTAGCGATGCAGGGGCTGGCTCGCGGACTTGGCGGCGATGTCCCAGCAAGCGATGTCGATGGCGCCCATGCAGATCATCTGCATGCCGCCGGGGCCGATCCATTTGGTGGGCGGGAACATGGCGTCCCAGATGAGTTGGGTGTCACGCGGGTCCATCCCGATGACGATGCTGCCAAGGTCTTCTTCGATGAAGGGCTTCATGGACTTCCAGTAGCGCGCCTGCGCCTCCCCGATTCCCTCGATACCCTCGTCTGTACGGAGACGAACCAGGAGTGGTCCTGATTCGATCGGGATGGCCTCTACAGAAGTGATTTTCACTGCGATATTCCCCTCAACGGTTTGTATAACCTGCCATGATTTTTTGCGGCGCGGCGCAAGGGTAGTGCAATCGCTGCTGATGTGTGCGGTCCGGCCATGGCGGCGAAGATCCTGGGTCTCAGATCCGCTTCAGCTGCCTGTAAGCTTGCCGGCGTAACGGATCGTCCCTTTGCAGACCAAACGGAGCACGCCTCTTGCCTGACCACCAGTTTTTTGCATTCACGCCCGCCCATGAGTTGGTGCGCATGATCGCAGCGCTCGAGGTCTCGCCGGTCGAATTGACCGAGTGGACCCTGGGCCGTATCGAAGAGACAAACGACACGCTGCACGCCTACCTGACGGTGGTGGCAGATCAGGCGATGGATTCGGCCCGGACAGCAGAGGCTGCGGTGATGAGGGGCGACGATCTTGGGCCGCTTCACGGTCTGCCGTTTCCGATCAAGGATCTTGTGCCGACCGCGGGTATCCGGACGACGTTTGGCTCGGCCGTGTATGCCGATAACGTCCCGGATAAGGACGACATCGTCGTGCGCCGCATTAAAGCGGCCGGCGCTGTCATCATCGGTAAAACAAACACGCCGGAATTCGGACATCTCGGATACACGTCCAACAAGCTGGGGGAGGACTGCCGGAACCCCTGGGACGTGACTCGCGAGAGTGGCGGATCGAGCGGGGGCGCGGCGGCTTCGGTGGCGGCGGGGATCACGCCACTTGCGCAGGGCGGAGATGGCGGCGGGTCAATACGAATCCCCTGCTCACTCTGCGGTCTGTACGGCATCAAGGGGACCGAAGGCCGTGTGCCGCGTTCCGGCGCCGGAGACGCAGCGTGGCACCCGTACAACCTGGCGCAATCAGGGCCTTTGAGCCGAAACGTGCGTGACTCGGCTCTGTTGATGTCTGTGCTTACCGGCCCCGACGAAGATGCGGCTCCGGGAACGCTGGATGTACCGTCACCAGACTATTTTGGGGCGCTTGGACGTGGCGTTAAGAACCTACGAATCGGCTGGACCCCCGACATGGGCGGCAATGCCGTTGATCCGGATGTGGCTGAATCAACGGCGCTTGCCGCTCGTTCATTTGAGGGACTTGGGGCGAGCGTCGAGGAGTTTGAATTCGAGATCGACCCCGATGTGATGTGGTCATCGTTTCGTAACTACTTCGATCTCAAAGCGCTCGTCGGATATGGTCAGTTGCTTCGCGACTCGCCCGAGTTGCTGACGGACGTGGTCCGGGAAGGCATGGAGGACGCCCGAACGCTGACTGCGGTGGACCATCACGATACGATGGCCTTCATCGCAAAAACGCGTGACTACTTTCGACGTCTGTTCGAGCGCTTTGACCTGGTCTTGAGTCCCACGCTTGCGACCACGGCGTTCAAAGTGGCCGACGGTCCGCCACACGAAATCGGCGGACGCGTGATGGATTCCGAGCGTGCGTACTGGACCTGGAGTCCGTTCACCTACTCGGTGAACATCACGGGGCACCCAGCCGCCACGGTTCCCTGCGGTTTCGACCGAAACGGTTTGCCGATCGGCCTTCACCTGATCGGCGGGTTCGGGGACGAAGAAACGGTGCTCGCCGCGTCGGTCGCGTTCGAAGAAGCACATCCGTGGGCGGACAAGCGGCCGCCCACGATCTGAACGTTCTTATTTAAAGGCGGGGCATCATGAACCTGATAGATCGCGATGAACTGAAGGCGAAACTCGACCGTGGAGACGATTTCAAACTGGTAATGACGCTCACGGAATGGCCGTTCCAGGCCAAGCACATCCCCGGTTCATTGAATCTTGCGAATGCAGGAGATGTCTCCACCCTCCTCGAGAAGGATGACGAGATCGTCGTCTACTGCTCTGATGAGAACTACATCGGCAGCAAAGTTGCATCCGACCAGCTGACCCGGGCCGGTTATGGCAACGTCCGGCGATACGCAGGTGGCATCGCGGACTGGGAGGAACACGACCTTGCGCTTGAGGGTGACTGGGCCTGAGCGTACTCAGTCAGGTTTAGCTACCCGCCCATGTCCTCGATGAACTGCTGCTCTACCAACGTGGAGAACTCGGTCTGGCGCGCCAGAATGTCTTCCGACCAATTTGACTTGATGTAGGCGAGAACGGCGTACACCTCGTCGTCGATTAGAGTGCCGCGGAATCGCGGCATCACCTGTGCGAGCGGCGGGCCGTCCAGGATCCACTCGAACAGGTGCCGATCGGCGTGGTGCCAGGTGTGCCCGTCTTCTGCATGTGACGGCGCGCCGAGAAGGGTTGGCGTTTCTCCAACTGTTCCGTGACATGTGGCGCAGTTGGTGATGTACACCTTTTCGCCGGTGGCAATCCCCGCGCTCGTGATTTCGACCGGGAACGAAATGTCGTCACCCGAGCCATCGCCGCCACAGGCAACGAGGGCGACGAACGCCATCGCCATGGTTATTTGCAGTATTCGTTTTTGGATATCTGGAACTAACAAGCTCAAGCCATAAAATCTCAGTCTGGCAGGTCAGGAATTTCCAGCCTGAATGATATGGCGAAATCGGGCCGTGCTCGATTACCACAGATGCAGGTTACATGATGTTTTTGTAAGCCACTCCGAGCAGAGCGCCACCCAGGACGATCCACGCAAGGTTCACGCTCGTCTTCCAGACAATAAGGAATGTCCCGCCCGCCATCACGCCGGTGAACGGGTCCACCACGGCGGAATCGGCAAGTCGTACAGAAACCGCCGCCATCAGACCAAACGAAGCGGCATTGACGCCGTCAAGAGCAGCCCTCGCCCACGGCGTTCGCTGCACGATCGGCAGAATCTTGCCGAGCAGCGCAACGAACAGGAATGAGGGCAGGAATATGGCGAAGGTGGCAAGCAGCGCGCCCCACCAGCTCCCGGTCAGGTATCCGATGAAGGTCGCCGTCGTGAACACCGGCCCCGGCGTTATCTGACGTTGAGGTAGGCGAAAAGGACGTACCCGCTGCCGTACAGGATGGCGCCGATCTTGAGGAACGTGAGGAACAGTGTCAGGGCCCTGTAGTCGGTAACCGCGGGCACGGCAAGTTGGAACGAACCGATGAACGGCAGCGCGAACGGAGGCACCGAGATAAGGCCCGTGGTGAACCCGCCTCCGCCAAATACCCGGCGACGGACTATGACGATTAAGAGTCCTCCCGCGGCGAGGAGTATCAACTCGTTCACGCCGATGAAGAATAAAACGGCGACGCCAACGCCGACAACGCCGGTAGCAGGGCCTTTGATGGCCGACTTGAGCAGTCCTAACAACGCGAACGCTACGATGCCTATAGCTATCGGTTTGATGCCGTACAACACCCAGCCGAGTTCCGGGGTCGTGCCCCAGCGCTCGTAACCCCAGGCGATCGCCAGCACGGATAGCGCTGCCGGTATGATGAACAGCGCACCTCCGACCAGCAGTCCCTTAATACCGGCGCGCTTGTTGGACAGATGGATCGCTAGTTCCGTGGAGTTCGGGCCGGGGATGACGGCGGTCGCGCCAACCAGGTCCATGAACTCGTCGTCGGTCGTCCACTTGCGACGTCGGACCACTTCCTCCCGCATCATGGCCGTGTGCGCAGCAGGTCCGCCGAACGCTATCAGGCCAAGCTTGAAGAAGAGGCGTGCGACCTCACCAAGTGAACCGGTTTGAATGGGCGGCAATCCATCCTCCGTTTTAGGGGCAATATCGACCGATCTGGCGGATTATTGCATGCCCCGTGGAAGACGGCCGAGTACTTAGTCCGCCGGCTCCGGGATTCGATCCAGATCGCGGTCGGGACCAAGTGCGTCTTTGGAATTCCCGCCCAACAGTGGCAGGTCGCTCGGTATCGCCGTGAACTGTTCTTCATATAACTGCCTGAACAGGCCGGACCGCGATACCAGTTCATTGAACGTGCCACGGTCCGCTATGCGCCCGTTCAGCACGACCAGAATCTGGTCTGCGGCGATGATGGTGGACAGGCGGTGGGCGATGGCGACCGTAGTCCGGCCCGCCATCAGTTCGCTGAGCGCGCGCTGAACCATTCGCTCTGATTTCGTGTCCAGGCTGCTGGTCGCCTCGTCCAGCAGCAGAACCCGTGGATTGGCCAGAACGGCACGGGCAATCGCTACCCGTTGACGTTCTCCGCCTGAGAGGCGGTAGCCACGTTCGCCTACGATAGTGTCGAAACCCTCTGACAGGCCCGAGATCGTGTCATAAATCTGCGCCGCCTTCGCTGCCGCTACCAGGTCATCGTCCGTGGCCGTGGGATCGCCGTACCTAAGGTTGTCGCCGATTGAGGCGTGGAACAAGAACGGGTCCTGGCTCACCACACTGACCAGCGTTGAAAGATCGAGTAGCGCCATGTCACGGAGGTCCACGCCATCAACGCTGACGCTTCCGCTATCCACGTCGTAAAGTCGTGACATCAAGTAGCCGATCGTGGTCTTCCCGGATCCGCTCGGACCTACCAAAGCGGTCAACCGCCCGGCGGCGGCCGTGAAGGTCACGTCTTCCAATCCGAAGCTGTCCTCGATGCCACGCGCGGCGTCGTACTGGAAGCCAACATTCCTGAACGCGACTTCTCCCCTGACCGTGGTCCGGTTGACCGGGACGGGATCTACCGGGTCCTTGATATCGGGGTCCAGGTCCAGGTACTCGAAAATTCGCTCGAACAATGCCAAGGCGCTTGTCACATCGACGCCGCGGTTCAGCAGGCCGGCGAGGGGGAACAGAAGACGGGTCTGGATTGCGGTGAAGGCGACGATTTCGCCGACGGTCAAGCCTCCTCGATCGTTAAAGAGCAGCCACCCCCCGAAGGCCCACACGATCGCAGGCGCCATGCCGAAGAAGGTCTGGACCAGGACGAAAAAGCCACGCCCTGTCATCTGCTGCCGCACTGAGACTCGCGTCAGCTCCTCGTTGGTGGCGTTAAAGCGCTCGAGTTGTTCACGCTCCCGTCCAAAGGTTTTGGCGAGCATCACTCCGGACACGGACAGGGTCTCTCCCGCACTTGCCGTGAGCTCTGCAACGGCCTGCTGCGCCTCACGGGTCAGTCGGCGACGGCGACGGCCTACCTTGACCGTGAAGAACACGAATATGGGCGTTACGCCGAGCGCGACCAGCGATAGTTGCCACGAGATGATAGCCATCGCAATTACAGACGCGATCACGATGGCGGCGTTCGACACGATGGTGCTTATCGTGTCGGTGAGCACTAGCTGGGTGTTGGTGACGTCGTTGGTCAGCCGGGACTGGATCTCGCCGGTCCGGGTGCCGGCGAAGAACGACACAGGCTGACGCTGGAGGTGGCTGTAAAGCCGGCCCCTGAGGTCCCGCATCACCGACAACCCCACCCGGGTATTCAGGTGCGCCTGCAACAGGTTGAACCCGCCGGACACGGCGGTCACAACAAGCATGATCGCAACGATGGTGAAGAGCTTGCGCGTATCGCTGTTCGGGATCGCATCGTCGATGATGGTGGCGACGAGGAGCGGTGGGATTACGCCCAGGCTGGCGTTGACTAGGACCGAGCCGATGACGCCCGAGAGGCGACGACGGTAGGGCCGGTACAGGGCGAACGTCCGCCACAGCGTGACTCGTTTAACCTGACGTTCAGGCGTGTCAGGTGGAGGGCGATTGAATCCCATCCGGCCTCCACCTCTTCCTCCGCCATGTCCTGTGTGCATCGTCATAGGCGTTTATAGAGCGCCGCAGGTAGATCAATAACGTTTGTGAGGTCAGCGCGGCGTCCCGGGTACAAGCGTAACCGCGCGGAGCGTGTCAGCGGTGACCCGAGCTTCGTCCAGCGCGCCCGAATGTCATCGTTCCGGCAACATTCTCTCTTCCGTAAATTTGGACCCTTCAAACTTCAGGCACAAAAAGCAACGCCCGGTGGCCGCATCTATGTGCATCCACCGGGCGTCTGTATACGATTTTATCGGCTTTGTGGCCGGACGGTCTGCACCGTCATGCGACCTAGCGGGCGGTGATACCGATCTGGTCAAACGGCGAGAGCGAGTTGCCAGTTCCCGTGGAGGTGTCGATCGTGAACAGCGCTCCACCTTCGATGGTGATCGCGTAGACGTAATCACCAACCTCATTAATCGTCTCACCAGTAACATCTGTCGCCACTGACCACTGACCCGCAGTTGTAGCTGTTGAGTAAGGGTTAGCAGCGCCACACTGCAAGGTCGAGTCGCAATAAACGTAGACGCCGAACTCACGGTTCAGGTACGTGTAGTTCTTCACGAGCTCGTTCGGGTTCGTGTTGAGGATCTCGACGAATGCCGAGTCCCCGGAAGTGAGGCCCTTCAGGTTGACGATGAAACTGTTCCCCGGCGTAACCGAAGTTGCGGAATTGAGAGCCGGGGTCCAGGTGGCGCCCGTCCCATCGGTCACAAATCCCGTCAAACCAACAGGGTTGGTGTTGTTGTCTTCATAAACGGCTGGCTCGGACACGATGTCGCCCGTGGAAAGCCCGGCTGTTCCCGATACCCCGGTCGTCTCATTAAGCAGCGTGAGGTCATTGGGATTGGATCCGATGGCCGTGATGGTGTAGAACGCACGGTGGTCGCCACCGTCCGTAGCAGGGTCAACATTTTCGATACTGGTCGACACGCCATTGCCGTTGATCAAAATGTGGTCACCAATCCCGAACGTAGTCCCGGACGCTACCAGGATTGAAGCGGACGAGATATCGCTAATGACCGTAGTCGCTGTGGTCTTTTGACCGACCGTGAATCCGAACTCGGACGAACCGCCCTCGCCGATCAAGATTGAGGCGGACGATGATGTGTTCGCGAACAATGTGACGGACACAACGAGCCCGCCGACGATAGCTATTAGGGCAAGGACGAGTGCTTTTCTGTGACTCATCCCTGAGATATTGATTGTCAGTGTTATTCATCCTCGTGAAAATGAAAGAGCTTCCGTCTGTAGACCAGAAGCAGGTAGAACGACCCATTGGGATCGCGGTTCAACACGTGTTTAGTGCCTGCACTCAATCCTGTATTGGTGTTAGCCCCCACCGTCAGCTGATGAGTTCTAAGAAATTGCGCCAAACGGATCACGCTTATGATCCGGTTGGCGCAATGAGTTTTATGTCTGTACGGAACGGTGGCGCGCCCCGCATGCGGTCACATGCAGGTGGACCCGCGGTAATGAATACCCTGGAGCTGACGGCGATCATCGGGTCCTGCGGGGATAGGTACTTCCCTTCGAATGCCGCAGTCCACTTCGCTCCACCCCCCTGGCTCGCCCATTACAAACGTCTAGGCGCTTAATCCCTATCGCAAAACCATCGTGCTTGATTCGTAGGAAGTGGTAAGCTGCGATTCATAATGTCTAGGAACAGTCAGGCGGATACCTGCGGGTAATTGACACCCTCCGGACGTGAACATGCATGTACCGCACAGATGGAACGATGTCGCTAAACCCGCCGGAATAGGCGGTCGATTAGCGACATGGCAGGGCTCTTCCCACCTGAGAGAATTTGCTCTCGTGGGTGGCGCTTACCTTCTCTACATGCTGATCCGGCAAATAATCGCAGCGGATATCGACGCCGTTGCGTTCATTCACGCCGAAGACGTGATGAATCTGGAGAAGGACCTCGGTTTCTTCTGGGAGCCGGCCTTACAGGGCTGGGCGATCGAGACATCTAACACGATGGTGGTCTTCTTCAACTGGGCCTACATCCTCTCCTTTTATCCGATCATCATCACGGCCTCGATAATCTTGTATTTGAAGTCCAAACATCATTATCGGTACTACCGCAACGTTGTTTTGCTCTCATTCCTGTTCGCCCTTGCGGCCTTCGCAGTTTTCCCACTGGCCCCGCCCAGGATGCTCGCCAGAGAATTTGTAGACACGATGGCGATATTCGGGCCTTCGATCTACTCCGGAGCCGAGGGCGCCAGTTTCTACAATGCCTTCGCAGCGATGCCCAGTCTGCACTTTGGTTGGAGCGTCCTGTTCGCAACGATATTCTTCCGCTCCGGCAATCGTTTGTTGCGGATATTCGCTTTCATCTACCCGTCCATGATGCTTTTCACGATCGTCGTAACGGGCAATCACTACATTTTGGACGCCATCGCGGGCGGAGTAGTGATAGTCATATCGTTCGGCACGGTTAACGCCATCAGCGCTATCCGGCGGGGCGATATGAACACGAGCCAGCTCATCCCGACAACGAGCCGTTCACTGGCGGCTATCGGGGAAATGTGTCGCCGACAACCAGACCGTGGCGTGTTGACCCGCGGGTCACAGCTAGAGAAACAGGTCACCGGTCAGCGACAGTACGATCAGGCCTACCAGCACTCGGTCTACGTCTCTACCATCTGGTAGCCCGGAACGGTTCCAGCTATTCATAGGATTCTCGGGCGACTCTAGAACCCGGCCTCCTATGCCTTATTCGGCGTCCACAGGCGACATCGTGAAGAAGAACATCGCCCCTTTTCCTTCCTCGGACTCCACCAAAATTTCTCTGCCGTGCCGCTCAGCTATCCGGCGAACGATCGCCAGCCCGGCGCCGCTGCCCGGATAGTCTTCGGGCCGATGCAGCCGTTCAAATACGTCGAATACTCGATGAGATTTGGCCCTATACAGGCCAACAAAAAAGGCCCCCGCCGAAGCGGGAGCCCAGATTAGCTTGGTAGCCCCTACGGGATTCGAACCCGTGATCTCCGCCTTGAGAGGGCGGTGTCCTTGGCCGCTAGACGAAGGGGCCTTGTGGCTGGCGATCCAGGATTCGAACCTGGATTGACGGATTCAGA
>Ga0114999_10006889_pt1 | contig 12988 bp, 11 predicted proteins | sample ArcticOcean_MG_C_3_FD_89820 | JGI IMG/M metagenome (GOLD analysis project Ga0114999, IMG submission 89820) | Marine microbial communities from western Arctic Ocean - ArcticOcean_MG_CB8_126 | ecosystem: Environmental > Aquatic > Marine > Oceanic | place: Arctic Ocean: Canada Basin | collected...
TGTATACGGCGCGGACGACCCCCGCACAAAAGCCCCGGGGTGCAGCCAGAAATATTTGCAGAAAACTTGGTCCTGCCTGAATTGGCCGAATCTCCGGTCAGTGGACCGGTGCTGGAATTATACGTAGCGGGAGTACTTTCCCGTTTACCTGGGCATTTGGCTCACCGACCTGGCCCGTGACAATCCCATGCCGGCGCGCCTCAATGGGTAGATGGACAGGATCAACATCGCCACGATACCGATGATCATGGCGTCGTAGCCTAGATTCTCGGACTGCCGGTTGAGAGCGTCAATTCCAAACCCGGATACCCGCGCCAGTCCGGTGCCGCCGAGGGTAGAGAAAGCGGTGAGACCCAGCGATCGACCGGCGTTCTCACGGGGTACAAGTTCCGTAATGAGCGCCCAGCCTCCGCTCAGGAACATGGCAGCGCCTATCCCGATGAATAGCCCGATCATGAGGATAGGAATGATCGAACTAACCAGAAGTAACATCCCGGATGCGATGGCGATGACCGTAGAAGCTCCGTACAAAACGCGCATCCGTCCGAACCGGTCCGAGATTGCGCCCGCCGGGTAGACGGCGATCGCAGCTCCAAGGCCGATCGTCATGGTGAGCGCCGCTGCGCCGGCCGCCGGATTGTCCAGCCCGACCTTGTCCCGGAGGAAGAACAGGGCAAATATCTGCATCCCCGTAAGCGCGCCCACGATCATCGCCATCGCAATGAGAAACCAGTAATAGCCACGCATGTCGTGTGCGGTTGAGGCTGGTTTAGAGACGACCTCGGCAGTGGGGGATTCGTCGGAAACCGGAAGATCGATATCGCCACGGCGCGGGCGAAGAGAACCTATCGTCCACAACGTCGTCAGGGCGAGGATCGTCATCACTAGCCCGATCGATGCCCAGTACCAGTTGGTAGCCCCTTCACCTGACACCGACCTGCTCATCAGCAACATCACCATCACCGTGACGAATCCAGCGCCTGCGACCCGGGACAGGTTCAATGCTCCCGCACCGGCGCCTCGGCGATTTGCGGGAACGTGGTCGATCAGCAGGGCGTTTGCCGGACCCTGGGAGACGTGGATGAATAGCTGGATCAGGGCGATAACTATCAGGAGGGAAATGAACGAGTTGGCTATCCCCAGGAATGGAGTAACGACGATCAGGCCCAGATTGCCGATGGCTAAATAGGGGATACGTTTGCCCCAGCGGGACGAGGTTCGATCGCTTATCGCGCCTACCAGTGGCTGTGAAAGCGCCGCTACTATCAGTCCAACAAGAGCGATAGCACCAAGCATCCCGTTCTTCTGGTCTTCGTCCGCAATATCCAGAACACGAAACTGGAGCAGTACCGTGTTGACGGAAATCCAGAGCGCTGACAGGCCAAACGCGTAGACACTCAGGTTCGTGAAACTGTCAGGGCCGCGGCGGTATACATCCCGGGTGGATTTCGGGAACCGTCGGATATGGCCGACGACCTTTGGGGTCGCGGCGATTAGATTCAGCGGGGTGGCCACGTTGTGAGATGCTAGTCGAATCTACGAGGGTCGACCACCTGAAACGGCCTGTAAGCCCGCCGACAGTATTCTGGTATTTCACTGAGATTAGGTTGCAGCGATATGCAACTGAAAGGACAAACCGATGGCCGTAAAAGTGCGCTTCTACCAGTGGACACGCTGAAGTACCTGCAAAAAAGCGGGAGCGTCGCTCTCGCAGGCAGGAGTCGAATTGGAAGACCGGGACTTTTTCAAGGACCCATTTTCCCGGGAAGAAATTGAAGAGATTGCGTCTATCGTCACCATGGAAGAACTTTTTTCGTGGCGGAGTCCAAGCGCTAAGAAGTACAAAGATCAGAAAGACGTTCTGAGCGACTCTGACTTGATCGGCTTGATGATGGAAGAACCGCGTCTTATTCGGAGGCCGATCGCTATCCGGACCGACGACACCAGTCGACACGTTCTGGGCGGCAAGAAGGCTGACCTAGAGGCGATAGCGCAGGAGTAGCTGCTTGTATCGATCCGGGTTCAGGACGCCTGTGTTCCCCGGGTCGCCCGTATTTCAAGAACGGCCTGTGTGCCAACACTCAGATCGATTTCGTGTCTGCCGGGTATCAAACCCACAATCAAGCTCCGAATATCACGCATAACGCTCGTCTGGCGGTGCGCGTTAGTTAAGAGGAGCAAGCAGATGCTGTTATTCAAGGCCTGTCCCAAATGCAAGGGCGACGTAGGGTTGTCATCCGGAATGGATGGCGAGGTCGTCAAATGCCTGATGGGCGGTTTTTCCCGGTACATCTCTGAGGCTTCCCGGTCCAAAGAATTGGCCGATGAGATCGACGAGATGAAACTGGCGAGTTAGCTACAGGACCTATGTCATTGCCGATGCAATGAGGTCGGTCTCGGAATGCATAGTGGACAAACTCGCACTCAACTTGCGGATTTACCCACTGAAACTTAGACGCCCGGTGCTACAATCCAGCTAGTCGCCAAGAGGCGGCGACACACCCGTGTCGCGCCACTCACCGGTTGTCCCTGCATCGTTCTGGCTCCCCTCGTGGAGTCTGGACATCGACATGCACGGCTACCGGATCTGAGTTCAGCGTTATCACACCGTGTCCGACTGATCTCGCACACAGTACCGCATCGGGACAGATCGCAACTTGAACTCAAATTATCTTCTTGGCGATATGGCCGTGTTTTCGGTCGGAGCGCACCCAGAACTCTCCGCCGCCATCTGCGAATACCTCCACATCCCCGTCGGACTGATGGAGGTGGATAAGTTCAACAACGAAAACACCTTCGTCCGAATTCTTGAAAACGTTCGGTCCAGGGACGTGTTTTTTATCCAGCCGACGTCGGCACCCGTTAACGACAACATCATGGAGTTATTGATCTCCATCGATGCTGCAAAACGGGCGTCTGCCGGGCGTATCACTGTCGTCATTCCGTACTACGGCTACGGGCGGACCGACAAAAAGGACCAGCCCCGAGTCCCAATCACGGCTCGTCTAGTCGCCGACCTGTTGACGACAGCGGGCGCTGATCGAGTCATCACGGTGGACCTGCACGCAGGGCAGATTCAGGGGTTCTTCAACATCCCGGTAGATGAGCTCACCGTCGTTCCGATACTTGTCGACTACTTCCTAAAGAAGAAAATCCCTGACCTGGTGGTCGCTGCGACAGATGTCGGCATCTCCAAGGCGGCCAGAAACGTGGCTCAACGCCTCAACGCTCCGCTGGCTATCGTCGAGAAACGGCGCATCGGAAATGACGATGCTACGGAAGTGCTCTCATTGATTGGTGACGTGAAGGGACGACCGGTTCTTACGTTTGATGATGAGATCGACACCGGTGGATCGCTCGTATCAGCTTTTGGGGCACTCAAAGAGGCCGGAGCAACGGATCTCTACGCCACCGCTAGCCACGGAATATTTTCCAACGGCGCAACCGATAGGATTTGTGGTGTGGATGACCTGGTTGAACTGGTGGTCACAGATACGGTGCCCATCAATGAAGAGAAATTTCACCCAAAGCTGACCGTTCTTCAATCGAGCGATCTTCTGGGCGAAGCTATATACAGGATTCACAACGGCCACTCGATCGGTGAGATGTTCACCTACTAGACTCGAATACCAGCGTGTGGCACTACAGCCAGCGCCGGGGATCACATGCCCTTTTTTAAGAAAATCACGTCCTTCCTTGGCGATTCCAACGACAAGGCACTCAAGGAATACGACGAGCCTCTCGCAGAGGTCAACGCACTAGAAGCGGAAGTATCCGCGCTCTCGGACGATGAACTCAGGGGGATGACGGACGAGTTCCGAAGTCGCCTGGCCGAAGGCGAGGATGTTGACGACATTCTTCCCGAGGCGTTTGCAGTGGTCCGTGAAGCCGCGAAACGCGTCCTCTCGATGCGCCATTTCGATGTCCAGATAATCGGCGGGATAGTCCTGTATCAGGGCAAGGTCGCCGAGATGGGCACGGGCGAGGGCAAAACCCTTGTCGGAACGCTGCCGTCGTATCTAAATGCGCTAACCGGCCCTGTCCATGTCATTACCGTTAACGACTATCTGGCAAAACGTGACGCCGGATGGATGGGGCAGGTCCACCACTTCCTTGGTTTGACCGTCGGTTGTCTTCAGAACCAGTTCTCATGGCGGTTCGAGCCGGATCGCGATGGCCGGGAACCCGACGACGACCCGTTTATCTCAGCGACCAAACAAGACGCATACGCGGCCGACATTGTGTACGGCACCAACAACGAGTTCGGGTTCGACTATCTCAGGGACAACATGGTCGACCAGGAACAGGCACTTGTTCAGCGTCCGCTGATGTACGCCATCGTTGACGAGGTCGACAACATCCTGATTGATGAGGCACGAACCCCTCTGATCATCAGCGGCCCTGCGCGAGACACAGCGCAGGAGTACCAGCGGTTTGCACAGCTTGCCGGTCGTTTGACGCCGGGAGATCATTTCGAAATAGACGATCGTTCCCAGTCGATCATCCTCAGCGAAGACGGAATCGCACTGATCGAGAGTCAACTCAACGTCGATAACCTGTACGACCCGGCTAACTACGAACTAACTCACTACGTAGAAAACTCGATCCGTGCCGAGTATGTGTACCTGCGGGACAAGCAGTACGTCGTACAGAACGGCGAGGTTCTGATCGTTGACGAGAACACCGGACGACTGATGGTCGGCCGACGTTACTCGGACGGTCTCCACCAGGCTATCGAGGCCAAAGAGGGCGTACGAGTCCAGCGGGAAAGCATCACTTACGCCACAGTCACGCTGCAGAACTACTTCCGGATGTACAAGAAGTTGGCCGGCATGACCGGTACCGCAGCGACCGAGGCCGAGGAACTGAACAAGATATACGGCCTGGACGTGGTCGCTATTCCAACGAACAAACCCTCGCTGCGTCTTGACCAGTCTGACTACGTGTACAAGACCGAAGACGGCAAGATGCGAGCCGTTGTAGAAGAGATCGAAATCGAGTCAAAGGGCGGACGACCCATTCTGGTGGGTACGACCAGCGTCGAGCGATCCGAAACACTAACGGACATGCTTATACGACGCGGTGTGCAGCCAGAGGTTTTGAACGCCAAGAACCACGCCAGGGAAGCATCGATTATTGCCCAGGCCGGTCGGCCGGGGGCCGTCACCGTGTCCACCAACATGGCGGGTCGTGGTACCGACATCATCCTTGGCGGGAACCAGGAAGCGCTGAACATAAGCGACGACGAGTGGCAGCAGAACCACGAGAAGGTCATCGAACTTGGCGGTCTCTACGTGATCGGAACTTCCCGGCACGAATCCCGACGTATCGACAACCAGTTGCGCGGTCGTTCCGGACGGCAGGGAGACCCGGGAGAAACCCGGTTCTTCACGTCCACGGAAGACGACATGGTCAAACGCTTCGGCGGAGACCGCATCAAGGGGATCATGAACCTTGTCGGCCTGGACGACGATGTGCCGATAGAGAACCGGATGATCACCAAGGCCATGAGCGGAGCACAGAGCAAGGTAGAGGGCTACCACTTTGAGATCCGGAAGAACCTTGTTGATTACGACGACGTGGTGAACTCCCAGCGTAACGAAATCTACGGGATGCGACGAAACGCCCTGGAGGCTGAAGGCCTAAAAGAGGACGTTCTGGTCAGAGTTGCAACGGAGATCCAGGCGATTGTGGCGACGGGATTCTCCGGCGAAGCGGAAGACTGGGAAGTGGAGTCGCTAGCGGGTGAATTCCGGCAGATGTTTGAGTTGCCCACGGAGTTGTCCGGCCCTGACAACTTCTTTGACTACGACGCCGAAGAGATTGAGGACATTCTCCTTAAGCACATCGAGTCGCTCTGGGAGAGTCGGGTCGAGACTCTTGGCGAAGATGTGACCATCAGGCTTGCTCAGGCCGTTGTCCTGCGTGCGGTTGATTCGCAGTGGGTGGAGCACCTGACTGAGATGGACAACATGCGACAGGGCATTGGACTACAGGCAGTCGGGCAGCGAGACCCGCTTGTCGAGTACCGACAACGTTCGTATCAAATGTTCCAGGAGTTAAACGCCGGGATTGACCGACAGATCACCCGTACTTTCTTCAACGCTGTTCTACAGGAGACGCCTGCGGTTCAACCTGTTCCACGAGGCAATCTGACCCTCAGCGGCCCGGACGCGGATGCGCCATCAGGAGCGTCGGCTCCAGTTCAGGGTGGACGTGCCGGTCGCTCAGCATCCGCCGTACTTGACCGTAAAAGTGTCATGTCCGTGGTGAATACGGGGCATGGCGATGACGCCGCTCTCAATCGCAAGGTTGGGCGTAACGAGGCTTGCCCGTGCGGTAGCGGTAAAAAGTACAAGCGATGTCACGGTCGGGCGGCCTGATCTTTCGGTAAAATGCGGCCATGCCGGACTCAGTTCCAGACACGTCGCCCCGTTCCTTTGACAACCAGGCTGTTGCGCAGGTCTTCGCTGACATAGCTACCCTGCTCCAGCTCAAGGGTGAGTCTGTGTTCAAAATCCGGGCGTACACCCGGGCCGCAGACGTGTTTGAACACCTTCCCGGTCAGATCGCTTTGCTGGCTCGTGATGAAGAGCTTCTCAAAGAGATCCCGGGTATCGGCGATGCGATTGCGTCAAAGACCCACGAGTTGGTCACTACCGGCAAGATGCAGTACTTCGAGAATCTCCGTGGCGAGTTCGCTCCGGGGTTGCTGGAGATAATGACCGTTCCCGAGGTTGGCCCCAAGACAGCTTTACGCGCTGCCGAAGATCTGGGTGTCGAATCCATCGACGACCTTGAGGCGGCCATACGAGACGGATCTTTTGCCACACTCCCCAGGGTCGGCAAAAAGAAAGCGGCCAGCATCCTCCGGCATATCGAAACGCGGATGAGTCAGGCCGACCGTATGCCCATAGGCAAGGCGTTGCCAATTGCCGAGCATGCGATCGCTGCTCTTTACGAGGTCGCACCGGGAGTAAGCCGACTCACTGTCGCCGGAAGCGTACGTCGCTGGCGTGAAACGGCCGGAGATATCGACATTCTTGGGGTGGCGGACGATCCCGAGGCCGTGACGGCGGCGTTTGCGGCACTGCCGATGGTCGTGGACATACTGGGCCAGGGTGGAACCAAAACCAGCGTCATCGTGGCCGGAGGTGCACAGATCGACCTTCGGGTATCGGACGAGCGTCACTTTGGCGCATTGCTTCTCTACTTCTCAGGCAGCAAGCAACACGGTATTCGATTGCGGGAGCGCGCTCAACGAAAAGGCCTGTCGCTCAACGAGTACGGACTGACTGATCAGGAGAGTGGGGGGCTGACGACGTACGACACCGAAGCCGGTGTGTACGAGGCTCTGGGACTGCCGTACATCCCGCCGGAGTTGCGTGAGGACCTGGGCGAGATCGTGGCTGCCGAGGCGGGCACTCTGCCGGACGTTGTGGAGATTAGCGACATCCGAGGCGACCTTCACGTGCACAGCGACTGGTCGGACGGACGCGTGCCTCTAGATGAGATGGTTCGTGAAGCGAAATCACGAGGTCTCGAATACCTGGCGATGACCGATCACTCGTCGGGCCGCGGCATCGCAGGCGGACTTTCTGTAGAACGCCTCACCGCCCACAACCTTGAAGTCACCGAGGTCGAAAAAGAGGTCGGCGGCATCCGAGTTTTCAAGGGCTCAGAAGTGGACATTCGCGCCGACGGAACGCTGGATTACACGAATGACCAACTGGCAGAACTAGATATCGTTATCGCATCGGTTCATTCAGGAATGTCACAACCGTCCGATGTCATGACAGCACGAATAATCAAAGCCATCGAGAACCCGCACGTCACTGCGATCGGCCATCTCACAACTCGATTCGTACTTGAGAGGCCGCCGATCGAAGCAGATTTTGACGCCATCTTCCGTGCGGCCGGAGCCAACGGAACGCTGATGGAGATCAATGCATCTCCAAAGCGCATGGACCTGAAGGACTCCCACATCCGGCAGGCAAGGGAACTGGGCGTTCGATTCCTGATCGACACGGACGCCCACGAACCCGAGAACCTGGATCAACTTCGCTACGGCGTCGGTAACGCACGGCGTGGTTGGGCCGAAAAACGGGACGTTATAAACACGTTGCCGCTCGCCGATTTCGAACGATTCATCGCCACGCCAAAGCCCGAGCGCGCATCGTTTGTCGCAGATCAGGTCGTGATCTGATGACGACCACCGGTGGTCCCATCGAACCGGATGAGCTGCAATCTGTCGAGCCGGGTGAAGTAATCACCGCGGAAGCAGCGGCGACCGACCCGGAGGAACTGCTGGAGCAGTTCCGTATGGCCGCGGCCAACCCGGACGGTGACTGGCATCTTGCGCTCATCGAGACGATGGCCCTGTGGCCGTTAGCTTCTGAACAGGTCGATGACCGGAAGTTCGTGTATCTGCTCGCCGGGGAAGCATTTGATTGGCGAGCACTCGCCGAACGCATACTGGGCTCACCGGATATCCCGATCCCGGAGGAAGACCGCGAGGAACTACTGCTGGGTTGGGCCCTCCCTGCAGGTCTAAAAGAGGAAGAGTTCCGGCGGTTGATCGGATTTGCCAAAGGAGCAGGATTCCTCAACTATTTCTACGGGGTGACCGTAGAGCAATCGATCCTGCTTGCGGTGGAAGAAGGGGTCAGGAAGCGACGGTACGCCCGCGGTTTCGCACCCGACGACGTTGGATCAGATCTGGCGTTCGAGGTTCTGTATGGCGCGAGCCGTGAAGAACTTATCACCGAGTTTTCCGGCGAGACGGGTAACCGCGTGAACCGGCAGCCCCGTGGACCGGAGCGCGCAGCCGGGAACCTGGGCAATATTGATGAGTTCACGTACTGGTTGTTCCAACGCAGATTTAAGAACGCTGACCCGGCTCGAATCGCAAGCGACACGCGCAAAGGACTGGAGATGTTGGAGCGAATGCAGAAGGCGCAGAGTCGCAAGAACAGCGAACAGGCTGTGGAGCGCCCATTCATCGACATCGGCGATCTACACACGTACAAGGCCCCGCCGAGATACGCGAGAAAACTGCGCCGTCGTCCGGTTACAACCTGATACGGATCTCCCTGACATGTATCTCTACGATAAAAGCTCGTTCAGGTCGGCAACCGTTGAGTCCGCCAGTTGGACGCAGCTCTCGTCCGGGTAAGGCACATCGTTCGTGACCGGTAGCCCTGCTCCCCAGTCAGCCCGGGATATTTCGGCGCATGCAATCCCGGTGTGTTCTCGTCTGACTCGCTCTTCAAACCGCCGCCTGAATTCGTTGAGTTTTGAGTTGCCGCGGGCGAGTTGAGACCCCGGCGCTCCCGCGGGCACGAATGTCTCCAGCATGTCGTTGTAAGGCAGATCGTTCGATGATTCGGAGTCGTTCTGTTCGGCGATCACAAGAAGCCCGGCAACAAGCAACGAGCATGTACCGGCTCTCCCCGTCGAAACACCTTTGATCACCCGGAGCAGCACTTCCTGGCCGGGACCTTCAGCCCGTTCCGAAGCCAGTAGAAGGCACCCCCCACAGGTTCGACCGGATCGGAACAACTCACGTGTAGACGAGTTTGTGGTCTCAAGTTTGCTTCCGCGCTGCATCTTGTCCTCCCTGAATGAGATAACTAGGCATCGAAATGGCCTGATCCCGGCTTTACGTCACGTTGCCTGGACCGAGAAGGAAACGTTCTGGGGACCCCTAGGGCAAACACATGCCTGCTGCGCCTGGGGATCACTGTCTTCAAGCACCAGTCCCATTGCGAGGGCGGCGGGTCGGCATATCGGTTTGTTGAGCTTGCCGGACTCGCTGATCTCCCAGATCGCCCCTGCATCTAGCCCGATAGGGCAGACGCCCGATTTAGACGTGATCTGTAAGAGCTTCTGGTCGCCCCGGTAAGTCACCCGTCTGGTCAGGGCGATGCCCATCCCTCGGGCGTTCCGTACCACCGCTTCAGCACCGCGAATCAACATCGGCGGGGCGGCGATTCGCTCGGAGAAGTAGACACCGGTAAACAGTGCGTAGGCGATCTCAACTATGGCGATCAGGCTCATAGGCGGCGCGCCTTGTGAGAACGCAACCACGGCGAGTATCCCGGGGATGATGCCGAAGATCCAAATGTCAGAAATCTTGGACGTTCCATGATGCCCTCTCCTTGTGTACGGGGCGTATGGGGCATACGGGGGACACCAGTAGACAGAGCAGGGTCGTGTCAGGGCCAGTATCCGCCAGTATCCAGACGACGCGTGACTGCACGCTAATAAGTGGGGCGTGAGGGAATCGTGATGTCGTTGCGACCACTTGTGAGGCTGTCGTGAGTCAACGTGTGCCACTGCCGCAAAAGACCGCCCGGGATTGTCAGCTCCAGGTCCTCTTCATGCCCTCCTCACGGGGTGCGATAGAGACTGACAACAATCGGCATTTTCGACAGGTCAGGGAGGATCGCCCTTCTAAGGCGAACAGTCAGCTGTGTGACGTGGACTATCTGAGTCACGTCATGTCACTCCCATTTAGATTGAGGAGAGCCACGTATTGGTGACGACGATACCGGGGTCACTTCCGGCGGAAGTCCGCTGGCACGGACGCGGAGGCCAGGGCGTGGTCACGGCCAGCCGACTCCTGGCGACCGCCGCTCTTGAGGGTGGCTACTACCCGCAATCACTACCCGACTTCGGCGCAGAGCGCTCTGGCGCTCCGATCGCCGCATATACCCGCATTGGAGACCGCCCACCGACCATGCGTGGTCCGGTCGATAGCCCCGGCCTAGTGCTGGTGCTTGATCCATCGCTTATCGGAAGCGTCGATGTCCTTGGGGGCATGCCGGTAGGTTCGGCGGTAGTCGTCAACTCGATACGGACCCCAGAGGACGAACAAACGCGACTTGTCCGGGATGACGTCGTCATATGCACGGTGGACGCCACGGCCATCACTCTGGAGTTCATCGGACGCCCGCTGCCTAACACCCCGATGTTGGGAGCGTTACTTCAGGTCTTTCCAATAGTGAGCCGGGACACGATGGTCGAGGCCGTCAGCAAACAGTTAAGCGAACTTTTCCCGGATCGAATTGTCGAAGGGAACGTGGCGGCGCTACACAGGGGATATGAGTCCGCCAGATCGATACGCAACGCGACAGGTCAGGGAGGCGACCAGTGACCCAACCAGGGACCCAGCCCGGAACAGAATCCTGGAACGATGTACCTACCGGCGGAACGGTCCTGTTTCCCGGGAGCACGAAACGAAACCTTACCGGCTCCTGCGGACCAAACTGCCCATCATAGATTTCGATAAATGTACCCACTGCATGATCTGTTGGGTCATGTGTCCTGACAGTTGTTTCAAGACCGCAGAGGGAAGCCTGCTATCGGTCGATCTGGACCACTGCAAGGGCTGTGGAATCTGTGCGACAGAGTGCCCCGTGAAATGTATTGAGATGGTCCCTGAAGAACGGGACTGACCCTGGAACGCCTGGCCTGAAGATTTGGAGAACACTTGGTAGATACACAAGATCGCAAGGTAAAAGACGGCGTAGCTACCTCGACGCCGTCCACAGCGATGGCCGTCAACGGCGGCGAAGCGATCGCGTACGCGTTGAAACAAATCGAACCTGAGGTGGTGGCGGCTTACCCGATCACTCCTCAGACATTAATCATCGAGAAATTCGCCGAGTACTGCGCGGACGGCCTGGTGCGGACCGAGTACATCAACGTGGAGAGTGAGCACGCGGCGTTGAGCGCGTGCGTCGGTGCCAGTGCTGCAGGTGCTCGGGCCATTACGGCGACCGCCGGTCCCGGCCTCGCACTTATGTTCGAAATGCTTGGCGTGGCGTCTGGAATGCGACTGCCTATCGTGATGCATCTGTGCACACGGGCTTTGTCGGCACCGCTCAATATCCTGGGCGACTACTCAGATGCGATGGCCATGCGTGAGACCGGGTGGGTGATGCTGTCCGGGAGTAGCCCGCAAGAGGCGTACGACCTGGCGCTGGTGTCGCAGACGATCGCCGAGCATCCAGAGGTGATGTTGCCCACCGCAAACCTTGTCGATGGCTTCATGGTCACGCACGCCGTTGAGCGTGTAGACGTGTTGCCGGACGATGTGGTGCGCGAGTACGTCGGCGAGTACGAACCAGAGGTGTCGCTACTTGCTGAGGGATCGACCGCAACCTACGGTGCCCTGGACTTCCGTGACTACTACTTTGAGCATCGACGCCAACAAGAAGAGGCGTTGTATGCCTCTCAAGCGGTCGTCGAAGAAGCGTTGAAGCGGTTCGGAGAGATCTCTGGCCGTGAACACAAGATCCTCGAACGCTACCGGATGGAAGACGCCGAGATCGCCCTGGTATTCATGGGATCGGCAGAAGGGCAGGTCCACGCTGCAGTGGATGCCGCACGCGACGCAGGTCTGAAGGTTGGAGCGCTGCGAATACGGCTGTTCCGGCCCTTCCCAACAGATGCGATAGCTGAGGCTCTCTCCGGGGCAAGCGTCATCGGCGTGATGGACCGTGCGATCGGATTCGGCTCGGTCGACAACCCACTGCTATCGGATATCAAGTCGGCGCTGTGGGAGAGATCTGACAGGCCACTTACCAAGGGGTTTGTATACGGACTTGGCGGCAGGGTCGTGACCCTGGGCCAGATCAAAGAGGCGGTTGAAGAACTGAAGGCCGCGCTTGAGACCGGAGAGGTATCTACGAACACGACGTATCTGGGGCTGCGGCAAAATGGGGAGATTCCGGCGTAATGACTCTAAAACTTCGTGACCTGACACTTCTGGACGACGGATTCGAATCCGGACACGGCTTGTGCGCCGGGTGTTCTGAATCTGTGATCGTCCGGCAGGTGCTACTCGCACTCGCAAACGAACCGGTTGTCTCTCTAGCCACGGGATGTTTGGAAGTCTCCAGCACTCGATTCCCTGACTCGGCGTGGAAGGTCCCGCTGATCCACAGCGCGTTTGAGAACGCAGCCACAAGTGCGTCCGGAA
>Ga0114999_10006890_pt1 | contig 12987 bp, 14 predicted proteins | sample ArcticOcean_MG_C_3_FD_89820 | JGI IMG/M metagenome (GOLD analysis project Ga0114999, IMG submission 89820) | Marine microbial communities from western Arctic Ocean - ArcticOcean_MG_CB8_126 | ecosystem: Environmental > Aquatic > Marine > Oceanic | place: Arctic Ocean: Canada Basin | collected...
AACTACGGCCGGATCGACGGCGTGATCCACGTCGCCGGAATTCTCCGCGACCGGATGATTTTCAACATGACCGAGCAGGAGTGGGACGACGTTATCTCCGTCCACCTGACCGGCTTCTTCAACGTCTCGAAGCCTGCTTCGGTGCTGATGCGCCAGCAACGCTTCGGTCGCATCGTCGGCTTCTCGTCCGGCTCGGGCCTCCGAGGCAACACCGGACAGGGCAACTACGCCGCCGCGAAGGCCGGTATCGCGGGGATGGCTCGCTGCTTGGCCCGTGACCTCGGTCGCTACGGCGTGACCGCGAACGCGATCGCCCCGGGCGCCGCGACGCGGATGACGGCAACCGTGCCAGACGCGTCGCGGGAGCTGCGCGCCCAGGCGGGCATCCAGGGGGCTGTGCGTCAGGCCAGCGCTGTCAGCGAGCTGCGTGACGCCAGTTACGTCGCTCCGATGACGGTTTACCTGATGACCGACCAGGCATGGGACGTCAACGGCAAGGTCTTCAACGTCAGTGGCGGTCAGGTGTCGATCTCTCACGAGGTCGAGTCGTACCGCGAGATCCACAAGCCGGACCGCTGGACGATCGACGAGCTGCGGGACCTGGTCCCCAGCGTCCTGCTGGACGGCCTGCGCAACCCGGCTCCACCTCCGGGCGACTTGGACATTCCAGGCCGCCCGGTTGCCGCCAGCGCCTAACGGCCGGTCACCGCGACTGGGCAGTCGCTGGACGACAGGCAATGAACAAGAGCGGCCACCTCGAGGTGGCCGCTCTTTCGTGTCCAGAAACATCCAAGGACGGCTACGGGCGCCGTGACGAAATCTCGGAAGTTGTGGTTCGGAAGCGGTGACGGGGCGGCTGGAGCGGAGACTAGCTCGAGGCCAGGCGTTCCTCGGTGATGTCCATCAGGATGAACTCGTGGCCGCCCCGGTTCACGTGGCGCACCTGCTCGAACCCGGCGTGTTCGAAGCAACGCTGGGCGCGGTAATTCCACGCGAGGGTGTGCAGGTAGACGCGTCGCAGGCCCAGCTCCGAGAAGAGGTAGTCGACGAGCGTGCGAACGGCGTCGGTGCCGTAGCCGCGCGACCAGAACTCGCGGTTGCCAATCGTGATGCCCAACTCCGCCTCGTTCTCCCGAGACTCGTAGCCGTAGTACATGACGTTGCCGATGTGGATGTCTCGCTCGAGGTCCTCGACCGCGAAAGTACGTCGGTGTGACGTCGGGTAGCGCAATTCCTCGGTCATCGTCGACACGAAGGTGTTAAACGAGACGCGCAACGGACGGGCCGCATCGTAGGCGGCCAGCTCTGGATCGCGACGCCACTCGAAGTCGCGCTCGGCGTCATCAAGCTGCTTCGAGCGAAGCCGTACGAGTTCGCCGCTGCGGATGGCGTCCGAGTCGATCGCTGTCATCGCGGCCATCCTAGCCGTTCGCGAGGCGCCCTGCGATCAACTCCTCGGCACGGTCCAGGAGGTGCAGTTGATTGCGGTGTGTCAACCGTCGCTGGGCCTCGTGGATGTCGTACCAATCCACGTGATCGAACTCGTCATCGTGGTCATCGAAGTGTCCACCGGTCGGCTCGAGCAAGAAGTGGTGCACGGTCTTGTCGATCCGGCCGCCACTGCGGCTGGTGAACGAGTAACGAATCGTTCCGAGAACGTCGACGATCTCGGTCAGCAGGCCGGTCTCCTCCTGTACCTCGCGTAGTGCCGTTTCCTCGGTCGTCTCGCCCGCCTCGGGTGTCCCCTTCGGCAGCGCCCAGAGGCGCTCGCGCAGGCGGGCTACGAGGACGATCTCGACGCCGTTGTCGGACTGGCGGTAGATCACGCCTCCGGCGGCCGTCGCGGTACCCGCAGAGCGATTCTCGACGGAACTAGTAGCTCTGGTCATCGTCGCCCAGCGAGAGGTCGTCGGCGCCCTCGAAGGTAAGCGCCGACAGGTCTGGCGGCGCGGAGTCACCTTCGCGCTCAGGCAAGGCTTCTAGTTGTGCGGTGGCCAGCGCATTCTCAGCGGCGTCGTGGATTTCCGAGATGACGGTTTCTCGCTCGATACGGCGCAGGACGCGCTCGGCTTCCTCGCCGCCAATCTCGCCCATCGCCTCGATTGCCGCGATCTGAACCTCGAGCTCGTCATCCTCCAGCAGCATGCCCAGCGGGGCGACGGCCGAGTCAACCAACAGCGCGCCAGCAGCGGTGGCTGCAGCGGCACGAATGTCAGCGTCTTCGTCGTCGAAGTTAAAGATCAATATCTGCAACCAAGTCTCCGAGGCACTGCGTCCCATCGCGCGAATCGCCGCAACCCGGAGGCGATGCGAGCCCAGCTCGTAGGTCTCACCAATCAGTTCGCCGACGGTGTCCTCAGAAGATGCACCGAGTGCCTCGAGGCTGCGCCCGCGCACCTCGTCGTCTTCCTCGTCGTCGTGGACCCGACTGGTTAGGCCGACCTCGAGCTCCTCCGCGTCCTCCTCGGACAGGAGCCCGAACTCCATGCTGACCACCCACTTGCCGAGGGCATCAGCCACTTCGGCACGGACGGAGGCCTCGGGATCGCTCTCGAGCTGCGCGGAGAGCAGGGCAACGTAATCCGGACGCTCCTCGATCGCAATGCCACGGACGGCGAGGATGCGTGTCGCCGTATCCGCGTCATGCAACGCAGCAAGGTAGATTCGCTGGAAGTCGAGGACGGCTTCCTTCTGAGACAGCTGGTCTAGCTTCGCCAGGAGTTCGCGCCGACGCTCTGGCTCAAACTGCGGCCACATCGCCATCAGTCGCTTGAGTGGCTCGTCGCCGATTTCGGAGAGCGCTCGCAGCGAGCCGTAGTCATCGCCACCCACCTCGAGTCGGTCGAGCACCTCGTTAGCGGTCGGCCGTGCGGGCTGGCTGTCGTCTTCCTCGAGATCTAGCTGCTCGAGTCGGTTCTCGGCAGTCGGATCAGACGATGGATCGAGATCGTCGTCGGGAAGCGAGGGGGGATCAGAGGCTGTCACGAGGTCATTGTACCGTCAGCTTCGGCTTCGATCCCTAACCCTTGCTCACAAGTCGGTTCGCGTGCGAGCAACGCCTCGATCGCGTCAGCCGCACTGACTCCGTGATGCATAATCGCGTCCAGCCCCGCGGTCACGGGCAGCTCCACACCGAGGCGCGCGGCCAGGCCGAGGGCCGCCGGAACGGTGCTGGCACCCTCGGCGGTCTCGCCGATCGCCTCCAGCGCAGCTTCGAGGGTAGATCCATCCGCGAGCAGCTCGCCAAGCTGGCGATTCCGCGACAGCGGGCTGTACGCGGTGGCAATCAGGTCACCCATGCCAGCCAGGCCCTGCAGCGTGAGCGGGTCCGCCCCAGCTGCCACCGCGAGGCGAGTGATCTCCGCGAGGCCACGCGTCAGCACCGCGGCCTTGGAGTTATGCCCGTAGTTGAACTGATCGACGATCCCGCCGGCGATCGCCACGACGTTCTTCAGCGCACCACCCAGCTCGACGCCAACGACGTCCTCGCTGGTGTAGACGCGGAAGTTCTTCGAATGGAACGCGTCGCGAATCGCCTCGAGCGGTCCAGCAGAGGCGATGACGGTGGTGCTTGGGAGGTCCGCGGCCATTTCCCGCGACAGGTTCGGTCCCGAGAGCACCGCGAGCTGCCGCTCCGGCAGCGCAGCGCCGATCAGCTCGGACATGCGCCGGCCGCTCTCGAGGTCGATCCCCTTCGTCGCACTGAGCACGACCGCATCCGGCCGAACCTGTTCCACGATCACCTGGAGGTTCTGTTCCATCGAACGCGACGGGACAACCATGCAGACCAGGTCTGCGCCGTCGACTGCTTCGGTGGCTTCGGTCACGCGCAAAGCAGTCGGGAAGGTGAGGCCGGGCAGCCGACTGCGGTGTTCGCGGGCCGCGTCGAGGGCTGCGCTCTCCTCAGGTGACCGAGTGCCGAGGGCAACCTCGACGCCGTTACGGGCGAGCTGGACGGCGAGCATCGTGCCCCAGCCGGTCGCTCCAACGACGGCAGCGCTACGAATCACCGCAGGCACGAGCTGCGACCGCTCAGGCGCCGGTCGGGTCGCGGCGCTGGCCACCCTTTTGACCAAGCTTCGGTTCGGTGCCCGCCAGCAATCGCTTAATGTTCGCGACGTGGTTGAACTCGATTGCCAGCATCGTGAGCGAGGCGAACAGCAGGTAGGGCTGGGGCGCGCGGTCCGCCAGGACGAGGGCAACGATGACGAGGAACCCGACGAAGACTCCGACGATCGACATCACCGACGCGTAGCGGAAGATTGCCAGCACGATCAGCGCGAAGGTCAGGACCACCGCGGCCGCGAGCGGAGACACCGCGAGGAAGCCGCCGAAGGCTGTCGCGACACCGCGGCCGCCTCGAAACCCGGCGAACAAAGGAAAGGTGTGACCGAGGACAACCGCAACTCCCGCGAGCGCGGCAGCCATCGGCTCGTCGAACACGAAACGGCCGATCAGAACGGCGGCACTGCCTTTTCCGACATCGACGAGTACGACGAGAATCGCCCACTTCACGCCGAGGATCCGCAGCGAGTTTGTGAAGCCGGTCTTGCCGGAGCCGTAGTCCCGCACGTCGCCCGCGCCTGCAATCCGCCCCACGATCAGCCCGGTCGGGATCGACCCAAGGAGGTACCCGAGCACCGTGGCGACGACGATGGTCACGCGGTCACTTCGATCCGGTCCTCAGAGCGTTTGCGGAAGACGATGCGTACGCCTGTGCCCTCGAAGTCGAAGGCGGTGCGGATCTGGTTCTCGAGGTAGCGACGGTAGGAAAAGTGGACCAACGCCGGATCGTTCACGAACAGGACGAACGTCGGGGGGCTCACCTCGGCCTGAGTGGCGTAAAGCACCTTGAGCTTGCGGTGCCGGATCGTGGGCGGCCCGTGGGAAGTGAGCGCCTTCTGGATCACCCGATTGAGTTCGGAGGTCTTCACGCGCCGCTCGCGCACAGCGGCGACGTGGACCGCTAACTCGAGCACGTCGCGCACACCCTCACCGGTGACGGCCGACGTAAACATGACCGGAGCCCACGGCACGAACTTGTAGCGTTGGTCAACACTGCGGGCGACATTCGCACGTTCCGAGCGGTCTTCGGCCACGTCCCACTTGTTCACGACCAGAATGAGGCCGCGCGCTTCCGTCTGAACGTAGCCGGCGATGTGGGTGTCCTGTGCGGTGAGCACCTCGCCTTGGTCAATCACGAGGAACACAACGTCGGCGCGGTCGATCGCGCGCTCAGCGCGTTGCACCGAGTGACGTTCGACGCCACGCTCGACCTTCCCGCGACGACGGATCCCGGCGGTGTCGACAAGCAGCATCTCGTGGCCGTCGAAGTCGAAGGGTGTGTCGATCGAATCGCGTGTCGTCCCCGGGATCGAGGAAACGATCGTGCGCTCATCTCCGAGGATGTTATTGACGAGCGAGGACTTGCCGACGTTCGGCCGGCCGACAATCGCGACACGTATTTTCGTATCAACCTCATCGTCGCCGAGCGGCACCTCGTGGACCACATCCAACAGGTCATCAAGCAAATCCGCGACGCCCGCACCGTGGATCGCCGAGACCGGCCGCGGGGCGCCGAAGCCCAGGCCGAAGAACTCGTCGACCCGCTCTACGGCGCGGCCGACGTCGCTCTTGTTGACGACGAGTAGCAGGGGCTGCGCCGCGCGACGCAGTATCTTCGCTATCTCGTGGTCCGGGCCCGTCGGTCCATCGACGCCATCAACGACGAAGAGAAGTGCGTCTGCTTCCTCGATCGCTCGCTCGACCGCCGCACGGACCAATGGTCCGATCTCCTCGGGTTCGTCGCCCAGCAGTCCACCGGTGTCGACGACACGCAGTCGCCGACCCCGCCAGTCGAGGTCGCCATAGTTGCGATCACGCGTGGTGCCGGGCAGGTCTTCCACCAGTGCCGCGCGGCTGCGCGTCAGGCGATTGAACAGCGCCGATTTGCCCACGTTGGGGCGTCCCACTACCGCGATCAACGGAACGTGCGTCGAGGTGGACGGTTCGGAAGTCTGGGTCATTCAATTATCAGCGTAACTGACACTGTTTCTGGGTGCAGCGACTGGAGCGCCGCGCCTTCAGGGACCGTGACCTCCACCGCTATGTCGTGGATCCCAACACCGAGGCCAGTCACGTCGAGTGTCACTGCTACGTCCCCCGCGATGAACTGGCTCAGCAACGGCAGCGAACCGGTCAGGGTGACCTCGATCGTCTCGGTATCTAGTGCCGTGGCCAGCCCGTTCGCCAGGCCGACGACCCCGGCCACGAGCGCGACGGTGAAATCACCCTCGATCGGCGAGATCTGCACGATCACGGTGATGCTACGAGTTTCGTCCGCCGAAATGCCCTGTGGCAGCTCGACCTGGAACGCCCGCGTCACATCGATCTGCGCGGCCGTAACGTCAACTTCTCCGAGATTAATCGCGCCGAGCTGTTGGAGCGCCTCGAGCGTCCCTTCAACAGTGATGGTGCTCGGCGACACCACAACGTTGGTAATATGGTATCCGGGTGCTGGCGCCCCTTTGGGGTCGACCTGCAGCGGCAACGTTCGGACCAGCGTGCTCTGGCGAATATCGACACTCACCCGTGCCGCCGCAGGCTCCAGAGTCACGCCACGGATCTCACCGCCACCCACCCCACGAGGTATGAGCACGACCGTCGGCTCAATGCCAAGCGTCAGCCCGGTGATGTTGACGTCCGCGACGGCGTCGCGGACACGACTGACCAACGATTCCGGTCCGGTCACGGTCACCGACGGCAAATCGACCGAGGTGTCGCCCTGTTCGAAGCCCAAGGGCAATGGCCCGATCGGACGGACCCGGACGGGGACCTTGGCAGAGATGAGGTCCTCGAGGTTCACGGTCACGCGCTCAGGAAAGACCTCAATGACGCGCACCCCTCGCACACCTTCGATGTCCACCTGCACGCGAATCTCTTGCTCGCGTTCCATCACGCCGCGGAGATCGACGAACGCTGAGAACGAGGCGAGGTTCGCCTCGATTTCTGCCCAGCGCTCCTCGGGAGCGGCGAGCGTGAGCTGGACCGACTCGAGTTGGTTCGCGAGCGCGAATCCGGGCTCGACATTGACGCTCTGCACAAGCACCAGGTTTCCGAGTTCTTCGACGCGAGTTGGGTTCTCCTCCTCCGTCACGAACACCCAGAGACTGATCCCGAGCAACGCTGACAACATGAGGAGCCCGGGCGTGTTGCGCATCGTCTGCTGCGTCCGCTGCCATGCGCCGACCGTGATTTTCCAGGTTTCGTGCAGCCGGCTCTCCGTCGCGCTTACAGGCCGCCGTGAACCGCGCGCGACGGGTGCGAGACGAGGACCAACTGAGCGCCTCACGAAGCGGTCGCCGCGTCGACGGGTGCTTCTTCAAGCTCGAGGCCGAAGAGGCGGTGCAACTGGCGGTTGAGCCGCGGCTCGTCGACGTCAGGCACCATCCGCCCGTTCGACGCCAACGAGGTGGTACCGCGCTCCTCCGAGACGACGACCACGACGGCGTCCGTCCGCTCGGCGAGCCCGAGTGCTGCGCGATGGCGCATGCCATAGTCGGCCGGCAGATCGGATTCGGACAGCGGCAGCGTCGTCCCTGCGGCGATCACGCGGTCGCCACGCACGACCACCGCGCCGTCGTGAAGCGGGGAGTTCGGGTGGAAAATCGTCGCGATCAACTCGGCGGTGAGGGTGGCGTCGATCGGGATGCCGGTGTCGATCACGTCCTGCAGCCCGGTCTCCCGCTCGAAGATGATTAGCGCGCCCGTGTGTGCCCGCGCCATCCCTGTGGCCACGCGCACGACGACGTCGATCGCGTCGCGGTGCTCACGCCGTCCGAGGACAGAGCGTAGCCCGGTGCGGCCGAGCCGCTCGAGCGCGCGGCGGATCTCCGGCTGGAAGATGACGAGCGTCGCGAGCACGAGACCGGTCAGGGAGTTGCGCAAGATCCAGTTCAACATGCGCAGGTCAAAGACCCGGCTCAGCACGAACGCACCGAGGAGCAGCACCGCCGCACCTCGGAGAACCGTCATCGCGGTGGTGCCCTGAATCAGCAGCAGCAGCCAGTAGATCGCCAGCGAGACGATCAGGATGTCGATCGCCGCGGCGATATCGATGCGCGCGATTACGTCGTTGACGCCATCAGGCACTAGGCGGTTGCTCCGTTCGATCCGGCATCCGTGCGGATCTGCGTGTGGTCTCGACCGAGGTCAGGCGACCGGTGGCGTCTCCGCCATCAGCAGTGCGACTAGCGCCTGCTGCGCGTGCATCCGGTTCTCCGCCTGGTCGAACACGATCGAACTCGCCGACTCGATCACGTCGTCGCTGATTTCCTCGCCGCGGTGTGCCGGAAGGTCATGCATCACCAACACGTCCGATGGCGCGGACGCCATCAACTCAGCGTTCACCTGGTACGGCTGGAAGTGTTCCTTGCGGTCCTCGAGCTCGTCTTCATGCCCCATCGAGGCCCAGACATCGGTGTAGACGACGGCGGCGGCGCTCACGGCGGCGTGCGCGTCTGTGGTCTGGGTGACGGTCCCGGGCCCCTCGAGGGAGTTCGCGCGGGCGAGATCCTCGTCCGGCAGGGCGAAGTCGGGTGGCGTGGCGATCGTGAAGTCGAGGCCCGCCAGCACCGAGGCGTAGGCAAGCGACCGCACGACGTTGTTGCCATCGCCGACGTAGGTCCACTTCACGCCTCGGAGGTCGCCGAAGCGCTCGCGGAGGGTCAGCAGGTCGGCCAGCGCCTGGCAGGGATGCTCAGCCTCGGACAGTGCGTTGATCACGGGGATCGAGGCGTGTTTGACCAGCTCGAGGACGGTGTCGTGGTCGTAAGTCCGAGCGGCGACGCCGTGCACCATCCTCGACAGGACGCGCGCGACGTCCTTGACCGGCTCGCGGTCGCCCATCTGGATCTCGTGCGGTGGCAGCGCGATCGTGTGCCCGCCGAGGCGCTGCATCGCCATCTCGAAGGAGACGCGGGTCCGCAGCGAGGGCTTTTCGAAGACGAGCGCGAGGGTCTTGCCGGCCAGCATCGGTCCGGCGCCGTCGCGCTTCATGCCCAGCGACACGTCCAGAACGTGCGCGAGACTCTCGGCATCAAGATCGAGGATGGAGGTGAAATCGCGGCCCAACACGGGCATGCTCCGGGGAGGTGCAGGGGATCAGTGCTCGAACATCGAGTATAGGCAGCGCCCCGCTTCACTGCATCGGGGGGGACTGGTGGCAATGACCTGGTTCCTCGAACGACGCAAAGAGCGGCCGGTTGCGCTGAATATGACACAGCACGCAGCGTTCTCGTGGACCGCGGGGCTGGCGGTGGTCGCAATCGGACCGTGGCTGGCGGTTCTGCAGTCGGCGCGCTGCTCGCCGAGGGCCGGACTCTGGCCGTGCTACGCGACGAACTGACCTAGGCGGAAGCAGCTCGGTCGATCGATATCGGCGATCGAACCCACCTCAGCGAGCGGACCACGATCGAGGTGCTGTCGCCTCTGACCACCTCCCGAGGGAACGTCCACGAGCCGGATGACGACGGCTCTATCATCGTCCTCGTGACGGTCGGTGACCAGAGCATCCTTGTCACCGCTGACATTGAAGCCGCAGCTGAGGAGTGGCTCATCGAGACGGGCATCGACCTCCGAGCTGATGTACTGCTGGTGCCTCCCCATAGCTCGAAGCCCTCGTCGACGCCCGCCTTCATCGAAGCCGTGGCACCCTCCGCTGCCGTCGTGGCGGTCGGCACCGGGAACCCGCAGGTCATCCAAGCGACGAGGTGGACACTCGCTACGAGGGCATACCGATATTCCGCACGGACGACGGCGGCAACGCCACGGTCACGAGCGACGGCGATGGGCTGTGGATTCGGACTGCGCGTTGAGTCGACGGAGCTCACCGAAGACGGATGCCGCGAAGAACACGACCGTCACCGCTGCCACAACGTAGAGCCCCTACGTCACCCAGGCAGGAACTGCCAGCGCGTCACGTCCCAAGATGCTGACCGCTATCACTGCGACCAACAGAAGCAACGAAGTAACTCCGGAGGCGACTGTTGCCATCAGGATTCTCTCGGACCGCTCGCTACTCGTCGAGCAGTGAGAAGACCATTCCCGTAGCGAGCTTCGGGTAGAAGAACGTCGTCTTCTGCGGCATCACTTCGGCCGCGTCGGCGACCTCGATCACCTGCTGGACCGGGGTGCCGTTGACGAGGAAGGCGACGCTGTAGGGACCGTCGACCGTCTCCGTGTACGCCTCGGTGATGTCCGCCGTGAAATCGACAGCGCCCGCAGTGAGCGCCGCTGCGTCGATGCCGAACAGCGGGTCGAGGATCAGCTCGGTGAGCACGAGCGCGTCGAGGCGACGCGACGCCTCGGACAGACCGTCTGGCATCGCGTCGCCCAGCAGCTCGAAGGAGCGTCCGGTCGCGAGCAGCTTGCGGCCGGACGCCTCGATCGCCCCGAAGGTCGAGGGGCCAGCGACGCGCTCGCGGACGCGCTCCAGGAGGGCGGTCGCGCCATCGACGCCGTCCGGGAGCTCCGAGGTGACGTCGCTGACCTCGAAGCGCTCGCTCAGTCGCTCGACGAGGTCGGCGGGCGCCTCCGCACGCACCAGGCGGTGGTTCGGCAGGATCACGAGACCGGGATCCTCAGCGTCGATCAGGCCCATCAGCACGTGGCGGGCGGCGTCCGACTCCGGGTGCTCGGCCATGTAGTCGAGAGCGGTGTGGTAGCGGTGGTGCCCGTCGGCGATCGTCACCGTCGAGTCGCGCAGCACCTCGGTCAGCGTCGTCACGTCGGACGTGTCGTTGATCAACCAGAGGCGGTGGACATCGCCCAGACCGTCGGTCGACTCGAAGACCGGATCGCCGGAGGCGACGCGGTCGATCACGCCTCGGGCGCGATGCGGCGGGTCGGTGAACATCGAGAAAATAGGGCTGATGTTGGCGTTCGTCGCACGCATCAGGTCAAGGCGGATCGCACGCGGACCGGCCATCGTCGACTCGTGCGGACGGACGATGCCGGCGTCGTGCTGCGCGAGCTGGAGTTGGGCGAAGAAGCAGCAGCGCTGGATGCGAGCGCCCTCGATCGTTGCTTCCTGCTGATAGAGGTAGAAGGCCGGCTCGTCGTCGCGGGTCAGCTCGCCGCCGCCCTGCCAGCGCTGCAGCGCCTCGGCAGCGCGCTCGAAACGGCCTGCGGGCTCGCCCGGCGCCAGCTCGACGTGCGCCGCGTTGTGCGGTGAGCGGGCGAGCAGCTCAGCCTCGGCGGCCTCGCCCACCACATCGTAGGGAGGCGCTAGGACGTCATCGGAGCTCACCTGCGCCGGATCGTAGCGCAGACCTCGGAACGGTCGAATTTCGGCCATCGGGACACCCTCGTCTGGTGCTGCATCTCGTACGGGATCAGGCTTTGACCTTGGCTAACTCGCGTCCATAGAGTGGACCCGTTCGCGCCTGCATCCGGGCCCATCGGTCCGACGCCACTGCGCTGTCGCGAACGTAGCATCCCGTTCCGCACACGCCAGCCGCCAAAGTGGGTTTACGTGCCTCGATACTGCGTCTTCTGCGAGATCGCCGCGCACCGCGAACCAGCCGACATCCTCTACGAGGACGACGAGGTGATGGTGTTCCGCAACCGGCTGCGCTGGGTGCCGATCATGCTGCTGGCGATCCACAAGCAGCACGAGACGCAGTCCGAACTCTGGACCGACATGGGCCGTGTCGGAGAGATCGCGGTTCAGGTGGCCGAGGAGCAATGCCCGAACGGCTTCCGTCTACTCTCAAACTTCGGCTACGACGGGATGCAGTCCCAGGACCACGCACACGTGCACGTTCTCGGCGGCATGTTTTTGGGTGAGTACGCCTAGCTGCTGGTACGCCACTCATCGAGGGCCGCCTTCTGGGCCGCGAAGAGCTGCTTGATGCCGTCACTGGCCATGTTCGCCATCTCACCCATCTGATCCTGTGAGAACGGCTCGCCCTCGGCGGTGCCCTGCACCTCGACAAGCTGGCCGGTGCCGAGCATCACGACGTTGAAGTCGACGCCGGCGGCGGAGTCCTCGCGGTAATCGAGGTCCAACAGCAGCTGCTTCTCGAAGATGCCAGCCGAAACCGCGCCGACCTGAGTTTTGAGCGGCGACGTGGGCATCGACCCGGCGCGCTGCATCCATTCGATCGCCATCGCGAGCGCGACCCAGGCGCCGGTGACCGACGCCGTGCGAGTCCCACCGTCCGCCTGGATCACGTCACAGTCGAGGGTGATCGTCTGCTCGCCGAGCGCCTGCATATCGATCGAGGCACGGAGCGAGCGGCCGATCAGACGCTGAATTTCCTGCGTACGGCCGCCCTGCTTGCCGCGAGCGGCTTCGCGGGCGTTGCGCGTGTTGGTGGCCCTCGGGAGCATGCCGTACTCGGCCGTGACCCAGCCCGTACCGCTGCCGCGGAGCCAGCCCGGAACACGCGGCTCGACGCTGGCCGCGCAGAGCACTTGCGTGTCGCCCATCCAGATCATCGCCGAGCCCTCGGCGTTTTTCAGGTAACCGGGCTCGATCGTGACCGGGCGGAGGTCGCGCGGACCTCGGTCGAATGAACGCTGGAACATGCGGCCTCCCTTGGCGGCGCGTACCGTAGCACGCGATCGGATCACCGCCGAGCGTCCGCACCGGACGTGCGGTCACCAATATCGAGGGCGTGATAGCAGCCTATCGTCTCTTCTCCGACGACTCCGGAACGACCCACCTCGAACCGGTCAACTTCGCCTCGGACCTGGCGTGGGAGAACGGGCCGGGCGAGTTCAAGGGTGTCGGCGGCAGCGTGGTCGGTGACGCGACGCGCGTGATGCTGATGCGCTTCGAGCCGGGCGCGCGGCCCGGGCTCCACCGTGCGGTGCCCTCGTTTGCCGTCGTCCTCGAAGGGGAGCTGCTCTTCAGCGCCTCGGATGGTGTGCACGTTACGCTAAAACCCGGTGACGCGGTCCGCGTCGAAACGACCGGCCGAG
>Ga0114999_10006891_pt1 | contig 12983 bp, 14 predicted proteins | sample ArcticOcean_MG_C_3_FD_89820 | JGI IMG/M metagenome (GOLD analysis project Ga0114999, IMG submission 89820) | Marine microbial communities from western Arctic Ocean - ArcticOcean_MG_CB8_126 | ecosystem: Environmental > Aquatic > Marine > Oceanic | place: Arctic Ocean: Canada Basin | collected...
CTCAATTACCACTCAACCAACGAGGTCTTCGCCAAGCTCACTGACCCGCCCGAAAATTATGCACTTGGTATGTGAACTTGGGAGAGGAAGCGCTAGCGTATTGAAATTTAAAAGTTTATTTTAAAAAGGTCTCAAAGAAAATATTCAGAAGTTTTCACCCAAGAGCAAGTTATTAAAATGCTGCTCATCGGGCGGGCTAATTTTACAATTTCGTTTTTAAGCACAGTTAGAAAAATTTGTAAGAATAAAAAAATGAATTGTGACTCATTGGTCGTACTTGAGTACCCGGACCTTAAAGAAAGAAATTGAATATATCTCGCTTTAAGTAAGAACACTGACAAGAAGCCCAGAGATGAATTCGTATCGGCATTTTCTAACTTTCAGGACAGTAAAACGTATTTGGATATTTTAGATAAAGACGGCCTAAAGTTCATCGACAACTAGTAAACGGTGGGGTCACATACAGGGGGAGCTCGGCAAGCGACGGGTTCAGGTCTTGCCCTTTGCGCTTTGTTGCTTACCCGGACCTAATTTTAGTCAGATAGCAAAAGGCAAGACCTGACCCCCAACTTCACGTTTGCATTGTGCCGCTGGCCATCCTTCGCCACGCGCTTTTTAAGCGCTTCTCTGGATGAGGCATGTTGTTTAATTCAATAAAATCCTCATCCAGAGAAGGGCCGCTTGGCCCGTGGCGTAGGATGCTGAGTTAAGGGATGCCCCCACCCCAGTCCCCCCCACGCCACTTTCCCCTGGCACATTCTCCCCACCCTGCTATCATACGAACACTCTCTCTAACGCGACCAAAAATAAGGAAATAAGAATGGGTTTATTAGCAGTTGGCGAACAGGCGCCAGCGTTTACGCTGCCCAATCAGGACGGCTCGGATGTGACGCTTGCGTCGTGTGCCGGGAAGTATGTTCTGATGTGGTGGTACCCCAAGGCTGACACGCCTGGGTGAACGATTGAAGGCAACGGGTTCCGTGATAGAATCCAAGATTTTAACGACAAGAACGCCATGATATTGGGGCTGAGCTTCGATCCCACGGCCGACAACAAGGCATTTTGGGACAAGTTTGATTTCCCTTACGACTTGCTGAGCGACGTCGATACGTCCGTGTCGGCGTCCTTTGGGGCTGCCGAGAAGGACCAACCAAAGGCCAGCCGGGTTTCGGTGCTCATCGCGCCGGACGGTACGATTGCCAAAACATACGCAACCGTGACCCCCGCCGATCATCCGGACCAAGTCTTGGCGGACTTGGATAGTTTCGGTTAAGGCAACGGTCGTATGCTTTAATAAAGGCCGCTCTCGTACGTGAGGGCGGTCTTTTCTATTGCAGAAGGCGTGCGTCACCCGGCACAATCCTTTTTTACAGGAGAACTTGCCATGCCCGACGACACTCATAAATCCAAAGAAGAATACGATACCATTGCGGAGGACCAGATGAACGCACATCTGATCACCACCGACGAATGGACGCTCAAGGAAAAGCTGGCGCTGAGCTGCCGGATTTTGGATCGCCAAGATCAGGGGTCGGCTTTGGCAGGTCATGTGACGGCGCGCGGGCCGGAGCCTGAGACGTGCTGGACCGTGCGCTTTGGTCTGGGATTGGATGAGGTCACGCCAGATGATTATCTGCTGGTCGATAAAGATCTGAACGTGTTGGAAGGTGACGGCATGCCAAGCCCGGCGGCGCGGTTCCATCTCTGGGTGTTTCGCCGTCGCCCGGACGTGATGGCCAGCATCCACACCCACGCGCCATATACCTCGGCACTGTCGATGATCGGGGTACCCTTAAAACCGGCGCACATGGACACGGCAATGTTCTATGAAGACTGCGAGTTTTTGGAGCACTGGCCGGGGCCACCGATTGGCGATGAAGAGGGCGATTTCATTTCTGCGGCACTGGGCGACAAGCGATCAATCCTGCTGGCGCACCACGGCTATCTCGCCGCCTGTTCGACGTTGGAAGAAACCTTAGTGCTGGCGTACTATTTTGAGCATGCGGCGCGGCTGCAACTGTTGGCGATGTCGGCGGGGACCATTCAAGACCTCGACCCCAAGGCAGCGCGGGATGCACATGACTACCGTTTGAAGTCGGCACCCATTGCCGCGACGTTTCATTATTTTGCACGGCGGGTTTTGCGCGATGATCCGGGGTGTTTGGGGTAGCTCACAGCAAAAGCCCCATCAACTCAAAGGCACCTTTTAAGTGCCCGGATGGGGCTTTCTTTAATGCTCTAGGCATTGCCCGATTTAAAAACCGAGCGTTGTTAAGTTTGGTTAGATATGTCCGATTTCTGGCCAGGTGGATTCAATTTTTTAACCTCCTATGCCATTTCAAAAACTATAGCAGAAATGGGTTCAGAAGGGTAGATAGAACATATTCCGATGTTAGGCAAAAATGCCTGATCTCACGGAATATTATGCTAACGCCACCGCCCGCTTCGCCATGACCGTCACCAAGTGCGCGCGATATTCAGCGCTCGCATGAATGTCGGTATTGAGGTCGTCGGCGGAAATTGAAATATCGGCAACCGCATCGGCGGAGAAATTTGCCGCCAAGGCCGCTTCCATCTCTGGCACGCGGAAGGCCGAAGCACCCGCACCTGTAACCGCAACCCGCACATCGTTCCCAAATTTAGCAACCATCACGCCAACGATGGCGTAGCCTGAGGCCGGGTTGGGGAATTTGATGTAGCCTGCGCAATCTGGAATAGGAAAGCGTACGGCAGTGATGATTTCTTCTTCATTCAAGGCGGTCTCGAATAGATCAGTGAAAAAATCATCCGCCGCAATTTCGCGTTCATTGGTCACGACCGTCGCGTTCAGTCCCAACACACCGGCGGGATAGTCCGCTGCCGGGTCGGAGTTGGCGATGGAGCCACCGATGGTGCCCCTGTGCCGAACTGCGGGATCGCCAATGCCACTAGCGAGAACTGCCAGGGCGGGAATAGCTTTTTGAACATCGTCAGAGGTCGCAACATCTGCATGATGGGTCATGGCACCGATGGTCACGGTGCTGCCGTCTGTGGAAATGCCAGCCAAATTCTCAGCACCCGCCAGATCAATCACGTCGCTCGGGCTCGCCAGTCGTTGTTTCAATGTCGGGATCAGCGTCATTCCGCCAGCGATAAATTTTCCGTCGTCCGAAGCTTTCAGTTTCTCGACCGCATCGTCTACGGAAGACGCCTTGGAATATTTAAACTCGTACATATCTTAGCCCTCCGCCTGCATGGCTTTTGCGCCAGCGACTATAGATTTAACAATGTTCTCATAACCGGTGCAGCGGCAGAGATTGCCTTCGAGTTCATGGCGAACCTGATCCGCATCAACATCCGGAATGCGTCGCACGATATCCAGCGCCGACATCACCATGCCGGGGGTGCAGTAGCCGCATTGCAGGCCATGATTTTCTTGAAACGCCGCCTGCATGGGATGAAGTGTGCCATCCGCCTTGGCAACGCTTTCGATGGTTTTGATATCGGCACCGTCGGCCTGAACTGCCAACATGGTGCAGGATTTCACAGACACCCCGTTCACATGGATGGTACAGGCACCGCATTGGCTGGTGTCACAGCCGACGTGTGTTCCGGTCAGTGTTAAGTGTTCACGGATAAATTGGACAAGCAGGGTTCGGTCTTCGACGTCTCCCGAAACCTCCTTACCATTCACTGTCATGCTTACTGTCGTCATCGTCTTATCTTTCCTCTATTAGCTTTACTTAGCGGCCTGAATTGCCTGCCACACGCGCATCGGTGTTAGCGGCATGGCCAAATCTGTTACACCCAAATCTTTTAGCGCATCCAGCACCGCGTTCATGACGGCTGGTGGCGCACCGCAGCACCCACCTTCACCAGCACCCTTAACGCCCAGATCATTGGTCGTACAGCGCACTTCGTTTGAACCAACATTAAGGTCCGGAATCATGCTCGCACGTGGCATGCAATAATCCATAAATGATCCAGATAGGAATTGTCCTGTATCGTCATCGTAGACCGTGTGTTCGTAGAGGGCTTGGCCCAACCCTTGCGCAATGGCGCCGTGAACCTGACCATGGAACAGCATCGGATTGATAATCACGCCGCTGTCGTCAACGGCCGAATAACGATCGACCTTAATCACACCGGTTTCAGGATCAATTTCCACTTCGGCAATATGGGCGCCGTTGGGGTAGTTGTAATCAGCCTCACGTTGATAATGTTCATTTTCATCGAGGCCTTGATCCATGCCGTCGGGCAGTTTTGCCGAATCATGGGCCGCCATGGCGACCTCGGACAGGGAAATACTGGCCCCACTATCGGTGGCGGTATAAACGCCGCTGGCGAATTCGACTTTGTTCTCGCCGGTTTGCAGCAGGTGGGCGGCAATGACTTTGCCTTTTATGATCACCTTTTTTGCCGCCCGTAAGATCGATACACCGCCCATCTGAGACGATCGCGACCCGCCGGTTCCACGACCTTGCGGGACAATTGCCGTATCGCCACCATCGATGAAGTTCATCTGTTCGAAGGGCAGTCCGGTTGCATCGTGCAGAATTTGTCGAAACGCCGTTCCGTGGCCTTGGCCATGGGAGAAGGTGCCGACCAAGATCGTTGCCGAACCGTCAGCTTCCATGCGGACCCGACCAAATTCATCTGGGCGCCCGCCCGAACTCTCCATGAAGTAACCAAGGCCAATGCCGCGCAGTTTGCCGTGCTTTTTGGACTCTGCTCGACGGGCGTCGATTCCATCCCAGTCGGCTCTTTCCATCGCCATGTTCATGGTCTCAGTGAACTTACCACTGTCGATTGGGAGGTTCTGGGAATTGGTATACGGGAAATCTTCTTCCGGGATGAAGTTAAGATTGCGAATTTCGATGGGGTCCATGCCCATGACCTTGGCGGCCTCTTCCATCAAGCTTTCCATGATGAAGGCTGCTTCTGGCCGTCCGGCACCGCGGTAGCTGTCCGTCGGCGTGGTATTAGAAAATGCAACGTGTACGGATTGATATACTTCAGGAAGTTTATAGACGGTGCCTGTGATACGGCGACCATTGTGGGTTGGAATACCGGGGCCCATTTCTGATAGGTACGCGCCCACAGATGCGATTGTTTCAATCTTTAGGCCGAGGGCACGGCCGTTCTCATCCATCGGCAGTTCGGCATGGGTTACGTTGTCCCGGGAATGATTGTCTGAAACCATCGATTCAAACCGGTCACCCTGCCATTTTACTGGCTGCTTCATCTGCCTTGCCGTCCACATGAGAATTATTAGCTCAGCATACGCTTTGCTTCTAACGCCAAAGCCGCCACCGGTATCTTTTGAAATAACATGAATTTTTTCAGGCTCAAGCGGGAACACCTGGATAATGGTGCTATGCATCCGGTTGGCACCTTGGCTTGGAGCGTAAAGAATCATTGTTCCGGTGTCGCTATCGTAATCACCAATGGCAACCCGGGGTTCCATAGGGGCTGCGATCAGCCGGTTGTTAATCAGGTCAACCTTGGCGACGTTCGGCGCAGACTGAATAATCGCATCAATTTCAGCGCCGTCTTTGTTTTCAAAATGGACACACAAGTTGCCGTTGGCTTCGGGCCAAATTTGCGCTGCATCTGGCTCTATAGATTTGGCTGTATCGACGACTGACGGGAGCTCTTCATATTCGATCTCAATCAGCTCAACAGCGTCACGCGCCTGGACGTGGGTTTCTGCAACGACGATCGCGATAAGGTCCCCAACAAAGCGTACACGCTCCGATTCCAGGGGCCTGCGAGGCGGATGATACATGGGGTTGCCCTGTAGATCCTTTATGTTCGCGTTGCAGGGCATATCATTCACATCGCCCGCCGCATCAATATCCTTGCCGGTAAATACGCCGATGACGCCGGGGGCACCCTTAGCCGCAGTCGTATCCAGCGACAGAATTTTAGCATGTGCATGCGGTGAGCGCAGAAAACACCCAAAGGCCTGACCATCCAAATTAAAATCGTCCGTATAAACGGCCTGTCCCGTCACGAGACGCACGTCTTCTGCGCGTCGGACCGGTTGGCCCATTCCAAATTTTTCCATTTTTCCTTAACCGCTCACCAACATTTCAGAATATTCAGAAAGGGAATTATCCACGGCGGTTCCTTGAATGCAAATTATATTGGAATTATTTCCGTTGGGCTGGATATCACTTAATCATTTTCGCAACTCCTTCCGGCGAGTAGGATGTTGACTTGAGTTAGGGAGTTTTAGAGATGGCAATGGATAGTGAAGACGTTTTGGAACAAGCTTCGGACTGGAAGGACTCCGGTCGTGGTGTAGCTTTGGCGACGGTTATTCAAACTTGGGGGTCTTCTCCCCGGCGGGCAGGGTCGCAACTGGCGGTTGATGATAAGGGTGCGATGATTGGATCTGTTTCCGGTGGCTGCATTGAATCCGCCGTGGTTCACGAAGCTCAGCAGGTCATTGAAGATGGGGAACCCCGGACCCTTAGCTTTGGCATTACCAATGAACAGGCCTGGGAAGTTGGCCTGACATGTGGTGGAAAAGTTAAGGTCTTTGTTGAACGTCTGGACTAGAGAAAAACCGATGAAACGCACCACACTCAATACCCTTCTCGAAGCCCGCAAGGCGAAACGTCCTGCGGCGTTACTCACGGACTTGGCAACCGGCATCCAGCATTTGATCTTCGGCGATGACGACCGCAATCAACATGGCTTCGGCGATGAAATATTGAACGCGGTCCATAAATCCATCAAGGGCGATAAAAGCGGAACACTCGAAACGGAAGGTGGCAGCGAATACTTTGTTCATGTCCATAACCCACCGCTTCGTTTATTCGTTGTCGGTGCTGTGCATATCACTCAAGCATTGGCCCCGATGGCAGCGCTAGCGGGCTACGACGTGACGGTGATTGATCCCCGGGGTGCCTTTGCCACCGATGAGCGATTCCCGGGCGTAACCCTATCAAACGAATGGCCTGATACGGTGCTGGAGGCTGCGGACTTAGATGCCCGTGCTGCAGTCGTAACCCTCACTCATGATCCCAAAATTGATGATCCGGCGCTGAATGCAGCGCTTAAGGCAAACGTGTTTTACATTGGTGCCTTGGGGAGTAGGCGAACCCACGCAAAAAGGGCCGAACGTTTGCAGGAAACAGGATATGCCGACGCTGATATAGCCCGTATTCACGCGCCAGTGGGGTTGGATATAGGCTCTGTTTTGCCTGCCGAGATTGCGGTTTCTGTTCTTGCTCAAATGACCGAAGCTCTTCGTCGGGGTTGACGTAAATGCTGTTCGGTGAAACACCTTTGGACAAGGCAGAAGGCGCGATCCTGGCGCATAGTGTCCGATTAACAAATGCAACTTTCAAAAAAGGCCGCGTGTTATCGGCAGCAGACATCGACGCCTTGAGGGCCGATGGGATTATGGTTGTCATTGCCGCACGTCTGGAAAAGACTGATGTGGGAGAAGATGAAGCTGCCAAGCGAGTGGCCAATGTTCTTGCCGGCAATAATCTCCGGGCGGGTCCGGCCTTTACCGGGCGTGCAAACCTAATCGCGGAAAAATCGGGATTGGTTACTTTCGACCGAGGGTCGCTTGAACGCATAAATTTGGTTCATGAATCTTTGACAGTCGCGACCCTGCCGGAATTTGAGTTGGTGGAGGAAGGTGGGCTGGTCGCGACAATAAAGGTTATTCCGTTTGCAGCCCCAGTTAATGCTGTCGAAGCAATTGAGGCAATTGAGTCCATTGCCAGGTCTATGTGAGTGACACCGTTCATACCGACCGCGGCGGGCCTCATCCAAAGTCGTTTGCCGCAAACCAAGGAAAGCGTTCTCGATAAAACGGTGGATGTTACGCGCGAACGCATGGAACGATATGGTGGATCACTTGATTTTGAGCAACGATGTCGCCATGACTCGGCAGACATTTCAGATGCTATTGCCCAGGCGATCCAACAAGATGTCGGAATCGTTCTGATCGCAGGGGCCTCTGCCATTACAGATCGGCGTGATGTCATTCCAACCGCAATTGTGCAGGCAGGCGGGCAGATCGAACATTTTGGCATGCCGGTTGATCCTGGAAACCTATTGTTGTTGGGGCGGTTGGCGAACGACACGCCCGTTATAGGTCTGCCAGGATGTGCGCGTTCGCCCAAGACAAATGGCTTCGATTGGATATTGGAAAGAGTATTAGCGGGGCTGAAAGTTTCAGGGGATGATATAAAACGCATGGGGGTTGGTGGTTTGTTGAAGGAAATTCCGAGCCGTCCGCTTCCCCGTGATGAAGCTGCCAGGGATACAGATATGTCGGCAACTGCACCTCGTGTTCCCAAGATCGCGGCCTTAGTCATGGCAGCAGGCCAATCCCGACGCATGGGGGCTGAAAACAAGCTTTTGGCCGATGTGAAGGGGACGCCAATGGTCCGGCGGGTGCTGGATCAGGTCGTCGCCTCAGACGCTGGCCCCATTGCGGTCGTTCTTGGGCACGAGCCTGAGAGGGTTAAAGAATGTTTGTCGGGGTCTGATATTACGCCCGATATTACGTTTGTAGAAAACCCGGACTTCGAACAAGGGCTGAGCACCTCGCTCATAAGGGGGCTCGAAGTTTTGCCAGATGATATTGATGGCGTGGTTATTTGTCTCGGTGATATGCCGCGTGTGGCGTCAGATGATATAAATCGACTCATCGCGGCTTTCAGTCCGATCGAAGGCCGCGCAATCTGTGTTCCCACCCACCGGGGCAAACGTGGCAATCCTGTTCTCTGGTCGCATCGTTTCTTCGATGAAATGCGTCATCTGCATGGTGACGTCGGTGCCCGGCACCTGATCGGCGAATACGCCGATGTCGTCGCAGAAATCGAGATGGAGGCCGATGGAGTGTTATTAGACGTAGACACGCCTAAAAAGCTGTCGGATATAGCGGCACTTTCTTAAATCTAGAATTCAAATATAAATTTAATCATATTTTTTAGTAATCGCAGATTCAACATACAGTTTCATAAGCCTAATTACGGGCCAATAGGCTTGTTTTTTTTGAGCATGCAATCCCAATTGAAAAATTCAACTTAATTAATAGATGTAATGTTTTGAAACAGTTTGGAAACAAATCGAAACACTAAACATTGAAAAATTATGCCATAAGTATAGTCAGGCATTAGACGTTATCGATATATGCACATTAAATAGACATAAGTTCGGGACTGTGGTGTATCTGAACTTCGGCACGAAGCGTTTTTTACGGGCAAAGAATAAAGGGAAAATCATTATGAGAGTTATAAAGGCATTATTAGCACTGCCATTGGTTGTGCTTTTGGTTCAGCCGGCTGTTGCGGCAAAAATTACGCCCAGCCATGTTTATCAGGTCGTGGACGACGTGGTTGCCGAATTGGTTTTGTTGGCAGGCGTTAACTTTTCAGATGTAAAAATACCATCTGTCCCGGCAATTAAAGGCAAAAAGCCTCGGCATGTCATTCAGAAGGGTCTTGAAATTCTGCGCCAAGTTCAGACCTTAAAAATGATTAACGGCCTTAAGGTTTCCGACGTTGTACCGGCACCTGTTCGCGAAATTACGCCGGCTGATGTTAAAAATTCAGTTACACAGGTTCTCCTTCAAATTCGGGAATTAAAACGGATTTTTGGGGTGACGCAAAAGCCCGCCCCGGCCCAGCTGAAAAAGGCAAAAGCCCAAGCGATGTCTATCATCGGCTTACTCAGGTCCGGATTCTGATAGATCGACTGGAGATGCCAAAATTGTTCCTAATGACGTTCTGCGGAGCGCACTCGCTATCAACAAGGATCTCGGAATTGTTGCCGCGGCACTTGGCGTTTCAGTCTCTGGTGTGGCGACCAAAAAATATTCCGGCAAAAGTCCTGGAAACGTTTATGCGCAGGGACGTAAGGTCCTTCAATCTCTGCAAATGCTTTTGGCAAACAACAAAAAGTTATCCATTCCTGGGAACGTAAAGTTAACATGAGCAAGGCGGATGAATTGGCTGAGGACCAACGCAAAGAAACCGAAGTTAAGGAACAACGGGCAATTGCGCTAGAGAAGCTGACCGCCAATTTCGAAGCCAGTGTTGGTAATGTGCTTGGCGAAGTGACAAATGCCACCCAAGTTGCGGGCGCTGCAGAACAAACCTCTGCTAACGTTCAAACAGCAGCAGCGGCAACTGAGGAACTGTCGTCTTCGATTTCGGAAATCAGCCGTCAGGTCACGCAGTCTTCGTCAATTTCAACGACGGCGGTTGATGAGGTTGCCTCGACCAATGACAAAATTAAGGAACTCGCCGAAGCGTCACAGCGCATTGGCGACGTCGTTTCCTTAATCACCGACATTGCTGATCAGACCAATTTACTCGCCCTAAATGCCACCATCGAAGCGGCGCGGGCAAGTGATGCGGGCGAGGGGTTCGCCGTGGTTGCTTCTGAGGTTAAAACCCTTGCCAATCAAACGGCGAAGGCTACCGAGGAAATTTCCAGCCAAATCACGGGCATCCAAAATGCGACTTAGGATGCGGTGATTTCAATGGATGGGATCGGTAAAACAATTTCTGAAATTAATGAAGTCTCTGCCACAATCTCTGCTGCGGTTGAGGCGCAGGGCTCAGCGACCCAGGAAATTGCCCGTAATATGGAACAAGCCTCTTCAGGGACTGAGGGCGTTTCAAACAATACTTAGACCGTGAATTCGGCGGCGAATGAAACGGGTGAGGCGGCTGATCGTGTTATGGGTGCCGTCGGCACCTTGGGTGAGCAGTCTGATGCCCTTCGCAAAGAGATCGAATCGTTCCTGAATGGCGTTAAGGCAGCCTAATTCTGGCTTAGACAAATAATTGAAACCCGTCCAGTTTAGTCGCTGGGCGGGTTTTTTTTATGGAGGCTTTACTTGTCGATTGGACCTGATTGGTATAGGACGAGGTTTATAATTAGATTAAACATGGAGACCGCCTGACCATGGATATGAACGGTGAATATCGCATTGCCGCCCCGCAACAAGTTGTTTGGGACGCGTTGAATGACCCTGAGATTTTGCGTGCCTGCATTACAGGTTGCGAAACAGTAGAGAAAGTTTCGGATACGGAATTTACCGCAAAGGTTACCTTCAAGGTTGGTCCTGTAAAGGCCAAGTTCACAGGCGATGTGACCCTATCCGATATTGATGCCCCCAACAGCTATACGATTTCAGGTAGTGGCAAGGGTGGGGCCGCTGGCTTTGGTAAGGGTGGTGCTCAAGTTTCACTCAAAACAGACGGCGATGAAACAGTTCTAACTTACACGGCGAATGCATCGGTTGGCGGCAAGTTGGCGCAAGTCGGACAACGTCTGATCGATTCGACGTCTAAAAAACTGGCGACCCAATTCTTTTCCAGATTTGCGGCACATTTAAGTGGTGACGCTGAGATCGAGCCGGGGGCACCTGTGGACGTACCTGCAACGGGTACCGTTCCGGATAAGAAAGAGCCTGCTGTTGGATCTCCCTCAGGGCAGTCAAACCTACCTTGGCTTATTGCCGGCGTCAGTGTTGTGCTGTTGGCTGTTTGTTATTTTACCCGCTGAAATAGGGCTGTTTTATAAACTTGTTTCCCTTTAGGTAGGCTCCCTCTATAAGTATCGCGGCTCATAAAGGGCCAAGTGCTTAAACAGGGGCTCAAATGGTGGGAAATAATCGGAAAGCGTTCGAGCAGAATCTAACGAAAGCTTCGAATGGTTTGAATATTCTGGCGGCGGGTTGGCTGATGTCGATCGCCATTCTCATTCTTTATGATGTCCTTGTTCGCGAGGCTGGAATCCCATTGGGGCTCTTTAAAGAGCCGTTTTATGGAACAAACGAAATTGTATCGAATTCAGTGGTTGCCATTCTTTTCCTTCAACTGCCACTTTCTATCCTGAACAGGAGTTCTCTCCGCACGACGATCTTTTATTCGCAAGTAGGCCCAAAAGGCAGGGGATATATTGATGCCATGTCCTATGTAATTGGCGCGGTCATGTTTCTCCTGATCGCCTGGGGCAGTTGGGACAATATGATCGAAGGGTGGGCAATTGGCGAAGTCGAAGGCTCCGGTATTATCACCATTCCTGTCTACCCCATCAGAACGTTGCTATTCACCGTCAGCGGAATTGTTGCAGCCGTTTGTTTGCTTTTGGCCTATGACGCGGTGGCGCATCCAGAAGAGACCGAGGAAGACTCAATCGTAGCAGGTTGATAGCAACATCCAAATTCAATATCAGAATTCATGAAATTAGTACGGCGCATACCGGTAATCTATTAGAGAAGGGCCTTTAGGCGATGGATCAAAATACAATAATTTTGCTGATGTTGGGGCTCATGCTTGTTGCCATCACATCCGGCATCCACATTGCCTTTGCCTTCGGCATTACCGCCTTTATTGGCAACTGGATTATGTTCGAAGAATTTGACGTTGCTCTCGCATCTGCGGGTAACGTTGCGTACGAACAACTGAGAAGTGAGGTCTTCACGACCATTCCGTTGTTTATCTTAATGGGTGATTTTGTGAGCCGATCAGGGTCAGCCCGAGATTTATATAATATTATCAATCACGGCTTGAAGCTGGTGCCCGGACGTTTGGCTGTTGCCACGGTCGCAGGCAATGCCGTCTTTGCTGCGGTTACCGGCGTCAGTATCGCTGCCGCTGCCGCGTTCAGCCGAATTGCCTATCCGCAAATGCGCCATCACGGGTATAGCCGAAAATTTGCCTTGGGATCGGTCGCAGGTAGCGCTTGTTTGGGGATGCTTATTCCGCCCAGCGTGTTGATGATTGTTTGGGGTATCATTACGGAAAAGTCGATATCTCAATTGTTCATAGCTGGCGCGATGCCAGGGCTTTTGCTGTCGGCATTCTTCATTGCTTACACCGTTATTTGGGCGAAGATGCGGCCCGATGAAGTGCCTGTAGTTACTAACTTTGATGATGACGATCAAAAGTTATCGCGTGCAGAAGTCGTTAGCGGCCTCGGAATTCTTGTTCTTATTTTGATGGTTCTTGGTGGTA
>Ga0114999_10006892_pt1 | contig 12983 bp, 9 predicted proteins | sample ArcticOcean_MG_C_3_FD_89820 | JGI IMG/M metagenome (GOLD analysis project Ga0114999, IMG submission 89820) | Marine microbial communities from western Arctic Ocean - ArcticOcean_MG_CB8_126 | ecosystem: Environmental > Aquatic > Marine > Oceanic | place: Arctic Ocean: Canada Basin | collected...
ATGCAAACGTTTGAGGCAATCATCACCGTTGCGGAACGTGACGGCGATTGGCGTCTGATAAGCCGAAACCCTTTCAACATTGTAAAAGTGGGAAGAAATTAAAGGCCGGTGCAGAGCCTATTGGGGATTAAGGTGGCGCAATTCGAGCGTCGGGTTCGGCGCCTTTTGCCGATCGATCTCGAACAGCATCAGTTCGATCCGATCCTCTCATTCGCCTAGAACTTGGGCACCGGAGCGCTACAGGGATCGACGCTTCGGAAGAAGAATCTTCGCTATTCCAGCGATCACCGCCCAGGCCTCGCCAAAGTCCGCCTGAGCGTGACCCGCCGGGTGCGCCAAGGGCACGCGCCTCTTGCGGGCTCATCCGGCGACGATGGATATGGCCCCGCACCATCGTATACCCGCGAACCGCAATGCATTCTTGATCGAGGGGGTGCGTGGTTACATGATGGCGATCGAGGTTGCGCGATCGATCTCACGGCCGGGGAATCGCGGAACAGTTCCGTCGTAACCAATCTGCGAAAACCGACAATTTTTTCGCCTTTGCAAATCGCTTACGGCCCGACTCCGTTCGGTTTAACAAAGTGAAAGCAACCCCAAACCATGTGGCCATTCTCGCCGCCGTCCACCCAGTACTGCATGCCGTTGCCGATTTTTTTGAGGAAAGCCTCGCTGATCTCCTGCTTGAGCTCCTCGTGGCGGTCCCGGGTTTCGGCGACGATGGTTCGGTAGTTGGTGAGAAAGTCTTCCGTCCGATCGACGTAGCCACGATCGATGAAGCCGGCGGCCTTCGCATCGGCGAGGTAACCGGCGACGGTACCGAATGACACGAGGTTGGCCCGATCGAGCATGGGCTGGAGGACCTCCACTGGGGCGGACTCGGTGGCCATCGGGTCAGCGAAGATGAACTCACCGCCGGGCTTGAGGATGCGAAAGACCTCCCGCATCAGCTTTGCCCGGTCACCGCAATGCAGAAATGCTTCCTGAGACCAAGCTATGTCCGCCTGTGCGTCGTCCAACGGGATATCTTCGTAGTTTCCTTCCAGAGGTTTAATTTTTTCAGCGAGTCCCGCCCTTTGGTTAGTCTTGGCCATTTCCTCAAGCTCAAGCGCACTGGCGTTGAGTGCGATTCCGTTACAACCGTAATCGGTAACGAGCTGGCGTAGCGGGCCGCCAAAGCCGGAGCCGAGGTCGATCACCGTTGACCCCGGTCCCAAGGTGTCCAGACGATTGGCAAGGTAGGTCACGGCGGCGCGGGCGGCTTCGGGGATGCCGATGCCGGGTTCGTCGTAGATGCCGACATGGATGCTTTCGCCGCCCCAGATTCGCCGATAGTAATTGTCGGTATCCGAGCTGTTGTAGTAATCGACGCTACGCTGAATGGCCTCGTCGGTCTTGTCGGGCATCACGGAATTCCTCGCTGTAAACCAACATTCCCCAAGCGGAACGCAATGTGGCCTATTCTGTCGATGATGCGCGATCCGATCAAGGTTTTTGGGATGCGCCTCACTGGTGCTTCGGCGGCGGTCGCTCCTTTGCCCGACGTTCTTACAGGGACAGCCGTTCCAACAGTTTTGCTATTGTTAATCGATTGTTCACTGTCGTTTAAACTTGCAGATATTCCTAGGAACGAGGGGGCGGGGGGCTTCGTCGATGATAGGAATGCTCTAAACAGCAGTGCTTGAGCCCGGAAGTCGAATTGAGGAAGCCGGATCCATCAACTTCCTCGCGGATACATCTTCCTATGGCGTACTGATTCAGAGGGCCGTAGGTTTGAGTCCTACTGCGCCCACCAAAATTTTCAATTAAATCAATATATTGTACGGCATCTCGCTTGCGTTTGCGAAATGCCGACTGATCACAGTCACAGCACAGTCACAAAGTGATTGAAGTCAGAAACCAGCCTGGCGCGTGATTTCAGTACGTCTGACAACCTTCCCTGAATGCCATTTTCAGAATCCTTCCCTCCATTGAAAACCTTGGACGCGCGGGCGCAATATATACAGCTATGCCGCCGTCAGCGTCCCGGCCTTGGGGGGCACGGCGATGCAAAGCCATGCCCCTAGCCGAGGCAACGCCTTGGGCCTGCCGGCCCAACCCATGCAGTTTTTAGAACAGGCTGAGGCTTTCCCTGCTTATCCCTCTACGAACCAGCCCATCCGCCGCAAGCGCCAACCGCTCAGACAGGACTCAACCACATAGGAAAGGACCCACGCGCCTACCCCCATCAGGCCACCGTTCAGGTCGGGGTAACCCAGGCTGATAGAACCGGCCGCCACCGCCGTCACCACACGTAGCACGCCGGCGATAGCGAGCGAGGTGGTTGTCCGCGCCTTCGCTAACAGGCCACGGAATAACGCCGCGCAAGCCCAGAAAGCCGCCATGGTGAACGCGGCCCCCACCGCGGGCTCGCAATAGGCCGTCAGTTCCGGCGTTAGTCCCATGATGTCGCGCAGGATTTTATCGCGAAGCGGCGTCTGAAACAGCACCAGCGCGAGCACCATGAATCCGGTAATCAATTGCGCCATGAACACGAACATCACCCCAACGTCTTCCCGCCGGGTAACCAGGGCCTGCGCCGTTTGAGCCAGGTTGCGCATAGGCGCCATCAGTAATGACACCAGCCCATGGATTATACCGAACGCGGCGATAGCCAGTTCTGCGTCGTTCAAACGACCGAGATACAGATTGATCGCAAAAATCACGCCCATCTCGGCGGATGAATTAATGATTAGTGGCCAGGAAAATCGCCAGTAGCCGGCGAAAGTGTCGTAGGTCTGACGGTCCGCTGGCAGCGCCACCAGACACTTCCACGCGAAAAGCCAAGCAAAAACTGTCTCCGAAGCCATACAAAAAACTAGCGCGGCCGAGCCCACCGCTGCTCCTTCAAGCCAGAAGGGCAGGAAGATCAGAGACAGCCCCAACGAGGATAGGCGGACCAACGTGCTCCAAGTGATAATGAGGGTTTTGCGGTTCAGCATCAGCAGCGCAAACGCGGTTCCACGCAGCAGCAAAACCGGCGCGCTCAGTGCCAGCATTCCGGTCGCCCAGCGAGCCTCGATCTGGCCTTGCGGGCTGAGACCGAACCAATTACCGAAAATCTCGTTGCCAGCACTCGTAAACACTGCGATCAGGGCAATAGTCCACGGAACGGAAAGCACTGCTGCCGTAAAGCCGATGACCCGGCGCAGGTCGGCCCGGCTCTTCAGATAGGAAAGGCTCAGCGCAACGATGACTTCGGTCGCGCTGGTGATGGCGAAGTAGAAGGTGAAGGCCGCATTGAATGCCGCAAGGGTTATATCGGGCGTTGCCGTTCGGGCGAGAAAAGCATGGATTGCCGACTTGGAGATCATGTTGAGTTCGACCATCAACACCAGCGGCGCGAAGAACGCATAACAGTCCGCGAGTCGCAAATGCCGTCGGCTCATTGCTGATATCGATTGAGCTTGAGCCATACTGTTTGGTGTTCTCCGTTCCGGTTCCCCCATCCGCCACCACTCCGAGCCCCAGATGCTATCCGTTGCCTGTGCTTCACTTAAAATGGCTTTTTGAGCATGTTTTATGGTGGGGAATGGAAAGAGGGCTAAGTTATTTATTAAATGATTGCGAGAGATATTATTCCGTAGAGTCCGCTGGTAAAGTGCATGGTTGTTTCAAGCGCCGTACTATGATCTTGGTTATGGCGAGGTAGACAAAGGCGGTGCGGTTCTTGCCAGCGTCTCGAAGTCACGGGCAAGCTTTCGGTTACGCGATAATGACCTGATAAACGGGGGACATCATAAGAACTTTGATCTGTGGTGGCGAATGGTGCCTGGGCCCCGCACAGTCGAATGAAGAGTTTGGCCTAGGACGACTCATCGGCCTGAACAAAGCGGAAAGAATTTAAGATGGCGACGGAAAAAGCATCGCGCATCCATCTGACAGCGGCGGAAGGCCAAGCGTTGGGAGAGGTCGCCATGCGGGGCGCCGGCTATGATGGGGACGAAGCCCGCATTCTGGCGCTTCACGTCATGGACGCCGCGCTCTGTGGTTACGAATATTCTGGACTGCCGAAATTGCTGAATATCGTCGACGATCCCCTATTCAGGGCACCGCGTCGGCCCTTCTCCATCGTTAAGGATTCTGGCGCCGCTGTTTTGCTCGACGGTGGCAACAATACCGGCATGATTGCCCTCCACCGGGCTGCGGAAACCGCGATCGAACGAGCGACCACGCACGGCCTGACGCTCGTCTGTCTCGCCAACAGCTGGATGAGCGGGCGCAGTGCCCATTATTGTGAAATGATCGCGCGTGCCGGTCTCGTTGTCATCCACACGGTCGCCGCCCCTGAGTTGGTGGCCCCCTTCGGCGGTACCCGCGCGGCGCTGGGAACCAACCCTATCGCCTTCGGCTTCCCGACGGCGGACGAGCCATTGGTTATCGATATGGGTACGTCCGCCTTCATGGGCACCGACTTGCAATTCCGCGACCGGCTGGGTGCGCGAATTCCGGACGGGGTGGCGCTTGATCTCGACGGCGTTCCCACGACGGACGCGGGTGCGGCGATGCGCGGCGCGTTGTTGCCGTTCGGCGGACCGGACGGCGGATACAAGGGCTTTGGCCTCTCGCTTGCCATGGACGCCTTGGGCGCGCTTGCCGCCGGGATCAGGCCGAAAGACTCCATCTCCGGCTACATGTTTCTCGCTTTCAAGCCCGACCTGTTTCAGCCGATGGATGATTATCGCCGCGAAATCACCAAACGTACCGAAACGATCAAGGCGACGCCCCGGATGGAGGATGTCCAGGAAATCCGCATCCCTGGTGAGCGCGGGCAGGCCGAACGTCGTCGCCGCCTGATTGAGGGGATTGAGATTGACACCGAGATTTTCGACGCTCTGAACAATCTTGCCCGAGGTCATCTGGATCACGGTGGCTGAAAGGGTGCAGTCAAATCTTGGTGTGATGTACGACAACGGCCGGGCGGTGAAGCGGCGATTATTATCCTATGAAGATACGGTAAACCACCGGCAGCCTAACCGACGAGCTATCGCGGTCCTCGTGGGAACGGACACTTGGGTGGGAAGTTATGTGAGCGATCTTGATTGCATTGATTGCATTGGTTGCGCTGATGCTGAACGCGGGACCGGCGGTGGTTTGAGGAATTGATTCTTCAATGTCGAGGGAGGGGCGGCTCTTGAACACCAACCAACAATGGATTCTGGCGCGTACGCCACCGTGTGGGTTGCCGGTAGCGGACGATTTCACTTGGCGGGAGGGGCCGGTGCCGGACCCGGGACCGGGCCAGTTGCTCGCTCGTACCATCTATCTGTCGCTCGATCCCTACCAATGGGGCCGGCGTCGGCGCGGCGAGGAAAAGCCGGGCGAGGTGTGCCACGGCCGGACGGTTAGTCAAATCCTTAAGAGCAACTTACCGGATTACGCCGAAGGCGATTTCATCTTCAACACCAATGGTTGGTGCAGGCATGGGCTGACCGGTGAGGGGGTGTCCGTCTTCAGCTACATGTTTCCGCGTAAGCTGGATCTGGCGGTCGCCCCGATCTCTACTGCGGTCGGCGTGTTGGGAATGTTGGGGTTGACAGCATATTCCGGCCTGGTGGTGCAATGTCAGCCGCACGCTGGCGAGACCGTGGTGGTTTCTGCGGCCTCTGGTGGCGTCGGTCAGGTGGTCGGCCAGATCGCAAAGATCCTGGGTTGCCGGGTAGTCGGCGTCGCTGGACGGGAGGAAAAATGTGCCTTTGTGACCGGCGAGTTGGGCTTCGACGCCTGCGTATCGCACTTGGGCAGTGACCTCGTCGGCGATCTCCGAGCGGCTTGTCCGGATGGCATCGACATCTACTTCGAAAATGTCGGTGGCAAGACCTTCGAAGCGGTTTTGGGGTTGCTGAACAAAGGTGCGCGAATTACCCGCTGCGGCCTGATCTCGCAATATGGCAACACCAGCAGCCGCGATCCGGGTGAGGCCTGGCTCGAGACCGGCCAATCCGTCTTCGAGCGCCTGGGGTGTGGCGTCTTCCCGCTAGTGGTGCGTGAATTCGTCGCTGACCACCAGGACACCTTCCTCGCGTGCATGGCCGAATGGCTGCAGGACGGCCGGGTCACCTACCGAGAAGATATCCGTGCCGGCCTGGAAACTGCCCCCAAGGTTTTTCGAGAAATGTTGGAGGGCGGCAATTTCGGGAAGACTCTGATACGGGTCTCACCCGATTCGACCCGAGGAAGCGAGGGGTGCGCCGGCGGTTTCGTTCATTAGGCTTGGTGGCCAAGGTATCAATATCTTAGGTTATTTGCGTTTAAATGTCTTTGAATCCCTCATGTTAGCGTCGTCACGCGAATGTGTCCGATGCAAGAAAGTTGCTGTTGAGACTTATCCGAGAGACACTTTTCCAGCTGGACGAACTTCCGGTGGGAATCACGGTTAAACCATGAAAATCACGGTATACGGCGCCGGGGCGATAGGCGGGCATTTAGGCGCAATGATGAGCCGGAAAGGTTACGATGTCAGCCTCATCGCCCGAGGTCCTCATCTGGAAGCGATGCGAGCGAACGGCCTTAAACAGATCACACGAGACGCGGAATTCGTCACACACCCACGGGTGACGGACGACCCGTCGACCTTGGGGCCACAGGATTACGTGGTTATGTCGTTGAAATCGTATCAGGCGCCTGGGGTCGTGGAAGCGATGCAACCATTGCTAGGCCCGGATACGACGGTTGCGACGGCGATGAATGGAGTCCCCTGGTGGTATTTCTACAAACTTCCCGGCAAGTGGGAGAACTATCGGGTTAAATCGGTAGACCCAGACGACAAGCAGTGGAACCAAATTGGCCCAGAGCGGGCCATAGGCTGCATCACCTATGTCGCCAGCGAAGTCATTGAGCCGGGTGTGGTGAAGTCAGCCAGTACCTCGTTTCGATATCAAATCGGCGAACCGGACGGTTCAGAATCGGAACGCTGCAAGCGTTTCCAAGCAATAGTTGAGGCGTCTGGCATTACCTGTCAGATCAGGCCGGAAATACGCAAGGATATCTGGGTCAAGCTAATGGGAAATGTCTCTTACAACCCGACCAGTGCTCTGACGCTTGCTCAAACGGGGGCTATGGTCGACGACCCTCGGATGGATGCGTTACTACGCCGACTGATGGCGGAAGTGATTTCAATTGGCGTGGCGTTAGGCGCAGACCCTGGGGACCAAATTGACGCGCGGATTAAATCGACGCGTGATGGCGCTGGCTTTCACAAGACTTCGATGTTGCAAGATCTGGAGCGTGGCCGACCAATGGAAATAATGCCTATCGTCGGTGCTGCGGCGGAATTGGCGGAACTAGCCGGGGTGAGCACGCCAACGATCGATACGTTGCTAGCCCTGGTCAAGTTACGCGCTCAGATGACAGGACAGCTACCCAGCGCATCGGCTTTCGACATTAAATGAACGCTAGTCCATTCAGACAATCTCGGCCACGACTATCCTTCTTCTTTGACGGCCCTGCTTGCATGCACATGGTCGAAATATCACCAAGGCATCAAAGTCCAAACATTGCCGCAACCCGGCGAGAGTTCAATCATTCAACAGCCTAAGCAGCCTGGGAGGTGGTTCGCAAATCCGCAGCCTCGGCCATCGGCTTGGTTCCCGACTTGGTTCCGGCCCCGGCTTGAAGGACCGGCCCATTGCCGACATCTCTGTTGAGGGCTATATCCACCCTGGTGCAGCGGCTTATCGAGACGAATGGGAATCATTCGTCTCGATAAGCCGCTGCACCAAATTAATAGGTTAGCGGACTAATTCAGGCGACGGATCGGGCCCGATCCGGTTCACTCAAACCACTAGGGTTTGATGCTGAGTGTGGCAAGGGATGTCGCGAGACGGGATTGATCAACGTGGCGAATAAAAAGAAAAACCGACGCAATACTCATCCGCGCCGAACGCTATTCGGGAGGCTTCGGGCTTACTTGCTCGCGGGTATACTAGTTACCGCACCCATCGGCATTACGCTCTGGATGACCTGGGGCATCATCGCCTTTTTCGACCATCAAGTGATGCCGTTTGTTCCAGCGCATTACAATCCAGAAAATTATTTACCGATCCCGCTGCCCGGCCTTGGGTTGATGTTGGCGCTTATCATACTGATCCTGATTGGCTGGCTAGCTGCCGGACTCATGGGCCGTTGGCTGGTTAAGCTTACCGAGCAAGTCATGGCTAGGATGCCGATCGTGCGCAATGTCCATAGCGCGGTTAAGCAGATCATGGAGACCGTTCTGGCGCAGAACGCCAACGCATTCCGCCATGTGGTTCTGGTTGAATACCCGCGCCGTGGCATCTGGACCATGGGCTTCGTCACTGGCACGACTGTCGGCGAAGTGCAGCATGTGGTCGATGCCGAATTGGTCAATGTCTTCGTACCGACGACGCCTAACCCGACCTCAGGATTTTTACTCTTCGTGCCGAAGAAGGATCTTTACTATCTTAGCATGACCTCGGAAGAAGGCTTCAAGATGCTCATCTCGACCGGCATTGTCACCCCAACCGACCGTCGTTCAGCCGAGCGTCAGGCAATGCATATGATCCAGGCTGACAATGACGCACAGGCCGAACGTTATGATATGCCGGCGCAGGTTTTGGATGGAGGTGAGGTCAACACTCGGTCGGGTGTAATGTCCAGCGCCCCCTTGAGTGTTCCGGATTCTGGGTTGGGTTCTGAGGCCCAATCTAGAGCCGAAACTGCGGCCGGAGCTGATCTGGGGGACGCGGCCGATACGACGGGCAATGCGGACAAAACCAAGGCGGTTCGTTCGGTCAACCGCTCTTGAGGAATTGCACGGCTGCATCACGCTCGAAGAGGTAGAGCAGAACCCGTAATGCCTGACCCCGCTCGGACACCAAATCGGGATCTCTATTGAGGATCAGCCGGGCATCGTCGCGTGCGATCTCCAACAAGTCTCCATGTACCGTCAGATCGGCCACCCGGAATGATGGCAGGCCACTCTGCCGGGTGCCGAGAACTTCACCGGACCCTCGTAACCGTAAGTCCTCCTCGGCGATCCGGAAACCATCTTCGGTTTCGCGTAATACTTTGAGGCGGGCGCGCGCGGTCTCGCCCAGGGGCGTGTGGTAAAGCAGCAGACAGGAGGAAGCGCTGACGCCTCGGCCGACCCGGCCGCGTAATTGATGCAGTTGCGCTAGACCAAAGCGCTCGGCGTGTTCGATCACCATGATGGTTGCCTCCGGCACATCGACGCCAACCTCGATCACCGTGGTGGCGACCAGGATGTCGATCTCACCTGACTTGAAGGCCTCCATTACGGCGTCTTTCTCGGTTGGCTTCATCCGTCCGTGCACCAGCCCGACGCGGGGCCCAAAGATCGTGGCGAGGTGGTGGTGGCGTTCTTCGGCAGCGGCGGCGTCGATCAGCTCCGACTCCTCCACCAAGGGACAAACCCAATAGGCTCTGGCGCCGTTTTCGACGCTCCGGCCGACCGCGGCCACAACCTCGTCTAATCGCGATGCGGGAATCGCACGGGTAGTGATCGGTTGGCGACCCGGTGGCTTTTCGGTCAGCCGCGAGACATCCAGATCACCATAGGCAGTCATTGCTAGGGTCCGGGGGATCGGCGTCGCGGTCATTACCAGCATGTCGATACCGGCGCCCTTGTCGCTGAAGGCCACGCGCTGATGAACGCCGAAACGATGCTGCTCATCGACCACGGCAAAGGCCAGGTCGTGAAAATTCACATCCTGCTGAAACAAGGCATGGGTGCCGACGAGCACATGAATTTCACCGGCTGCCAGATCGGCGAGCAGAGCCTCGCGCGCCCGGCCCTTGTCCCGACCGGTCAGCACCGCGATGCGTAAACCCAACGCCTCCGCGAGAGGCGAGATGGTTTGAAAATGCTGGCGCGCTAGGATTTCCGTCGGCGCCATCAAGGCCGTCTGGTATCCGGCCTCGATGGCGCCAAGCATGGCTAGAAAGGCGACGATGGTCTTACCGCTGCCAACATCGCCTTGCAGCAAGCGAAGCATGCGCGCGCTCTCGGCCATGTCGGCGGAGATTTCAGCCAAGGCCATCCGCTGGGCGCCGGTGAGTTGATAAGGTAGGGCCTTTTCCGCCCGCTCGAACAGCGCACCATCGCACTCGATCGAACGCCCCTTTCGCCGTTTCTGGTGCTGGCGGACCATCGCCAAGGCGAGTTGGTTAGCCAATAGTTCGTCATAGGCTAGGCGCCGGCGCGTCGGGGCTAGTAGAGACAATGCCTCGTGGGTCGCCGGGGCATGGGCTACTCGCAGGCTTTCGTTCCACGGCGGCCAGCCCTCTCTGGCCAACAGCGCCGTGTCGCTCCATTCCGGCATCATTGGCAGTCGGGCTATCGCGCCATCAATCGTCCGGCGCAGAATCTTAGGGAGCAGACCTTGAGTGAGGGGGTAAATCGGCTCCAGCGCTTGGATGCCCTCGACCTGGTCCGGTGTGATCATGTGATCGGGATGTGGCATCTGATAGCTGTTGTTGTAATGCTCAACCTTGCCGCTGACTACACGGGTGGTGCCGAGCGGCAACAATTGCATCAGGTAATCGCCCTTAGCGTTAAAGAAAATCAACTCCAACATACCGCTCTCGTCCGAGCAAAGAACGACATAGGGCCGGCGTCGATTGGGCGGAGCGCGGTGCTCTACCACGTTAACGGTGATTGTGCAGACCACTCCATGCGGCGCATCGGCGATCTGCGGCGAGAACCGTCGGTCAATCACGCCGGATGGCAACAACCAAAGGAGGTCGACGATATGCGGGCCGGCCACTGTTTCCAGAAGTTTGCTCAATCGGGGGCCAACGCCCTGCAGACGGGACGTTTCAGTAAAGAGTGGGAACAGAATTTCCGGGCGCATTGTTGAATCAAATGAGTGGAGCAGGGTATGAAAAAACAGGGTGACGTTTGGCTGCTGTTGGGAACCGCCGCCCCGATCATCATATCAATGTTTTCCCCATCGGTGGATAGGGAAAAGTGGCTCTGAAGACTTCGATGGAACCGTGCCAATCCCGGGGCAATGCGGCCTGACAATACGTTGGTTTACGTTCGCGCACGGCGGCGTGAAAGGTTTCCATAATGAACTGCCGGTCGTAGGTATCTAAAATCGTGCTTGTCAGACGACTGGTGACATCACGTCCGACGAGGTGAGCGTTGCTGGTTCCTACGAGTCAAAATTTGTAATCCAATTCATCCGCTCCGGGCAGGACTTCTAATAAAAAAAACCACGGTAAGAACTTGCGATTAATATCGATTAGATCAATATCGGCAGGAGACGAAAATTGCTCTTTCGCGGTCAACGTCCGCCAATAGTAGTCAAGTTTGCGCACCAACGACTTGGAGGGACGGTCCTGCTACTCTATACGATGGGCGAACAGATATCTGAGGCGGCTGAAAGAGCTACCAATCATGGGTTAAGTTCTTCCGAAGTCTGCTTCAGCTTGAACGAAGAAAGATAGAGGCGCAAGGCTATCCCGGGCCCAATCACGGGGGTTAAATTTTCATGGTTGTACCAGTCTGAAAACCGTCGAAAAACTATAACCAGTTGGTTGGTGCTCAACGTGACCGAAGTCTGGGGATCGGGTTTTCTACAGCCGGGACCCCTCCACTGATCGTTGGATACGGAGACAGGCAATGACCGGCGAATTGGCCGACCGTCGAAAAAAATTAGTGTACCGGAGTGCCTATACAGGCACCAAGGAAACCGATTTGCTTCTCGGCAATTTCGCACGCCGGCACATCGCTAGCCTTACTGAGCGCCAATTGGACATCTATGAGGCCTTGCTGGAGATAGAGGACCCAAGGCTGTACAAGTGGATTACTGGCATGGAAGTGGCGCCGGCGGAATACCAAAGCGACGTTCTAGAACTAATTTGTGACTTTAAGTTTGTAGGGTAAGTTATTGACAATAAATTCTATTGAATCGTTTGTTCTTCCTGAAGCTCGAATCTCTACGGCGCCGGAGGGCTGGGATGCGTACGTGCTTGGTCGACTGGCAGGCGAGCATGGGCGGTTGGTGCATGTTTGCCGTGACGATACCCGCCTGGACGCACTTGAGCGCTGTCTCGGTTTCTTCGCCCCCGAACTAAACGTTATCAAGTTACCGGCGTGGGATTGCCTGCCCTATGACCGGGTCTCTCCAAACGGCGAGATTGTCAGCCAACGTCTGGAGGGTCTGGCCCGGCTTGGCGAGATCAGTAAGGATCGGGATTTCGTCCTGCTGACGACGGTCAACGCGGTTTTGCAGCGTCTCCCGCCTCGGACCTTCTTCGAGGGTAGTTCCCTGACCCTGCAGGTCGGCGCCAGCCACCCTCTGGACAGTCTCCTGGCGTTCCTCGAAGGCAATGGCTATGGACGGACAGGGACCGTCCGGGAGGCCGGTGAATACGCTGTGCGCGGCGGGATTATTGATGTTTTCCCTTCGGGGTCCTCGGACCCGCTTCGCCTGGATTATTTTGGTGATGAGCTGGAAGGTATTCGCAACTTTGACCCGGTTACTCAGCGAACGGTCGGTAAGGTCCTGCAGGCCCGTTTGCGGCCCGTCGCCGAAGCCTTGCTTGATGAGGCCGGGATGCAGCGTTTTCGCAGCGGTTACCGCTCAAGCTTCGGCACCGATGTTCTGAATGACCCGCTTTACGCCTCGATAACTGAGGGACGCCGGCATGTCGGCATGGAGCATTGGCTGCCATTATTCCACACGAATCTGGAAACCGTCTTTGATCACGCGCCGGAGGCGGCGGTCAGTTTCGATAATGGGACCGATGGGGTCGCCGCGACACGCTTTGAATTGATTTCCGAATATTACGAGGCGCGCCGGGTCCTGCACGAAAGAGGAACCAAGGATGGTGGATCGATTTACCGCCCTCTGCCGCCGGATTCCCTTTATCTCGGACGGTCCGAATGGGAGGGTTTGTTATCCGAGCGGTCGAGCTATCGGCTGTTTCCCTTCGACGTTCCTGATTTGGATGCG
>Ga0114999_10006893_pt1 | contig 12983 bp, 14 predicted proteins | sample ArcticOcean_MG_C_3_FD_89820 | JGI IMG/M metagenome (GOLD analysis project Ga0114999, IMG submission 89820) | Marine microbial communities from western Arctic Ocean - ArcticOcean_MG_CB8_126 | ecosystem: Environmental > Aquatic > Marine > Oceanic | place: Arctic Ocean: Canada Basin | collected...
GATAAAGGGTGAGGTCGCGGATTTTCATCGTTCAATCCTCAAGGCATCAAATTCTGTCACATGTTCCTTATCTTCATACCATACCCCGCGGCGCCGGGCCATGCGATGGACGGTAAATATAGGGGGTCGGCGGAGTGCCGATCCGTAAGCGATCCTCCGCCGGCGGAACGTAAACGTGTTGATAGCTGATAGGTGCGTCACGGTATGTGTATCCGTAGAGTTCCCAATGCATGCCCAGGGTGCCTGCCTCGACCTCGATCGCGGCGCACACGTCGGCAGGAATCTCGGTTGCGCGAAAATGTTGCACCGTCCGCAGGGTCGGGGCGTTGAAGCGTGTGCTCAGCATATAATTGAAGGCGGCGCGGTCGAGTTCTCGAATCGGCATATCGAGAATGAAGCCGAACCGTTCTCGGGACAAAAACACCTGACTGTAAGTCTGGAACTCCAAGTTGACGCCGGCAACTCGGGTCACTCGGACGAACGCCTCGTCGGCGCTGAGAAATTGTGACCACGGGCCACCTTCCTGGACGGACTCAACCGAGAGGATACGTGTGTAGACTGGAAGATGAACATCGTCATTTCCGGTAATGAAGTGGAAATGGCGGATTTCCTCTTCTGGCGTCGCCATGTCGGAGACGAACGTTCCATGCCCATGGCGGCGGGCAATGACACCGTCATCGGCCAGCATATTCATAGCCTTTTGGATGGTGCCGAGGCTTATGGGAAGCTCGCGGGCAAACTCGGAGTCTGGCGGCAGTCGGTCGCCTGGCTTCCATTCACCGCATTCGATGTTTTGCAGGATTTGCTCGTAGAACTGTACATATTTCGGGGCTGTCCCCGGCGCTGCATCCAGCGCCGCCACCAATTCGGCCGCTATGTTCTCCAATACACCCACTGGTTGGTCCTGATGTAAGCGTTCGCAAGTTGAGCGAGCCTAACGCAGTGGGTCTGCAATGCCACGCGAAATTATTCTTCAACACCTATGAATGAACAAACGGATTGATATAGATCATTTTAAATTCGAGCTGTTTTCCTTTGGATGGGTGCGCCCGGCGTCCAAACGGGCAATATCCCTGAGAGATATGGAGAGCAGGATGAATATCGAGGTTCGCCCGGTTTCGGAGGCGATTGGCGCGGAAATCAGCGGTGTAGATCTAAGCCGGGACATCTCCGATGACGAATTTCACGAAATTCTAACAGCTTGGCACGACCACCTGGTGCTGCTGTTCCGGGGCCAAACACTCAGTGACGGGCGTCTCGTCGCCTTTAGTCAGAGGTTTGGAACATTGGACCTTGCACCTCCGGGGGAGGCGTACAACACAGGCACGAACTCGGTTCCCGGAATGCCGGAGATTACGGTGCTGTCGAACGTTGTGGAAAACGGTGTGCCTCTCGGCGCGCTGGGCAACGCAGAGTGCGTCTGGCACATCGATATGACCTACGCCGAGGAGCCTCCATCCGCTTGCCTGCTATATGGGATCGAAGTGCCACGTGAGGGCGGCAAGACCGGCGTCGCAAACATGTACCTTGCATACGACTCTCTATCCGATGAGCTCAAAGCGAAGATCGAGTCGCTGGAGGCCATCCACGACAATACGTACACCAGCGCGGGAACGCTGCGGAAAGGCTTCAAGGCGGTCGACGATGTTCGGAAAGCACCGGGCGCCAGACATCCGCTCGTGCGGACCCACCCAGATACCGGTCGACGCTCCCTCTTTTTGGGCCGTCGTCAGAACCAGTACATTCTTGGCCTCGACGTTGCTGAAAGTGAGGCAATATTGGATGAACTTTGGGAGCATGCCACACGAGATGAATTCGCATGGCATCACCGCTGGGACGTTGGCGACCTGTTGATCTGGGACAACCGATGTACGATGCATCGGCGGGACTCTTTTCCGTCCGACGCGCGCCGCATCCTTCACCGGACGCAAGTCCAAGGCAGCAGGCCGTTCCTCAAAGCCGCGTGAACTAGTGACCTGATTACGGGGCGGGCCTGTGCCAAGCAGCCTTGAATCCCCGAGTAGCGCTGATTTATGGTCGCGGAAGAGTAAGGCGACTCTGACTTTGAGCCGATTTTGAAAAATTAGCGCGCACAGGGAGTTATATCGAACGCTATGACAGTGGAGATTATCCCAACGGGTGCGGCTCTCGGGGCCGAGATCAAGGGCATCGACCTGAGTGGGAGCCTGCAGGCTGACGAGATCGCGACCATTCGTCAGGCCTGGGGTGACCACCTCGTGATCCTCATTCGCGAACAGAAAATATCAGATGCCGATCTAGTGGCGTTCAGCAAGAATTTCGGTGAATTGCGCATGGCGCCGCTCGGCGAGGCGCGAATGAAAGGCCGGTCGCGGTCTCCCGAGGGCTTTCCCGAAGTTGCCATCATCTCCAACGTCACCAGGGATGGACTTCCCATTGGCAGTCTCGGCGCCGGTGAAGCGATCTGGCACACCGATATGTCCTATCTGGATGAGCCGATCAAAGCGGCTGTCCTTTACTCGCTCGAAGTTCCTCCAACGGGTGGCGATACTGGCTTTGCCAACATGTACCTCGCCTATGACGCACTCTCAGAAGACATGCGGGCCAAGCTTGAGAATCTTGTCTCTGTTCATGATCACAGCCTCAACAGTGCTGGATTTCTTCGCCGCGGCTACGAGCAGGTTTCGGACGTCACTCAGACACCCGGAGCGCGGCACCCGTTGTTTCGTACCCACCCTGAAACCGGGCGCCACGCCTTGTTCCTGGGAAGGCGGCGGAATGCCTATATCCCGGAGCTGCCGGTAGAGGAAAGCGAAGCGATTCTGGATGCCATTTGGGCCCACGCCACACAGCCCCAGTTTACCTGGCATCATCAGTGGGAGGTAGGTGACTTGTTGATTTGGGACAATCGGGCAGTGCTACATCGGCGCGATGCATTCGATGATGACACCCGCCGAGTCATGCATCGGACCCAGATCGAAGGCGATCGGCCGTACTACAGGGCGGCGTAGTCGCCATCGGCGCGGACAGGGCGTTCGCGTCGGAACGCTAACGGGTCCCCTTACCATCTGAATTCGTGTAAGTGACGGGGATGGCGGCAACGGCGAACGTGGGTTTCGGATCTCGGGGACGGAACATGCGTCCCGTGGTGATTTGGCTGTTATTTTGCGCCGCGCTGGTCTTTCTGATGGTCGTTGTGGGAGGCTTGACCCGGCTCACTCACTCCGGCCTTTCCATCGTCGATTGGCGCCCGATAACGGGATGGCTGCCGCCACTCGATGAAGCCGCCTGGCAATCCGCGTTTGACAATTACAAGCGCTTTCCCGAGTACAACAAGCTCAACCAGAGCATGTCGATGGCAGAATTCCAGTCGATATTCTGGTTAGAGTACCTTCACAGATTGCTGGGCCGCTCAATCGGCGTCGCTTTTCTGCTGCCATTTCTTTGGTTCGCGATATCGCGCCGACTCGGTGGCAGACTGACATGGCGGCTGGGTTTCATTTTCGGGCTTGGCGGTGTGCAAGGTGTTGTGGGCTGGTGGATGGTGCGAAGCGGGCTCGTGGATCAACCCGACGTCAGTCACTATCGCCTGGCGGCCCATTTGAGTTTGGCTGTGATCATCTACGGTCTGCTCTTGTGGACGGCACTGTCGCTAATGCGTGATGGAGGGCGTGAGGGCAGGGTGCATAAGGGGGCGTTCGGGTGCCTTGCGGCAGTATTCGTAACGATCATGTCCGGGGCGTTGGTCGCTGGATTGGATGCGGGGTTCGCCTACAACACGTTTCCGACCATGAACGGCATGTGGATTCCTGATGGCGTGATGGCGCAAACGCCCTGGTATTCGAATTTTCTCGAGAACACGATTACCGTGCAGTTCGATCACCGGTGGCTTTCCATCGCGACAGCGGCAGGAATTCTTGCCCTTTGGTGGCGGGAACGTTCCCACCCTCACAGTGGATATGTGCGGCTCGCAATAACTGCAGCAGCTGCCGCTGTTTTATTACAAGTTGCCCTGGGCATTGCTACTGTGGTTCTGGTAGTACCGCTACCTGTCGCCGCCGCACACCAGGCCAGTGCCATGATTCTGTTGTCGGCCACCGTGACGGTGCTACATGCGCTGCGGGTTCCGTTAACCGACTAGGCGTGAAACAGGGTCAGGGACTAGAGCATGACATTCAGTTCTGTGTACATCACCGCACCCGATAAGGATGAGGCCGTGTCGATTGGAAAAGCGTTGGTCACCGACCGCCTGGCTGCCTGTGCCAATGTCTTCGACGGCGTCCGGTCGCTATACCGGTGGGAAGGCGAGGTTCAGGATGATCAGGAAGCGGTATTGATCCTGAAGACTCGGGCCGAATTGGTGGAAGCCCTAACCCATCGCGTCAAAGAACTGCATTCCCATGACGTACCGTGCATTGTCTCGTGGCCGATCCAGGATGGAAATTCGGAATACCTGAGCTGGCTTCACGCGGAGACGGAAGCCGCACCGAAATGACCCGGGGGTCGACCGCGCTGACGCTGGTATTCTCGGGCACGGCGCACGCGTTTTCGCACTTGTTCATCCTGCTCTACGCGACGGTGGTGCTTGTGCTCGAGGCGGAATGGGGCCTCACCTACGCCGAACTGCAGTGGTTGTCGGTACCGGGCTTCGCGTTGTTTGGTTTCGGTGCTCCATTTTGTGGTTGGCTTGGGGACCGCTGGAGCACCACCGGGATGATGGCGGTATTTTTCATTGGCCTGGGTTGCGCATCCATACTCACCGGTTTTGCCGACTCGCCGACGTCCCTTCTTGTCGGTTTGACCACGATGGGCATCTTTGCGGCCATCTATCATCCGGTTGGCGTACCTTGGCTGGTCAAGAACACCCGGGTCCCAACACGCGCGTTGGGCATCAACGGTGTGTTCGGCTCTCTGGGAACCGCGTTCGCGGCGATCGTGGCCGCCGCGCTGGCTCAGGAATTCGGCTGGCGCGCGGCGTTTTTCGTGCCCGGGGGCGTGTCGATCCTGGTTGGAGGTGTGTTTATTTGGGTCGTGGTATCCCGGCGATTTGTCGATTCGGAAACCGACCTGAAACCGCAGCCGCGGCCGATGGCCCGCGATATGGTGCGGGCGTTCTCGGGCCTCGCCCTGGCCGTCCTATGCACGGGTCTTGTGTTCCAGAGTACCTCGGTCGGTCTGCCCAAGATCTTCGATGAACGCTTCGGAGGAGAAACTGCGGGCGGTTTGATGGCAATCGGCGGTTTCGTGACTTTGGCCTACGGCATCAGCGCCATCTCCCAGCTTGTGGGTGGGGAGCTTGCAGGCAAGTATTCCCTGAAGTGGGTCTACTTGATTTGCCAGGTGTCTCAGATCCCGATCGTCCTCATCGCCTATCTCATGCACAGCCCGCTGCTGGTGGCGATGGCGACATTCATGATCTCTCTCAACGTCATGAGCCAGCCGGCGGAGAATATGCTCATCGCCCGTTACACGCCGCTGAAGTGGCGGGGTAGCGTATTTGGCGCGAAATTCATGCTAACAGCGGGTGTGAGTGCGGCGGGCGTAGCGCTCATCCCGATAATTCATTCGTGGACAGGATCGCTGGATGCGCTGTTCTGGTGTCTGGCGGGGTTCGCGGTGGTGGGCGGGTTGGCCTGCTGGATTTTGCCGCGTGATCGCCGTGAGATCACTGAGGCTCCAGTGACGGCATAGATTTGGCGAAGTCGACGAGCAGTCAAATTTGTTAACGTTCAATCAATCGTGAAAAAAAACACTTCTAACTGTATGTAGTGATGGTGTTAGTACGATTTCCGTAGGGGTCTAATTCTCGCGTCGGTAGAGATGAGATCTAACGTTGCTGAGTTTGTAGAAGAAATTCGCGACGCTGAATGCGTCGACGAACTTCGTGACGCATTTTCCAGCAGCGTTTCTTCGCTGGGCTTCGATAGCTTCTTTTACGGCAAGCTCCATACAACGTTGATGCATGACCTTGTCGCGCCCTATGTGGTAACGACCTTCCCTGAGTCTTGGCGTGAACGGTACTTCGTACGTGAATCGTTCCGGCACGATCCGGTGATTAGCGCGTGCATCAAGAGTGTCGAGCCCTTGAATTGGCGGGATTTGGCCAATCGGGTCGACTTGGGACAGAACGAACAGAGAGTCCTCGATGAGGCCCGCGAGCACGGTCTCACCCAGGGGCTGTCAGTGCCGGTTCACGGGCACACCGGTCAATTTTCGCTGGTCAGCGTCACGTCTCCCGAAAACGGAAGCAGTTTTGACAAGCTGGTTGCGGAGTACCAGCACGAAGTCCATCTCATGTCGATTTACCTGCACAGCAAGATGCAGGCGCGGATTTCCCAGGAATCCTCAGAGCAGATAAACCTCACGTCTCGCGAAGTTGAATGTCTGCTGTGGACGGCTCATGGCAAGACTGCCTGGGAGATATCCATGATCCTCAAGATTTCCGAGGCGACGGTGAACTACCACCTCAAGAATGTCATGCGGAAACTCGGCGTGCACAGCAAGGCACATGCGGTCGCCAAGACCCTCATACTGGGTCTCATTCAGATCTAGAATCTTCCGGCGAGCCCGCCGGACTATGCCATATCTCTTTGGCCCATATTCCTGAGGTGACTCGTTGACAGCTGACGTCGGCGATCTCACCTTGAATCGGTCTATTTCGGCGATGTCCGCAGAGCCAGCCGACTACCAGTTCTAACAGGTGCGGGACCGCCTCCGGTGCTTTTCAATGGGGTTAGGTGATCACATAGGGAACCAACCCGGGGAATTGTCATGGATAACCAAGACGAGGCGTTGGCCGAGAAGTTTATTGGTGCGTTGCAAAAAGTGGTGTCGGACGCGGACATCGCGGGCTATCCGGAAATCGCGCACTTGGCCAGTGTCGCGCTTTTGGCAGCCGAAGAAGCGGCAGAAAGAGAGATCATTTCCCGTCGCACGACTTCATTGGCGGCGATGGATGCCATCAGGGCGGCGGCACGGCTCGTGCCTAGCGCTGAAACTCACCCTGCGATCTGATATTCAGGGCGCAAGGTTCACACTCATTCGAATCGGGGAAAATTCATTGGGCGTGAGCTGAAAGGGAGGATTTCGGAACAGCTCGATCTTGTCACCTGATCCAAGTGGTATGCCGCGTCACGAATCTGCTTGAGGGAGCAGGCGCGCGATACGGCGGACAAGTATTTTACAAGACTCGGAAGCGATACTCGGTCTGCCCCTCTTGGGGCGGAAGGCGGTGTCTGCCGACTGCTCGGCCGGGCTCCGATCATCTCCCGGAAGGGCGTCGGCAGTCCCGCGGGCAGGACAACAACATTCCCTCGTAAAAGTTGCGAATTTTGCTGGGTGCACAGTAGCAGCCGGCATAGCAGGAGTACGTTGAACGAACCTGAAAACAGGCTCGACATTCTAGTGGGGAGGATGGGTCGATGTCCGTAACATACGATGTTTACGTGAAGGAACGCGGCCGCTGGCTGTTGGAGTGCGAATTCCGTTGGGACGAACGGGAGGCAGCGCTCGAAAAGGCTCAGTCATTGGCCAAACGCCACTATGTGCAGGCGGTAAAAGTGATCCGCGAACGTTACGACAAGGTCACGCAGCGGGTGACGGAGTCAACTGTCTTCGATACGTCCGACAGCGGTGCGGCTGAGGGCAACGGCCGGAGCATGCCGGCAAGGCGAAAAACGAGCTCCGAACCTGTTCAGCGGCCTTCATTGGCTGAACTTGACATTTGGACCGCGCAGAATGCCGTAACTCTGCCAAGTCGGCTGCGATCCTTCCGCGCGGGGGGCCGATCCAGCGGTTGATCACCAGGATGTTGGCCGCTTTTGTAATGGGTATCGGCCTTCAAGGTTTGATGGCGTCGACAAATTTTGGCGCGCTGCCGCCAATTCTCTGAAGCTGCCGTGTCAGGGACAAAATTTACGCGCTCTTCGACTGACAGGCGACGGCCTGAACAGCCCGTGTGATCTATCCTCTCCGGTTCTCCTGTGCCACAATGCGCACTCATTAGCTCGGCGGAGCCCCGGGTGATCGATTTGGGAGAGCGCGACATGTCCACGACGGCCGATACCACGCAGACGCAAAAGGAACTTTGGGACAAGGCTTTGGCAACGATGCCGGGGGGACTTTCCCATCCCAATCGCCGCAAGGCCGATGATCCAATCTTCATCAGCCATGGCAAAGGATCCAGGATGTGGGATGTCGAGGGCAACGAATACATCGATTATTCGATGGGAAGCGCGTCGCTGCTTCTCGGTCACGCTCATCCCGACGTTGTGAAAGCGATTCAAGAGCAGGCACCGCTCGGGACATATACCGCGAGCTGCCATGCCCTGGAGGTTGAATGGGCCGGATTGATCCAGGAATTGATCCCTTCCGCTGAACGGGTGCGGTTTGTGGCCTCAGGCTCGGAAGCGACAGCGCTGGCGGCCCGCGTGGCACGCGCCTATACGGGTAAGACCAAGATCATACGTTTCCAAAACCACTACAACGGCTGGAGTGACCTGACGATTACCGGTTCGGAAACCCCCTACGATGTAGCCCCGGGGCACGGTGTCGTGCCGGGCGCCGCGGAGACGATGGTCGTTTTGCCCACCGATCCGGCGGTGGTGGAGGAAACCCTCAAGGCCGATCCGGAAATCGCCGGCATCATCTTGGAAGCCTCCGGCGCGAACTGGGGATCGGTTCCGCTACCCGAAGGGTTCCTTCAGGATCTCAGAGATCTGTCCGACAAATACAGCGTGGTCCTGATCTTCGATGAGGTCATCACGGGGTTCCGTTGGAGTCCGGGTGGTGCCCAGGGGCTCATGGGTATCGTGCCCGACATGACCTGCATGGCGAAGATCGTCACGGGCGGAAATCCTGGTGGTGCCTTGGGCGGCAAGGCGGACATCATGGAGGTACTCAATCCTCGCACGACGACGCACGCCGACCGGAAAGTCATTCATAAAGGCACGTTCAATGGGGCACCCGCCGTCGCGGCACCAGCGGTTGCGACCTTGAAGATCGTCAAAACGGGTGAGCCGCACAAACAAGCAAACGCCATCGCCCAGAAGATCCGTGAAGGAATTCGGGTCATCCTCGAAGAGCACCAGGTTGCCGGTGCGGCGTACGGCGAAGCGTCGACCTACCACATTCATTTCGGCGATACGCCCTCGCGGGACTCCGTCGAAGGATTGACGCCAGAGGATGTCCGCGGGATACCGGCATCCACGGTGTACGCCTATCAGCAGGCGCTCCAGGATCGCGGAATCAACAACATGTCGCATTTAGGCGGCATCACGTCTGCAGCACACACCGATGAGGACGTCGAGCTGACCCTCAAGGCAATCGAGGGCTCGATCGAGCAACTGATGTCGGATGGCGTGATCGGCCGGAGCTAATCCGGCTTAGTTCGCTCAACCGTCCCCGAACTGGATGCCTTGGGTCAGGGGCAGCTCGTTCGAATAATTGATCGTGTTCGTTGCGCGGCGCATATAGCTGCGCCATGCGTTCGAACCTGATTCACGTCCGCCGCCGGTTTCCTTCTCTCCACCGAATGCTCCTCCGATCTCGGCGCCGGAGGGGCCGATGTTGACGTTTGCCAATCCGCAATCGGAGCCCGCGGATGACAGGAACGTCTCGGCCTCACCGACGTCGCGCGTGAAGATGCAGGAGGAGAGACCCTGGGGAACGTCGTTGTGCATCGCGATTGCCGCGTCGAAATCCCGATAGCGCATAACGTAGAGGATGGGTGCGAATGTCTCTTGCTTCACAAGATCGGTTTGGGCGGGCATCTCGGCGATAGCGGGTGTCACGTAGAAGCCTTCCGCATACCGGCTGTCCAACGTGCGTTCGCCGCCCGTGACCGTGCCGCCGTCGCCGCGTGCCTGGGTGAGCGCGATCTGCATCGACTCGTATGCACGTTTGTCGATCAGCGGGCCGAGAAGGACACCGTCATCGAACGGTGATCCAATGGTCACCTGGGCATAGGCCTTCTTGAGCCGGTCGAGCAATTCATCACCGGCATCATCGTGGACGATGACACGACGCAGCGTCGTGCAACGTTGGCCGGCCGTTCCGACGGCGCTGAATAGGATTCCCCGTACGGCAAGATCGAGATCGGCGGACGGTGCCACGATCATGCCGTTATTGCCGCCGAGTTCGAGAAGGGTGCGGCCAAGACGCGCGGCAACGACGGGGGCGAGCTCTTTGCCCATGCGGCAACTGCCCGTCGCGCTGACGAGTGGAATTCGCGGATCGGCGGCGAGTTATTCACCGTGATCACGTCCCCCGATAACGACTTCGAGCAATCCGTCCGGTATCTCGCCGCAGCGCTCCGCTGCCTTCTGGAAAAGCCGCTGGCAGGCCAGTGCGGTGATCGGTGTTTTCTCCGAAGGCTTCCAGATGACGGAGTCGCCACAAACGATGGCGAGGGCCGCGTTCCAGGACCAGACCGCGACCGGAAAATTGAAGGCGGTGATGACGGCAACAGGACCCAGCGGGTGCCAGGTTTCCATCATGCGGTGCCCCGGACGTTCGGAGGCCATAGTGAGACCATAGAGCTGACGTGAAAGGCCGACAGCGAAGTCGCAGATGTCGATCATCTCCTGAACTTCACCGATTCCCTCTGCCAAGATCTTGCCGTTCTCCAGACTTACGAGACGGCCAAGTGCTTTTCGATTGGCGCGGAGCTCTTCTCCCAGCAAACGGATGAATTCGCCGCGCCGGGGAGCGGGCACTGACCGCCAAAATTTGAAGGCTCTTGCCGAGCGCTCGATTTTGACTTCCGTCGTTTTTAAGTCGTCGCTTTGTACGGCGCCAATCTCGGTCCCGTCGATCGGTGTGATGACCGGCAGATCACCGCCGGAAACAAGACCCGGTTCGACGTCGAGGTCAGTGAGTATATTTTCGAGGGTCATGGGTACGCCTCCTTCGGTCTCATTCGACTGATGTATTATGCCCATGTACTGGAGAAAGGAGGGAACGATGAAATGCATGGCCACAGGCACTGTCTTCGCCATTTTGGTCTTGTCGCTGCTTGTGGCAATGCCGCGTGTGTCGAGCAACGCTCAGGCAGCGGAGGCGGGCCGGGTGGCGTTCGAACGCCATTGCGCGATCTGTCACGGGAAGGAAGCCAAAGGCACGGACAAGGGACCCACTTTCATTCACCAGGTCTATCATCCCGGACATCACGGCGATGGCGCGTTTCTGCTGGCGCCGCGCCGTGGGGCGCGCCAGCACCATTGGAACTTCGGGGATATGAAGCCTGTGCCTGACGTAACCGACGACGAACTTGCATCAATTGTCCGCTATGTCAGGAAACTGCAGAAGGCCGCAGGACTGTTCTAGGTCCCCTCACCAGGTGAAATGTTGGGTTGCCGCGGCCACTATGGCGTATCGGGCACCCCTTCCGGCGGAAACGAAGACCACGAAGACATATAACCTCACGCGTAAAATACCGGCCGCGAATGTCAGTGGATCGCCGACGATGGGCAGCCATGCCAGCAACAGCGTCCAGGTGCCGTAACGCCGAAACCACTTCTCTGCCCGATCGTGTTGGTTGGCCTTGAACGGGAACCATTTTCGATCCTGCCAGCGCAGGCAATAGACACCGAGGGCCCAGTTGATCATGCCGCCCAGAGTGTTCCCTACGGTCGCGAGCAACCAGAGAATGAATATGTCTTGGTTCGTCGCCGAGATGAGACTCGCTAGCACCACTTCCGAGGACATCGGGATTAGCGTGGCAGCAAGGAAGGATACGCCGAAGACCGTGAGATAGACCTCGAACAATTTGATATACCAATTTGCGGATGATGGAGTCCCAATGCTCCCGCCCCAGGGCTATCCATGTAACAGATTTTGAGCGACCTTGCCTTAAGACGGATACGCTGACTGCTCGATATCGCTTCCCATGACGGCTTGGAAAGGAGGTGAACGATGATCCGGATACTCCTCGCGGGCGCCGGCAAGATCGGCGGTACTATTGCGGCGATGTTGCACGAGAGCGGCGACTGGGACCTTAAGGTCATTGATGCGCATGAGCGGGCGCTGCGTGAGATCGCGGCGGGGGGTATCGAGACTGAGGCCCTGGATATCACGGATGCGGCAGAGCGCCGCCGCGTTATCGACGGCGCGACCGTCGTGATCAGCGCTCTACCCTACGACTTGAACGGTCCTTTGGCTGAATCGGCGAAGGATGCCGGCGCACACTATTTCGACCTCACCGAGGACGTTGAAAGCATGCGACATGTGAAGGCGCTGGCGCCGAATGCCCGCTCCGCCATCATGCCGCAATGCAGTCTGGCGCCCGGCTTCATCTCGATTGTCGCTAACGATCTGGCACGCCGGTTCGATTCGGTGCATTCGATCCAAATGCGCGTCGGTGCGCTCCCGCAATTCCCGGCCAATGCCCTGATGTAGAACTTGACCTGGAGCACGGTCGGGCTGATCAATGAATACTGCAACCCTTGCGAAGTGATCGCCGACGGCCGGCGCATGGAAGTGCGCGCGCTGGACGACTACGAAACCTTCTCGCTGGATGGCATTACGTACGAAGCATTCAACACTTCGGGTGGGCTCGGCACACTGTGTGAAACGTTCGACGGTCGGGTCACGCACCTTGATTACAAGACCGTTCGCTATCCCGGTCACCGCGATCTGGCGCGGCTATTGGCGCGCGAACTGCGTCTTTGCGAACGGCGCGACATGTTCAAGGACGTACTCGAACACGCGGTGCCGATGACCACGCAGGACGTCGTCCTGATCTTCGTGTCAGTCACCGGTGAGCGGGATGGCCAGCTCATGCAGGAGTCGTTCGCGCGGAAGATTTATCCGGCGGAGATCGGTGGTGCACCGCGCAGCGCCATCCAGGTGACGACGGCCGCCGGGATGTGCGCGGTGGTCGATCTGGTCTGTGCCGGAAAGTTGCCGCAGCAGGGTTTCGTTCGTCAGGAAGAGGTGAGGCTGGAGGACTTCCTGGCCAATCGCTACGGCCGCTGGTATGAGGCCGAAATCCCGTCGGTCGGCGA
>Ga0114999_10006894_pt1 | contig 12983 bp, 9 predicted proteins | sample ArcticOcean_MG_C_3_FD_89820 | JGI IMG/M metagenome (GOLD analysis project Ga0114999, IMG submission 89820) | Marine microbial communities from western Arctic Ocean - ArcticOcean_MG_CB8_126 | ecosystem: Environmental > Aquatic > Marine > Oceanic | place: Arctic Ocean: Canada Basin | collected...
CATGGTCTCGGGCTCGGGCTCAACATTGAAGTTGTTGAATACCGTCAGCAGCACTGCCGCAATAATCAGCCAAAGTAGTAAATTCTTTCCCATATCAGACACGGGATTACCTCTAATTCATTAAGGCAACTATCTTGCCGATAATTTAGCCACTTTGTTCAACTATGCCCCGCCGCTCGATTCGCTTACGAGCCCATGCGACGGCAATAACTGCGAACAATGACCATAGACGGCAAGACTACACCAATCTATCAACACCGTCCCGTTAAGTAACTGCTCCAACTGCCGTCCTGATTACGCTATCTATTGCGCTACTTAAGCATTCCTTGCGCCACCACAAATACCTCTCGGGACTCATCGCGCGAGGCTTTGGGCTTGGTTAAGCGTGCGCTCTCGAAACGCTTTGTCAGCTCATCCATCCACTCATCCAAGCCTTCGCCTTGAAACGCTTTCAACAGCAATGAGCCACCCTTGCGCAACCAGCGACCACCCGCCGCCGCCGTGATGTCCGCAAGATCCATTGCGCGCGCCTGATCGACAGCTCGCACACCTGAAATATTGGGGGCCATATCGGATAAAACAAGGTCCAACGGCTGTTCCCCCAGTAATGCACCAATCTGCTGCTCCACTTGTTCATCTTCGGCCAATCCCTCAATCACATGCGTTGTGGCGCCGGCCGCAATCGGCCGCGGGTCAACGGCAATCAATAGACCTTTAGATAGCTTTGCCTCCAAATAGTTCGTCCAGCCACCTGGCGCCGCGCCAAGCTCCAAAATGCGCGAATTGCCTCGCACCAGGCCAAAGCGTCGATCGAGTTCGGCCAGCTTGTAATGCGCGCGCGACACCTGGCCCTTGTCTTGAGCCTGGCGCACAAAGTAGTCGCGGCGCTGGCGGTCAAGCCAACGTTGGCTTGATTTGCTACGTTTAGGCATCTTGCTATCGCATCATTACGTGAGAAGTATCCGAATGCGGGTAGAATACTCCAATGACTGACACTCCGGATTTATCAAGCAGGCAAAAAAAGCAACTACGGCAGGTGGCACACCACCTAGCCTCGGTCGTGACGATCGGTGACCAGGGCATGAGCGAAGGCGTGTTGCAAGAAACCAACCGAGCGCTAACCGACCACGAACTCATCAAAGTGCGGTTGGCAGGCGCCGACCGTGCCGAACGTGCAGCTTTGGCCGAATCTTTAGCAACCAGTACGGATGCACAAATCGTCCATCGCATCGGTAAAGTCATCGTACTGTACCGGTACAACAAGAAAGCGAACCCGCAGTTGTCGAATGTCCTACGTTATTTGGAGTCGGGCGCGGTCTGACCGCAATCGCGGCCCCAGGTCCTGGGTATTTGTGTAGGAGGGCCTTTAGGCCCGATTGGGTAAGATCGCGGCTGAAGAGGCTGTTGCAAAACAGCCTCTGAGTTCTAGCCCAAGATCTTCAGGAAAAGATGGCCAAGCAAAATCGACCACTTCTGATTGGTTGATTTTGGGCCAAATGAGCACATCGATGTGCGAATGCGCAGCGGAGTGGAATAAGTGCTCCCACACAGAGTCGATCTACGCGGCTTTTTCGATTACGCGTGCAGCTAGGACGCCGCCCGGTTTTGCCATGTCCCGCTCGTTCATCAGGTGTTGCACAAGCCGCTCTTCACCATTTCTGCGAGCAGCGGCCAACAAGGTCAGTGAAATGACGTCGCGTTGCGCGTGACTGCCGCCAAAACGATGTGCTACGTCGCGCACGTCCAGCATATATTGCACGGCGTCGCCACATCGGTCCTCTTGCATGGCGATAAGGGCACGCACCAACGGTAAGCTAACCTGGCTCGTTGTCGTACTTGTTGCTCGATCGTTGGCGGCGCTCGTCGCGACCAAACCGGCTTCAACTTCGCCCAACAATCCAGTCTCGCCGCTACCGGCAAATGCCATGGCGGCGTGGAAATCGTTGAACCCGTAAAAGCCGACCTCATCCATCTTCTCAGCCCATATCCGGGCAACCTGATCCATGCGCGTGCCCAAATCAATGCCGATCAACTGCAAGCGCCACAGCATGGCGGTCACGTCGACCAAACTTAGGGAAAAATCCCGCCCTCAGCAATGTGATCGTCCAAGATCTGCAGGACCCGCTGATCATCGTGCTGCTCCAGATACAGGAGCCCAAGGTGCCACCAATTATGATGCGCCAAGCTGTTCTCGGGCGCCCAGTCTGCGTGTCTTGATTCGAGAAACTGAATTCCTTCCCCGGCTCGCCCCTGCATTTCCATGACGTGCACCACGGCGTGCACCGCCCACGCATCGACTCGATCCAGCTCCAATGCCTTACGGCCATGATGCTCGGCCTCGTCATATTGATTCATCTCTTCCAACCCGAATGCGTACAGACCATGTATGTAGGAGTACCCGGGCATGGACTCGGACCAGTCAGGCAGCGCACGCGCGGGGCGATTACGCAGGTTCAACGCATCGCCGCGGAAAAAGTCCAATAGGTGCGCCGCCTGCAACACGAAAATGTCGCGTGGGTACTCGGTTAGGACCGCATCAAATACTTTGCCCGCGCCATCCCAGTCACCCTCAACCAACTGTTTGGTCGCCCGGATCAGCATTTTTTCACGTTGATTGGCACTGCCATTCAACGCTTGCGCGGCCGCGAGGCTCGCAACAGCGGCGTCCATGAAACGCCGTTCGGAAGTCAGGCAGTAGTTGATCGCGCGAAACACATGCCCCAGCACAAACTCGGGCGATCTGGTGAGCGTTTGCTCGATTCGTTCGATTGGGTCGCCCGTGTAGGTTTGAAAATCTTTAAGCGCAAGCTCGAACTCCTCAATGTCCGCCGCGGAATCGGTGCTTACCTCTACGTCTCTTAAATCTCGCACACTCGCCTCCTAAACTGGCGCTCCTTCAATCGATAGCTCTTCGCGATGTGACGTTACAGCACCGTCCCCCTTGGGCGATGGTCATTTCGAACCATCGTTTCGACGCGCCATCGTAAAACCTAACTGCATTACCCGCAGTCATCGGATTCTCGAACGTGGGATAGTCCCAGAGCGGGAACAAAATCAGACTCCAACACGTCGTGATCGCAGCCTCTTACGTGCTCACGTACTCGACGCTGTCGACCTCATACTCATGATCGCCGCCCGGCGTATTCACGAGGACAACATCGCCGACACTTTTAGCTATCAAGGCACGACCGATTGGAGACATCACGGACAATTTGCTGACTTTAACATCCGCTTCATCCTCACCGACGATCTGGTAGGTAATCGTCTCGTCGGTGGCGACATCGATCAACGATACGGTTGAGCCGAAAATAACTTTGTCGCCCGCTGGGATCTTGGATATGTCGATGATTTGGGCGTCGGCGAGCCGGCTCTCAATTTCTTGAATGCGGCCTTCGTTGAAGCCTTGTTGTTCACGCGCCGCATGGTATTCGGCGTTTTCCTTCAGGTCGCCATGCGCGCGCGCTTCAGCAATCGCTTGGGTGATTGTTTGGCGCATTTCACCTTTGCGATTCCTTAATTCATCTCGCAGTGCGCGTTCCCCACCCACTGTCATCGGATTCGACATCTCTCGCACCCAGTATTTGCTGACACTTAGCCACTACGGGTTACCGTGATGGCGTATTACGCGAGTGCCCGGTGCAGATCCTGCAACCGTCGCACTTGCTCCCCTCGTCCTTGACGAATGGCAATGCACAACGCTTCACCACCCGCTAGGGTCGTGGTGTAACATACTTTTTTCTGCAACGCGAGTCGGCGGATGACGGCCGAGTCGGCGATGGACTGACGTCCCTCTGTGGTGTTGATGATAAGGTCGATTTGCTCGTTCTTAACCATATCGGCGACATCCGGACGTCCCTCATTCACCTTGTGAATAACACTGCATTCAATCCCGCTGGCTGCCAAAACGCGCTGCGTACCGGGTGTCGCGACCAAGCTGAAACCCAAATCGACCAGATCAAGACCCACCTGCGCAATGCCATGCTTATCCGGTTCACGCACGCTGATAAACGCGCGCCCGCCGCTTGGTAGGATGTCACCTGCCGCCAATGACGCTTTGGCAAACGCTTCGCCAAAGGTCTCGCCCACGCCCATGACCTCGCCAGTTGATTTCATCTCCGGCCCGAGAATCGGATCCTGACCCGGAAATTTGTTGAATGGAAAGACCGATTCCTTGACGTGAAAGTTCTTGGGAATCACTTCTTTCATGAAGCCTTGGTCCTTCAGTGTGGTCCCCGCCATGCAACGCGCCGCTACTTTGGCTAGCGATTCGCCAATACACTTGGACACGAACGGCACTGTGCGCGACGCACGAGGATTCACTTCCAAAACGTAAACCTCATTATGCTGGACAGCCATTTGGACGTTCATGAGGCCAATCACTTGCAGCTCGATCGCGATGATTTTCACTTGCTCGCGTATGAGATCCTGAACGTCCATCGCCAGGTTATACGGCGGCAACGAGCACGCTGAATCGCCGGAATGGATCCCGGCTTGTTCAATGTGTTGCATGATCGCGCCAATGACCACGTCGTTACCATCACAAACCACATCCACGTCTACCTCAACGGCTTGGTCCAAAAAGCGGTCCAACAAGACCGGTGAGTCGTTTGATACATCGACTGCACTTTGCATGTACTGACGCAACTCATCACCGTCGTAGACGATCTCCATGGCCCTTCCGCCCAACACGTATGACGGTCGCACGACAATCGGGTAGCCAATTTCTTCGGCCCGCGTGACCCCTTGTTGCAAGCTGGATGCGAGCCGATTAGACGGCTGCTTGAGCTCCAACTTTTCAACCATCTGGCCAAATCGCTCGCGGTCTTCGGCACGATCAATCGCATCGGGACTGGTGCCGATAATGTTTACGCCGGCTTGTTCCAGAGCATGAGCAAGCTTGAGCGGCGTCTGGCCACCGAACTGCACGATCACGCCCATGGGTTGTTCGACATCGACGATCGCCAATACGTCTTCGAGCGTCACCGGTTCAAAGTACAAACGATCCGACGTGTCGTAGTCGGTGGACACCGTCTCCGGGTTGCAATTGACCATGATGGTTTCATAGCCATCCTCCCGCATCGCAAGGGCGGCGTGCACGCAGCAATAATCGAACTCAATGCCTTGGCCTATGCGATTCGGTCCGCCGCCCAACACCATGATCTTCTTGCGCGAGGATGGATTCGCCTCGCACTCGTCCTCATAGGTCGAATACATGTAGGCGCTGCTGGCCGGGAATTCGGCGGCGCACGTATCGACGCGACGAAACACCGGCCTTACGTCCAGTTCCTGGCGCAGTACACGCACCTGGACCTCACTGGTGTCGAGCAATTGCGCGAGTCGCGCGTCGGAAAAACCTTTCTGTTTCAAACGGTACCAGTCGTCGCGGGTCAATGCTTCCTCGGCTTGGTTTTCGAGGGCTTTTTCTTCGTGAATCAGATCTTCGATTTCGGCGAGAAACCACGGATCAATCGCGGTGTCGTCAAATAACTGCTGGACCGACATGCCGACCCGAAACGCATCGGCCACGTACCATATGCGTTCCGCCCCTGGACTGCGCAACTCGCGCTTGAGTTCCGCCTCCCATGCTGGCGCATGCACATCGATGATCGGGTCGAGGCCAACCTTACCTGTTTCCAACCCACGCAGCGCTTTTTGCAACGACTCTTGGAACGTTCGACCAATCGCCATTACTTCACCAACAGATTTCATCTGCGTAGTGAGGCGCGGATCCGCCTGACTGAATTTCTCGAACGTAAAGCGCGGCACTTTAGTCACCACGTAATCGATTGACGGTTCGAAAGAGGCCGGAGTCACACCGCCAGTGATGTCGTTATCAAGTTCATCGAGCGTGTACCCAACCGCCAATTTAGCGGCGATCTTGGCGATCGGAAAACCGGTCGCTTTGGACGCCAACGCGGAGGACCTCGAAACGCGTGGGTTCATTTCGATCACAACGATTTGACCATCTTCCGGGTTAATCGCAAACTGCACATTGGACCCGCCTGTATCGACCCCAATCTCGCGCAGCACCGCGATCGATGCATTGCGCAACAACTGATATTCCTTGTCAGTCAACGTCTGCGCCGGCGCTACCGTGATGCTGTCTCCGGTATGCACACCCATCGGATCCAGGTTCTCGATCGAGCAAACGATGATGCAGTTGTCCGCGTGATCACGGACCACTTCCATCTCGAACTCTTTCCAACCGAGCAATGACTCGTCAATCAGAAGCTCGGTTGTGGGCGACAAATCCAACCCGCGCTCGCAAATCTCGATGAATTCTTCTTGGTTGTATGCCACGCCGCCGCCACTGCCACCCAGGGTAAACGACGGTCGAATGACGCAGGGGAAGCCAAGCTGACTTTGCTGTTGTAACGCCTCTTCCAAGCTGTGGGCAATCGCCGAGCGAGGCGTCGCCAGACCAATTCGCTTCATGGCGCGGCCGAAGCGCTCACGATCCTCGGCTTTGTCGATCGCGTCTTGGCTTGCGCCGATCAACTCGACGCCATGCTCTTCGAGCACCCCTTCGCGCACCAAGTCGAGCGCGCAATTCAGTGCGGTCTGACCACCCATGGTCGGCAGCAACGCATCGGGTTTTTCTTGCGCGATGATGCGCGCGATGGTGGACCATTCCACTGGCTCGACATACGTTGCATCAGCCATCGCAGGGTCGGTCATGATGGTCGCCGGGTTCGAATTGACCAACACTACTCGATAGCCTTCGTCCCTGAGCGCTTTGCACGCTTGCGCGCCCGAGTAATCAAACTCGCACGCCTGGCCGATAATAATTGGACCCGCTCCCAGGATTAGAACTGATTGGATATCTGTACGCTTAGGCATACTTAACCACCCAGGCCAGGCGCCCTGTCACGATGATGATGGGACCCGCGCCCAAAATGAGTACCGTTTCGATGTCTGTACGCTTAGGCATCTATTTGGCTGCGCGCATTAGATCGATGAACTGATCGAATAAATATTGGCAATCCTGCGGGCCGGGGCTGGCTTCGGGATGGCCCTGGAAACCAAACGCGGGCGCGTCGGTGCGCGCAACCCCTTGCACGGTACCGTCGAACAGCGAGACATGAGTGCACTTCAGATTACTCGGCAGGCTGTCCCCGTCCACCGCGAACCCATGATTTTGGCTGGTGATAATGACCTTGTCCGATTGGAGATCCTTGACCGGATGGTTGGCGCCATGGTGCCCGTGCGGCATCTTCACGGTCTTTGCGCCACTGGCAATCGACAACAGCTGGTGGCCCAGGCAGATGCCGAATACGGGTAGATTGGTTTCTAGGATGTCTCCTATCGCGGAAATCGCGTAGTCGCACGGCTCTGGATCGCCCGGGCCGTTCGAGAGAAATACGCCATCCGGCTTGTGGGCAAGTGCCTCGGCAGCAGGCGTTTGCGCAGGCACCACCGTCACCCGGCAGCCGCGACTGGCCAGTAGTCGCAGGATGTTGCGCTTCACGCCAAAGTCGTACGCCACGACGTGGAACTGCTCTTCGTCGAGCTCACCATAGCCTTCATTGATCACCCACGAAGTCTGCACCCAGGATCGCTGTTTACCGGTCACTACTTGAGCAAGATCCATTCCGGCTAGGCCCGGAAAGGCCCGAGCTTCTCGCAACGCCCGATCGCGACCGGATTCTGAAGCCGCGTCTTCCCCCGCGACAATACAACCGGCAAGCGCACCGCTCGCGCGAATGTGCCGAGTCAGTTTGCGCGTATCGATATCGGCGATCGCCACTACGCCGTTTGACTCGAGGAATTCAGGCAGCGACTGCTGCTGCCGCCAGCTACTCACCTGCTTAGGGGTCTGCCGAATGATCAGACCACTGCACCAGACCGAATTCGACTCGTTATCTTCTTCATTGGTACCGGTATTGCCGATCTGCGGATAGGTCAACGTGACAATTTGCTTGGCGTAGGAGGGGTCAGTCAGGATTTCTTGATAACCGGTCATCGCCGTATTGAAAACGACTTCGCCTACGGTTGAGCCCGCAATACCAATCGATCGGCCGTAAAATACGCTACCGTCTTCTAGGGCTAATAAAGCCGGTATCAACGATCGTGCTTCCTTTCAGTGCAGCTATTCAATGCAGGTAGACAATGGCGTCCGTCATGTTCGACAGCGCGCTCGTAAGGCTCACCAAGCGCAAAAATCAGGTGTGTGCTTAGGTCGCGCTTGGGGTGGGTAGTCTACTGATGCCGCCGCGAAAAATCAGCAGAAAAAGATAAAAAGTGGCATTGGAGTCAACTAATAGGCATGGGGTCGGAGTAACGTTCCCTACAGGTCCAGAAGTTCTTGCATGTCGTACAAGCCGGGCGGTTTGCCCTTGAGCCAGGCGACCGCGCGAATCGCGCCTTGCGCAAAATTCATGCGGCTATTCGCACGGTGGGTGATTTCAATGCGCTCGCCTTCTCCGGCAAAGACCACCATGTGATCACCCACCACATCGCCCGTGCGCAGCGAGTGGAAGCCAATCGTTTCGCGCTTGCGCTCGCCGGTAATGCCTTCGCGGCCATATTGCGCCACCGTGGCAAGATCGCGGCCCAGGGTTTGCGCCAACACTTCGCCCATCCTGACCGCAGTGCCCGAAGGCGCGTCGACCTTATGCCGGTGATGGGTCTCCATAACCTCAACGTCCACCGAATCACCTAGTGCGCCGGCGGCAATTTCAATGAGCTTGAAAACCAAGTTCACGCCGACACTCATGTTCGGTGCCATGAAGAGCGCGATCGATTCGGCGGCTTGATGCAGATCAGCCAACTCGCTGTCCGTGAAGCCCGTCGTACCTACTACCATGGCTTTACCATTCGCGAGGCACACTTTAGCGAGCGCCAACGTGGCGGCCGGCACGGTAAAATCTATGACGACGTCGAACAGATCGCTTTGCGCGGCTGGATCGGCAGTGATGGCTACATCGAGCGCCGCAACGCCCGCGACCTCGCCGGCGTCTGCGCCCAATAACGTGCTGTCCTCGCGCTCAAACGCGGCACCCAACTGCAAACCCTGCGCTTCATGCACGGCCTGAACCAGCATTTTGCCCATGCGGCCCGCCGCACCGGCGATGGCAACTCGAGTCATGAAATCCCCCTTTTGTTATGGCCGAAAGCCCTGGTGTGGGAGCGGCTTTAGAGGGTGTCGCAAAACACCCTCTGAAGCACTTTTTCTACTCCGCTGCGCTCCGGTCCCACACAGATTAGGGTTTTAACCCTTCAAAGAAATTTTTCACGCCGTCGAACCAGGATTTTTCTTTCGGCGAATGCCGATCGTTCTCACCCAGACTCGCTCTGAATTCTTTCAGCAGTTCCTTTTGTCGATCGGTCAGCTTGATCGGTGTTTCGATCAATACCTTGCACAACAAATCGCCCACGCCGCCGCCGCGCACTTGGGTGACACCCTTGCCGCGTAAACGGAAGACTTTACCCGTTTGCGTCTCGGCCGGAATCTTCAACTTGACCCGACCGTCGAGCGTCGGCACCTCGAGTTCTCCACCTAACGCAGCATCCGGTATGGAAATAGGCACTTCGCAATATAAATGGCGGCCCTCGCGGACAAAAATCGGATGGTCTGTGACTTCGATCTGCACGTACAAGTCACCCGGTGGACCACCGCTCATGCCGGCTTCGCCTTCGCCCGTTAACCGAATGCGGTCACCGGTATCCACACCTGCAGGCACTTTCACGGACAGCGTCTTACGCTTTTCGACGCGGCCTGCGCCACTGCACGTGCGGCACGGATCAGTAATGACGCGACCCTGGCCGCGACAGCGCGGACACGTTTGCTGCAGGGAGAAAAAACCTTGCGACACGCGAACCTGGCCGGCGCCATTACACTCGGGACAGGTCGTCGCCGAGGTTCCGGCGGCTGAGCCGGACCCATCACAATCTTCACACCCAGCCAATACCGGAATGCGGACCTCGATAGAATCACCGGTCACGGCTTGCTCGAGGTCGAGGTTCAGGTTGTAGCGTAAATCCGACCCGCGGGAGACACCGTTGGACCGGCCACGGCCGCCGAAGATGTCACCGAAAACATCGCCAAACATATCGCCGAGATTACCGTCTTGACTGAAACCGCCGCCTTGGGCTTGGTCGACCCCGGCATGACCAAACCGATCATAGGCTGGACGTTTTTCCTCGTCCGTGAGCACTTCGTAGGCTTCACTGGCCTCTTTGAACTTCTCCTCCGAATCCGGCTCGTCCGAATTGCGGTCAGGATGGTATTTCATGGCGAGCCGTCGATAAGCCTTTTTGAGCTCGTCGTTGGAGGCGTCGCGGCCGACGCCCAGCACTTCGTAGTAGTCTCTCTTGGCCATGATTACTTCGCTCTTCCGCCTCTAGTGAGCTAGTCAGTTCTTGTCCAGAAATTGCCATCGTGGCAATTTCACTCCGACGGTTTGCTCCGCAAACCCCCCAATTCCCTAAGGAAATTGACTCGGGCATCCATACCCTCGAGTGCGCGACGCCCAATACTTCGCTTTTGGGACGCGCACTAGTTAGTCGCGCTTCAACCTGCTCGTCTTGATGATCTTACGATGCAAAAAAGCCGGCTCTCCTGAGCCGACTTTGCCGCTACTGCATTTATGGCCGCTAATCTTACTTGTCGTCGTCCTTAACTTCCTCAAATTCCGCATCGACCGTTTCGCCATCTTCGGGCTCGGCAGACGCGCCATCTTCCGGCTGTGCGCCGTCCGCAGCCGCCGCTTGGGCTTGCTCTTCGTACATTTTCTGCGCTAGCCCTGCAGATGCTTGTGACAGCGTTTGCATTTTGGCTTCAATGGCTTCCTTGTCTTCGCCCTTGAGCTCTTCTTCAAGCTCTGTCGCTGCGGTCTCAATAGCCGACTTTTCTTCGTCGGTCGCTGTTTCACCCGCGTCTACTACCGCTTTACGGGCGCCATGGATCAGACCATCGGCTTGGTTGCGCAGCGTCACCATCCCCTCGAATTTCTTATCTTCCTCGGAGTGGGCTTCGGCATCGCGCACCATCTGATCGATCTCTTCATCCGATAATCCACTGTTCGCCTTGATGATGATCGACTGCTCTTTGCCGGTGGCCTTGTCCGTTGCCGACACATTCAAGATGCCGTTGGCGTCCAGGTCGAACGCCACCTCGACTTGCGGCATGCCACGCGGCGCCGGTGGGATCTCAGCTAGATCGAAGCGTCCCAGCGACTTGTTCTGTCCCGCTTGCTTACGTTCGCCTTGCAGCACGTGAATGGTCACGGCCGTTTGGTTGTCGTCCGCAGTCGAGAAGACTTGAGTCTTCTTGGTCGGGATCGTGGTGTTCTTTTCGATCAAAGTACTCATCACCTGACCCAGGGTCTCGATGCCCAACGACAATGGGGTGACGTCGAGCAACAGCACGTCTTTGACCTCGCCCGACAAGACCGCCGCTTGAATGGCAGCACCCATCGCAACCGCTTCGTCCGGGTTCACATCCCGCTTTGCTTCCTGGCCGAAGAAATCCTTGACCTTCTCCTGTACCAACGGCATCCGGGTTTGACCCCCTACTAGGATGACGTCGTCAATGTCCTTAACGGTCATCGACGCATCGTCAAGCGCCGTGCGGCACGGGCCGATCGTATTGGCAACGAGGTGGCCAACCAAGGATTCGAGCTTGGCTCGCGTGAGTTTCAGCACCAAGTGCTTGGGACCAGTGTTATCCGCCGTGATGTACGGCAGATTAATTTCTGTTTGCTGGCTGTTCGACAGCTCGATCTTGGCTTTTTCCGCGGCTTCCTTCAGACGTTGCAAGGCCAACGGATCCGTGTGCAGATCGACTTTGTTTTCCCTTTGAAACTCTTCGGCGAGGTAGTCGATGATTTTGAGGTCGAAATCCTCACCGCCGAGGAACGTATCACCATTCGTCGACAACACCTCGAACTGGTGTTCGCCGTCGACTTCGGCAATCTCAATAATTGAGACGTCGAATGTGCCGCCGCCCAGGTCGTAGACCGCGATCTTGGCGTCACCGCGTTTCTTGTCGAGCCCATAAGCCAACGCCGCCGCCGTGGGCTCGTTGATGATGCGCTTGACCTCGAGACCCGCGATCTTGCCGGCATCCTTGGTAGCCTGACGCTGCGAATCATTGAAATACGCAGGCACCGTGATGACCGCCTCGGTGACGTCTTCGCCGAGATACTCCTCGGCCGTCTTTTTCATCTTCTTCAAGATTTCGGCAGAGATCTGCGGCGGCGCTAGCTGTTCGCCTTTGACATCAATCCAAGCATCGCCATTCGACGCTTCGGCGATGGTATACGGCACCATCTTGATGTCTCTTTGCACGACGTCGTCGGCAAAGCGCCGGCCGATCAGGCGTTTAACCGCAAACACGGTATTGGTGGGGTTGGTGACCGCTTGGCGCTTGGCATTTTGCCCGACCAAGATTTCGCCATCCTCAGTGTACGCAACGATTGACGGCGTCGTGCGATCGCCTTCCGAGTTTTCGATCACTCGTGGGGCGCCGCCTTCGAGCACCGCCACGCAAGAGTTGGTGGTCCCCAGGTCAATTCCGATGATTTTACCCATCTCTGCTGTCCTTCCTATATCCGCTAAATATCTACTAAACCTGCTTCACGACCCTTATTACGGCCATAAATGTTCTGCACTCTATATTTGGTCAGACCGCGATAGTTCAAGGCCCAACTCACCCCAAATTTCCCCGAATTAGTCCTCAGGCGGTTTGACGACAATCACTTTCGCCGCCCGCACCAGCCTTCCATTGAGCACGTAGCCTTTCTGCATTACATCCATGATCGAATTTGGCTCCGCGTCCGGATTCGGCACCACGGTCAGAGCCTCATGCAGCTGTGGGTCGAACGGCTCGCCCAACGGGTCGATCTGCTCGGCGCCAGACTTTACCAATGTCTCGGTGAATAGCTTCAGAGACAGACCCACACCTTCGGTGATGGCGCTTGCGCCTTCGATCGTACTCGCCGTTTCAACCGTTTTTTCCAAGCTGTCGAGCACGGGAAATA
>Ga0114999_10006895_pt1 | contig 12982 bp, 12 predicted proteins | sample ArcticOcean_MG_C_3_FD_89820 | JGI IMG/M metagenome (GOLD analysis project Ga0114999, IMG submission 89820) | Marine microbial communities from western Arctic Ocean - ArcticOcean_MG_CB8_126 | ecosystem: Environmental > Aquatic > Marine > Oceanic | place: Arctic Ocean: Canada Basin | collected...
CTGCCCTGCACTATTCTGATTGGATTTTAGAGTTCCAAAAGCCTTACAAAGCAGACTACTTCCTCAAGAAGGAAAGGGGTAAAGATGTCGCTATTGGTCATAACTGTAAGGTGATACTCAGAAAAACCCCGAACGAAAAAACTAACGCAGAAATAACATACCCCATCAAGTATGGTAGAAAAAACGGTAATAGTGTTTGGGTCGAAAGAGAAGTCAAAGACATGCTCTTCATGTGGGAGCTAGCTACGTCAAAAGGACCTTGGATAGCAATCGACGACGACCTTATTAAAGAGCTCTCTAACGAAAAAATAGAATTTCAAAAGCAGCACCAAGGAGAAGAAAGATTCTGTAGTTACCTAGAAGATAATCCCGAAGTCACCAATTATTTATTTAATAAATTTAAAGACGTCCTTAAGAAAGAGTAATGAGACTTTACACCCTGAACGGTAAAACGCCAATTTATAAAAACGTAAATAGATTTTTAATAAATTGGAATGAAGCCTCCCGATCCAAGCTACAAAAAAGGGTAAAGGATTTTTTTTTCGAGCACTGGAAAAGCAACATTGTTTACGAAGAGTTCCCCGTTTACGGAACCAAAATGAAAGTCGATTTCCTTAACGCTACAACCAGAACCGCAATAGAGGTGAACGGGGACCAGCACAGAAAGTTCAATAAATTTTTTCATAAAAACTCAAGGACGCAATTCTTAAAATCAATCAAGAGAGATTTAAATAAAGCCGAGTGGCTTAAGAAAAACAATTTTTCATTAATAGAGCTTTATACGGAAGACGTGGCAGTACTGAGTAAAGAATACTTAGAAAAGAACTTTTCAATCAAGTTTTAGTGTATATAAGTATATGAAAAAAGGCATTCCATTCAAGTTCCCAAAGTCAGTACTGAACCAAGTAGAAGAGTGCAGCAATGGCGGATACATGCTGTTTGTTTTTAATAGCGACGGCGAGCCGACGATCTATTCTAAAGCAGACTCAGTACCTCATTCTTACGCAATGCACTATTTTATTGAAAACTTCGTAAAAGCAACTGAAGCGCAGAACTTGGAGATGGCACTACAGGCGATGGGTGGAGACATTGAAGAAGACGACGAAGAACAGTATTGACTTTTTCTCAAAAGTAAGCTATTCTCCATAGATGGATGAATCTAGCTCGCGAGACCTCGAAAGAGATATAATCGGATGTCTAATAAAACACAGCAAAGTATTTCCGAAATACGATGCACTTAAGCCGGACTTCTTCTCTTCCTCTTTTGAAAGAGACGTCTTTGATCTCCTCAAATCTGAGGTCTCAAATCTAAACGGTAAAGAATTCTCTATCGCCTCTTTCCTGCTGAAAATCAAAACTGCAAAAATTCAAAATAATTATAACGCAGACTCTGATCTGCTAATTAAACATTCTGTTGAATTTGCCGTAGAGCCCCAAGAGCTAGACGGGCTAATCAACGATCTCCTGCTCAACTATAAAGTAAGAGAAATGCGTAGAAAACTTAAGCTGGTTGATGAATGGCTCAAGGGAGGAAAATCGAAAACTCACAAAATACTTTCCGAACAATCAGACAAGCTATCGGGGCACTTGCTCTCAATAAATGACCTAGGTCAAGACGGCGAAGTCAGAAACTTATCAGACGGCCTCGAAGCTATAGAAGAAAGGATGCGAAATCCCAAGCCCATCGCGGGGTTCAAAAGTAGCTTGGCTATCTACCACTCTAGATTTGGCTCATTTAGGCCAAAGGAATATCATGTATTTCACGCAAGTCAAGGGGTTGGGAAAAGCTCTCTCTTAATGCAATTCGCTTTAGAGTTTGTAGGTTCTCATACGGAAAACAAATGTCTTTATCTAGACAGAGAGCTTGCGTTTGAACATCAAATAATTAGAACAACAATGTCGAATACAGGAGTACACCACGAAGACATTGAGTCGGGGTTATACGAGAACGAAGATCATAAGAACAGGGTTATAAAATACCTAAAAGAAATTAGAGAAAAAAAATCCCTAGAAAGACTTGATTTTGTAGAGGTAAAAGACAAATCAATAGAAGATATAAGAAGCCTAGTTAAATCTTGGCGTTTTAAACAAAATAAAGATAGGCCAGCATTAGTAATATACGACTACCTCAACGTGGGAAAGAAGAGCCAAAGACAAGACAGTTCATGGTTAGACCTATCAGACCAGATTTCAGAACTAAAAATACTCTGCAAGGAGTCGAACATGATACTGGTCACAGCAATGCAGACCAATAAAAGCGGAGATTCAAGGAATAAAAATAACGAAACTGGTACGTCCAATTCTATTGGAGCATCGTACAAAGCTGTAGAAGACTCGAACCACTCTATGTTCTTGCAGAACAAAACGGACGAGGAGATAGCAGCGGACGAAAGAATCCAGTTGGAAGCAGTTAGAGAGAGGTGGACGGAATTTTTCGAGACAGGAAACGATGGTCTTTTTCAATTCGGAACGCACAAGATAATCGCTCACAAAAACCGCTGGCCAGGGAAAAGAATGGTGAACTCTTATTCGGAGCTAGTAAAGAGAGACCATCAGAATAACCCCATTAAGACTCCTTACTATGTTAACGTCTGTCTATGCAGAGGCAAAGTTATCGAGAAAGGGGACGTGTTCAGCGTCATTGCTCACCAATTAGAAACCCCTCACCCAAGCGAGGAAGTAGCTAATGCTCCGAATCGAGAAGACGGCCAAGAAGAGTCTCCCGCCTCCGCCAACGAAGAAAACACGCCTGAAAAAGATAGCCAAGAGGAGCTATTCTAGTGTCGGAAGTATTAGACATATTAGGAAAGCTGGGGTACGGCAACCTTAGGAGTTTCTCTGGCTACTATAGGGTGAACCCCCTTTATCGCCCATCTTCCAACAAGGGGGTCTTGAGCGTTAACGCGGAGAATGGCTGCTTTAATGACTGGGCTAGACAAGGTACATCAGAAGGCTCTGGGGATTTAATTAAATTGGTTTCCATACATCTTAACTATCCCTATAAAAAGGCAAAAAAATGGCTTGTAAATGAGAAGTATGAAGTGGGGGAGACTTCAAGCAGAAATCCCGAATCAGAAACTAGCTACGAACAAACAGGTATAGATATCCCTTTTTTCTGCTTGTCAAACCTAGACAAAATAAATAAAAACACAGAATACTGGGAGCAAAGAGGGGTTCGCCGAGAGACTCTAGACGGATTTTGTAGCGGTATAGACGACGGCATAGAAAGGGGAAAAATGTACAACCGATACGTTTTTCCCATCTTCGATTCTCAAAAAAAATCGATACTTGGCTTCGCTGGGAGAGATGTCACCGGCAAGTCTCCAATAAAATGGAAACTCATCGGCAGAAAGGGAGACTGGATATATCCAATGTTTTTAAACAAAAAGGATATCCTCAAAAAATCCGAAATAATTCTTTTAGAAAGCATCGGCGATATGCTTTCCCTTAGACAGGCTGGCATAAACAACACGGTAGTATGTTTCGGGTTATCTATAAACCAACAAATAACTAGCTTCTTGATAAATTCGAGAATTAGAAGTATAGTTATATCCTTTAACAATGATTCGCACAATAACTTTTCTGGAAATAAAGCCTCCATGAAAACCCTAAAACGCGTTGAAAAGATAACGAAAAAAAAAATTAAGATTTGCTTACCGGACGGACAAAACGACTTTGGAGAAATGGACTCTACCCAAATAAAGGAATGGGCTCGCGAAAATGAAATATCTATATAACTTAGAAGAGGAAGTTAGCTTTACTACGTTCTATTCCTCCTCCGAACTATTCTCGCCCGAAGAATGCGAGAAGATTAAAAAAATAGGAAGCTCTATAGAAAGTAGAAAAGCTACCACTTTCGGTGGAAGCTCAAAGGTTAGAAAAGGAAAGGTCGCATGGATACCGCAGGACAAGTCAACGGAGTTTATCTATAGTAAAATTTTTAACCTAGCGGAGGAGGCGAATAAAAACTGGAAATTTGATTTAGTCGGACTCCTTGAAGATTGTCAATATACAAGCTATGAAGCCCAAGAGAATACGTCTGGAGATTTTTACGGATGTCACTTGGATATTGACGGTCCCTCAGGGGTAAAGAGAAAAGTCAGTATCGTCGTCCAGCTTACAAGTCCCGAAGAGTACGAAGGGGGAGACTTAGAGATTTATACTTGGGATAAGCCTTTCTATGCCTCCAAAAAGCAAGGCTCGTGTTTATTGTTTCCGTCGTTCCTTTTACACAAGGTTACTCCGGTTACCAAAGGGAAACGCAACTCCTTAGTCCTATGGGTTTCTGGAAAACCTTTTAAATAAATGAAAAAAAACGAAAACATAAGGCTCTCTGCCTCTAGGATTAAACTTCTGCAATCTTGTTCTTGGAAATATTGGTGCAATTATCACCTTCATCTACCTAGGAAAGGGAATGACGGTAGTGCAAGGGGGACCGCGTGTCATCTAATCTTGGAGATGGTGCTAAATCCAAGACGAAAGACCTACATAAAAAAAATAATTACAAAAAGCGATTCTTACTGCATTAAGTCAATAAAAAGACTTGTCGAAAAGTCTCTAAAAGATAGTGGGTTCTTTAGTACGGAAAACGTAGAGATGTGCAACGACATGATTCTAGTAGGCCTACATTGCAATTTTTTAGGTGGTAAAAACGCAGTAATTAAAGAACCTGAAAAGGAGTTCTTGGTAGAAAATCAAAATCCGAAATACACAATATACGGTTTTATGGATAAGCCCATTGAGTACCCCAAAGAATCCAAGCTCAAAATTGTAGACTACAAGACTAGTAAGGAAAAGTTCTGCGAAAAAGAAATAGAATACAACATACAGGCTTTATGCTACTTGCTCGCGTCAAAAAGTATCTGGCCGAAACTGAAGAAAAGAACCGTAGAGTTTCAATTTTTAAAATTTCCAGATAATCCCTCTATCGAAATAGAAGTATCCGATGAAGAGTTGGAAGGCTTTGAGTATTATCTTGAACACATCTATGGTTTAGTAAACAATTTCGACACAGTCCAAGCGAAAACAAACCTAGCAGCCCACCAAAAATTCCCCAAGAGAAACGAAGGCTTTACTGGCCCACTTAATTGTGGCTTCGCGAAATTCCCAGGTCAAAAGAAAAAAGACGGTAATCCGATGTGGCATTGCGAGCATAAATTCCCATACGATTACTACGCTTGTGTGGGGAAAAACAATAAGGTGATCAGTACCGCCTTGGAAAAGAAGGACCTCAAAAAAACAAAAGGAATGAAAATAGAAAAAAAACATTACGAAGGATGTCCCGCGTTCAGAGACTACATCGCTCCTGCTCAAGAGGAGGAGTCTCCGCCCCCCTGCTCCTCATCCGCAAAAGGGGACGCCTTTGATTTTTAAAAAGAGTTGACTCGGAAGTAGAAAAAAAATATAATCGCCAGATGAGAGAAATCGCCTCAAACCAGAATCCAATTGCGCTTTTTAAATCTCACTACAGTCTCGGAAAGTCAACGCTTACCCTTGAAAGCCCAGAGGATTCCGCTCAAAATGGCCCAGACTCGATACTCTCCCTCTGTAAAGAAGTCGACTTAAAAGAGATGGTTCTCGTGGAAGACAATATGTCTAGTTTTCTGCAAGCCTATTCTAACGCCGAAAAAGAGAAAATTAAACCAGTTTTTGGGCTAAGAGTTAGCGTATGCCCAGACCTATCAATAAAAAACGAAGACGCCCTAGACAGAACCTCAAAGATCGTGTTGATGGTGAAGAACAAGGCTGGCTACGAAGCGTTGATAAAAATCTTTTCCAAAGCTAGTCGAGAAGGATTCTACTATACCCCAAGGACTGATTATTCTTTACTCAAAGAATACTATGATGAAAAAAATATTTTATTAGCTTTTCCGTATTACGATTCTTACCTACATCTTAACTCCCTAGGGGGTAAATCCTGCGTACCCGACCTGTCTTTCTTCAGTCCGTACTATTTTAAAGAAGACAATGACCTACCTTTCAACTACCTAATTGACGACGCAATAAATAACGTCGCTAAACCCGAAAAGATAATCAGGACGAAAAGCATTTACTACAACAAAAAGGAAGACTTCAAAAGCTATCTAACTTTCAGATGTATAACTTCTCGATCCTTCGCTACTGGCAGCTCTCTCGATAAGCCAAATCTTGAACATATGTCGAGCAACGAATTTTGCTTTGAGTCATGGAGGGAGAGCTGTAGAGATGAATAAGCTTATAAGATATCAGTACGATAAGACTTTCGTATTTATCGATTTTGAAACGCTGAATTTGTGTTTGAATTTTTGCCACAACCTGCCTTGGCAGTTAGCGATGATAAAAGTGAAGGGAAATGAAAGGCAGGACGAAAGAGATTTTTTGATAAAATGGAATACGCAATTAAAAATTAGCGAAGAAGCTGCTCGCATAACTAGATACTCGCAAGACGCCGTAGATCAAAGAGGCGAAGACCCGCGTAAAGTTTTTGACGCCATGTACGAATGGCTTGAATCTTGCGACTATATTGTTGGGCACAACATTCTCGGCTTTGATCTCTATCTCATAAAAGAATATTACAAAACCTACGACTTGCCTTACCAACACTTAGTTAGCAAAGTAATTGATACGAACTCCTTAGCGAAAGGCCTAAAGCTAAACAAAAAATACACGCCCGATTTAAATTTTACAGAGTACCAATATTCTCTTTCTAATAAGAGGGCCAAGGGAGTAAGAACGAACCTTCAGGCTCTCGGAAGAGAATTCCGTATAGAGCACGATTACGACAAGCTCCATAACGCCCTCGTGGACTTAGAGTTAAACATTAAAGTTTGGGACAAACTTAAAATCGAATTAGATATATGAAAGATTTCCTGTCACAATTTTCAAAAATAGACCTTGAACTGCACGGAGTTCGGTTACCCAAATTCGATGTCCCTTCAGAGTACAAGAAACAGTTTAAGCTGGCTGAGAACGCAGACAATTACGACTTTCTCCGACTGTTATGTAACAAGGGCTTTAAAAAATTGAACCTAGAAAAAGACACAGAAGACTTTGATAAATATGTTAATAGAATCAAACATGAGCTAAGCATATTAAAGGAACTTGGGTTCATAGATTACGTTTTGCTTGTCTGGGACGTTGTAACCTTTTGTGAAAAGGAAGATATTCCTATCGGTCCTGGAAGAGGAAGTGCTGCTGGGAGCATAGTTCTATACCTGCTGGGAGTAACCCAAATGGACCCCGTGGAGCATGATCTTTATTTCGAAAGGTTCGTCTCTAAAATCAGAGCAAAGAAAAAAACGGTCAAAGGAATCACTTATTTGGACGGTAGCTTGATGTGTGACGTAGACATAGATATTTGTTACCACAATCGACCCAAAGTAATCAAGTATTTAGAAGGGAAGTTTGAAGGAAAGATTTCTAAAATATTAACCTTCAACACTTTGAGCGGGAAGCTTTGCATGAAAGAGTGTGGCAAGATAGTCGGGAGCGTTTCTGACTCCGATATGAATATGGTCTCTAACATGATACCTAAACTATACGGTCAAGTAAAAGATTTGGAGGAAGCCTACGAAGAAGTTGACGACTTCAGAGACTGGTGTAACGAAAATTATGAATCTTATCAAATCGCCCTCAAGCTTAGAGGCTTAATTAAAAACAAAGGAGTGCATCCCTCTGCGATATCTATTTCTTACGGCGAAATGGACAAATCATGCCCAACAGAATTGTCCAAAGATAAGGATAGCTATGTCTCATCGTACGACATGAACTGGGTATCTATGTTTAATGTTAAGTTGGATATTCTTGGCCTCCGCGCAGTTTCCGTTGTGGATGACGTATGCAAGCAGATAGGAATCTCTCCCAACGACATAGACTATAATGACCCATCTATATACCAAAACCTACAGAACTTAAGATCACCGCATGGCTTATTTCAAATTGAGGCTGAAACTAATTTTAGAGTATGCCAAAAGGTGATGCCGAAAAACCTCAATGAACTAAGCGCGGTTTTGGCACTAGCTCGACCAGGTGCATTAGCTTTCGTTGATCAGTATTCTGACTTTGTAAACAATGAAGTCTATGAACCTATTCACCCGTTCTTTGATGATATTTTGACGTCAACAGGGGGCGTAGCTTTATACCAAGAGCAGTTAATGAAAATGGCAAACAAGATCGGCTTCACCCTTGACGAGGCTGAAATTCTACGCCGAATCGTAGGCAAGAAGAAAATAATAGAGGTTAAAAAGTGGAAAAAGAAAATTAAAGACAAGATAAAAAAACAGAAGTTGGACCCAGAAATAGGAGACGTGCTATGGAAAATTCTTGAAGACAGCGCATCGTACTCTTTCAATAAGAGTCATTCGTGCTGCTATGCTGCTCTTGCTGCGTCTACGATTTATTTAAAGTTTAAGCATCCGAAAGAGTTTTACCTAGCTCTACTTAGAATGTCAGTTAACGAACCCAACCCAATTCGCGAAATCTCGAAGACTCACAAAGAGATGGACTTCTTCGACATAAAGCTCCTTCCTCCGCATTTAATTAAATCAAAAAATGATTTTAGCATTGAAGGGAACGATATTAGATTCGGGATACTGTCCATCAAAGGAATTTCTGACAAATCTATTGATAAATTAATTAGCTTTAGGGGCGAGTACTCTGACAAATTTAAGATTTTTGAGGCTGCAAGTAAATGCGGTTTGAACATTGGTACGCTTTGCGCCCTTATCCAAGCTGGAGCCCTAGAGGGAGACCTAAGACAGAGCAGAACAAAGGTTGTCTACGAAGCTCAAGTTTGGAATATTCTTACGCCGAGAGAGAAGCTAATAGTTTTAAATTACGGGAAGGAACATAGCTATGACCTAGTTAAAATAATCACCCTGCTAACGAAAACTCTAGACGAAAAAGGAAAAGTTATTATAAAAGAAAGCCGTCTCGCTACCATCAAAAAAAGAGCTGATAAGTATAAAGAAATCTATAACCAAAACAAAAAATCTGAAATTTTTGCGAACTGGTACTATGAGAAAAGTCTTCTTGGTTATACGTATAACAAATCCCTTAGGGAATGTTTTTCGGACACTTTAAGAGGGCTGACAACTATTCGTGAAGTCGAAGAAAGGCCAATGAACAATAAAGTCTCCTTTATTGGATACGTAAACGAAAAGGTTAGACAAGGAACGAGCCGAAACGGAAACAAATACCTTAACACAATAATCTCTGACGAAACCGGATCAATGAAAGTCTTACTTTTTACAAATAAAATAGATAAAGCCAGAGAACTTAACGGGCGTCACCCAAAAGAAGACGATATAGTAGTTATCAAAGGGACTAAAAAGGACGAAGCCGTATTCGCCGACTCCATATCCATCCAAAATACAAAAATATACACAAAGCTTTCTCAGTTAAAAAAATGAAAAAAGCAATAGTAACTGGTGGTGCTGGCTTCATAGGTAGCAATTTGGTTGATCAGCTTCTCGAAGAGGACTACGAGGTCACATGCATAGATAACGCTTCAGCAGAGAATAATGAAAGATTTTATTGGAATAAAAAAGCCACAAATCTCCATTTAGATATTTGCGAGTATGACAGCTTGTTAGGAGCGTTTAAGCAAGCGGGCTCTTCTGTAGTTTTCCACTTAGCAGCAGAAGCGAGAATTCAGCCGTCCATAAAAGACCCTAGAAAAACCTGTCAAACCAACGTTATTGGTACTTGTAACGTCCTGCAAGCCTCAAGAGAAGCGGGGATACAAAGGGTAATCTATTCATCCACTTCGTCAGCTTATGGGTCTAATAATACGCCCCCGTATAGAGAGACCGACCCTAGGGACTGCAAGACTCCTTACTCTATTTCTAAAGTCGCTGGAGAAGACCTGTGTAGGGCCTATTTTGAGCTCTACGGCCTCGAGACAGTCACCTTTAGGTACTTTAACGTATACGGAGATAGACAGCCCTTAAAAGGCGAATACGCGCCAGTAATCGGCCTTTTCATGAGACAACGAAAGGATGGGGAACCAATGACCGTAATAGGAAACGGCTCCCAAACTAGAGATTTTACACATGTAGACGACGTGGTTCAGGCAAATATCGTAGCCTCAAATCCCGCGTTGTCAGAGACAGCCTTTGGAGAAGTGTTTAATATAGGTACTGGTCAAAGCTACTCAATTATAGAGCTTGCTCAAAGGATTGGTGGAGAGGTCTGCTTTCTGCCAGAAAGGCTTGGGGAATCTGACGCTAGCCTAGCCGACATCTCCAAGGCCAAAAGACTTCTTGGGTGGACGCCTAGTAAATCACTCAAAGAATACTTGTCTAATGTTGACTTTAGATAACAAAAATAATAAAATTAACTATGAACCAACTACAATTCTACAAGCCTAACCCTAGTGCGAAAGGCCATGCCTGTTCTTTTTGGAGAAACTCAGAAGATAATACTTTTTGGTGCAGTATGATCAAGCAACATCGTTGGAACGCGAAAACAAGAATCGGCTCTTTTTCTGAAAACAAAGATGACCCCCAGAAGAGAGTCATAGTAAAATTCAGCGTAACCGAAATATGCGCTATTATTGATTCGATCCTAAGAAACTCTAGCTGCGATGGATATCACGGCAGTAATCAAATCGTAAAGTATAAGTTCGGTCCGTACCAAAAAGAAGGAAAACAAGTAGGCTTCTCTTTCGGTGTCCAAAAAGAAGACAAAGAGGACTCGACTAACAAGCAAAGCTACATCATAGGCTTTACTTTCCCAGAGTCTAGATTGCTCGTAAACTATTTGGAAACGATAGTGAAACAAAGCTTTCTATCTGGAAGCAAAGACAAAGACAAAAGTAGGGAAGAAAATTGAAGAAAAAAAAGGTCCTATTTCAAACCGACTTCTCTATAGTCAAAACTGGCTTTGGCAGAAACGCTAAGACCGTGCTCTCTTATTTGTACAAAACAGGAAAGTACGATTTAGTAAATTACTGTTGTGGTATAGGAGAAAACCATCCTCATTTATCAAGGACACCTTGGAAGTCGGTAGGATGTATACCTTCTGATAAAAATAAATTAAAAAAAATTGACGAAGACCCGAAGCTTAAGCACATAACTCCGTACGGCGCGTACAACTTAGACAAAGTAATAAACGAAGAAAGACCAGATGTATATATAACAGCGCAAGATATCTGGGGCGTAGATTTTGCTCTGCAAAAAAAATGGTTTAATCAAATTAATTCAGTTATATGGACTACGTTAGACTCGCTCCCAATATTACCCTCCGCAATTGAGGCTGCAAAAAAATGTCAAAACTTTTGGGTATGGAGTAACTTCGCCGAGAAGGAAATGCATAAAATGGGCCTCAAAAATGTCAAAACTGTTCATGGAGCATTGGACGAAACGTTCTTTTTTAACATCGGAGAGAAAAGGAAGAAAGAAATCCGTACTTTAAACAACATCGATCAAGAAGATTTTATAATTGGGTTTGTTTTTAGAAATCAGCTAAGGAAATCTGTACCAAATCTAATAAAAGGATTTAAGAAATTTAACGAACAATACAGGAAGTCGAAGCTTCTCCTACACACCTCTTATAACGAAGGCTGGGACATACCGACCTTAGTAAAAGAAAACAAGCTAGACCCCAAAAGCGTTTTGGTGACGCATGTATGCGAAGGATGCTTAAACTATAGTGTCAAGCACTACGAAGCGAATGCCTCAGACTGCACGGTTTGTGGGGCTAAGGGAAAGTGTAAGACTGTAGCTGTAGATAAAGGGGTCTCTGAAGAGTCCTTGAATGAAATTTACAACCTTATGGACGTTTACTGTCATCCATTTACCTCTGGCGGTCAAGAGATACCAATTCAAGAAGCTAAACTGACCGAGTTAATTACCTTAGTTACTAATTATAGCTGTGGAGTGGAAATGTGCGAACCCGAAGCGGAGTCGCTCCCCTTAGACTGGGATGAATATAGAGAAATAGGAACACAGTTCAAAAAAGCGAACACATGCCACAACTCCATATTTAAACAGTTAGAGAAAGTATACTTAACTCCCAAAAAAGAAAGAGAAGAAAAAGGAATAAGGGCTCGTAAATGGACACTTGATAACTACTCTATTAAAAAAATAGGAAAGCTTATAGAGGAGTTTATAGATGGATGCGAAGTTATTCCCAGTGATCAATACCCCGAACCAGAGAAAAGAGACTCAACGGCAAACGTAAAGTTTAACAGCAATGCGCTGGTATGGGTTAAATCTCTATATTCGAATATCTTAAAAATTAATGTTGATAATAATGACGAAGGATTACAGCATTGGATGAAAAGACTTAAAGACGGCCTAGCGCCAGCCTTTGTAGAAGAGTACTTCAGGGAGGTAGCGTTCAAGGAGACTTTAGAAGAAGAAGGTATAGAGAGCGTTATCGATACTTTAGAAAACCCCCGAAGGATTTTGTTCATTAGTCCGCAGACCATGTCCGACTGTCTTCTTTTAACCGGATTATTAAAGAGCGCGAAATCGACGTACCCTGAACACGATATCTTTATTTCTTGTCCCAAATGCTTTTCTGAAGTTTTTATTTCTAATCCTTATGTAGTAGATGTTTTACCACAGTTATCTAGCGGGCCAAGCGACATAAGAAAGCTTGAAAAAGAAAGCTTCGACGTGGTATTCGACTTGTCGGTCAACAACGGCCTTCACAATAACAAAGACAAAATCTCTTTCGAACTTCAGTCTCAAGAAAGGCACTCTTGGTAAAATGCACCTTATAGAAAAACTAGCTACGAAGACGGGTTTAAAGATATCTAAACCATTTATTAGGGAGACGTTCACGCCCATTGACCCAGAACGATATATAACAATAGATATCGAAAAAGAAAATTCCCGCCTAGGCTTCTCATGCTTTCAAGAGGTGATTAACTTTATTTATCCCATTCTAGAACAAGAAAATATAAAAATCCTACAAGTTGGTGGGACAAACCAAGGAACCCTCAATTCAACACTGAGCCTTCAAGGGAAAACAAATATATCTCAAACCGCGTACA
>Ga0114999_10006901_pt1 | contig 12972 bp, 12 predicted proteins | sample ArcticOcean_MG_C_3_FD_89820 | JGI IMG/M metagenome (GOLD analysis project Ga0114999, IMG submission 89820) | Marine microbial communities from western Arctic Ocean - ArcticOcean_MG_CB8_126 | ecosystem: Environmental > Aquatic > Marine > Oceanic | place: Arctic Ocean: Canada Basin | collected...
AGGGAAACGGATTTCTTGAACTGTGGACGCTCTTGCACGACGAATTACGTCGGGATATCTTGCACCAAAAATGGTGAGTGACCGAATTGATATTTCGCAGTTGGAAGATCGCATTTCTCAGTAGAACTAAATGAAACCCGGTGACACAGAGGATTGACACCTACCCTACTACTGGTGGTAGTCTCCAGTGCACACCACTAAATGTGGTGTTTGGCTGTGTCCGCAGCCGCTATGTGGCGTGTTCAACTATTCGTTTTACACACTGCTCCGCCAAATAGTCCTGGCTGACAATTCCATGACTGCAGCGGAACGGGTTCACCGCGGCTTTAACGGACCAAGAATGATCGGTAATTTTCAGGCATGCATTGTCCCTTTTGCGGAAACAATGAATCACGCGTAATCGACTCGCGTGAAGCGCCTGATGGCGTGCGCAGACGGCGTGAATGCATACGGTGCGAACTCCGGTTCACTACCTACGAACGCGTGCACTCGATGCCGTTGATGATTGCCAAGCGAGACGGCCGGCGTGAGGCATTTTCGTCGGACAAGCTCGAAAGGTCGCTCCAGACCGCCTGTGCCAAAAGGCCCTTGGAGGTCGGTGCCATTTCGAAGATGGTTGTCGATATAGAAAACGAGTTGCACAAACTCTCGAAAGCAGAAGTAGACGCTCGTGTGCTCGGAGAGATGTGCATTGAACGGCTGAAAATACTCGACCGGGTTGCCTACATAAGGTTCGCCTCGGTGTATCGAGATTTCCAGGATGTCGATTCCTTTACTAAAGAAGTAGAGGCATTGACCGATCCGGACGCAGCCGACGATAAGAGCCAATTACGGCTAATAGAGGATGACGTCCCACGGCTGGCTCAACGAGGCCGCCGCCGGAGAGCAAAGCAGCGCTAGTCGTTGCAAGCTACTCCGGATGAATGGGCGGCAGTTACAGCAGAACTGCCAGGGCTGGCAAACCAGGCGACCCGGACCGCCGACAAGTTCGACAAAACGAATAAAAAACTCTAAAACAGACGCACGAAAAGAAACTAAATGACCATTACGCAGGACACACCTATGAGCACGAACGGCACAACCCCAACAGAAGATTTCACCCCGGCAGTGATTTCAGATAATGCCAGTGTGGTTCTGGATAAACGATATTTGCAGAAGAACGAAGCAGGCGAGATTATCGAGACTGCTGAAGGTATGTTCCGCAGGGTTGCTAAGGCACTGGCTGCACCTGAGTTCAAGTACGAAAAAACCCCAGACGAGGTTGCCCAGATAGAAGAAGGCTTCTTCCAGATGATGGCGAGTCTTGAGTATCTTCCGAACTCCCCTACTCTCATGAACGCCGGCACGGGCGCAGGCACGCTTTCAGCATGTTTCGTACTCCCTCTTCACGACAGCATGGAGGGCATCATGGGGGCTGCTCACGATGCTGCGATGGTTCAGAAGTTCGGTGGCGGAACCGGTTTCGCACTATCCGAACTCCGACCTAAAGGCGCCGGAATTGCGACTACCCACGGCAAGGCGTGCGGTCCTATCGGCGTACTTCGACACCTATCTTCCGTATCAACGCTCGTAACTCAGGGCGGCAAGCGTGATGGCGCAAACATGGCGGTCATGGACGTTCACCACCCCGATATTCTCGAGTTCATCGACTGCAAGCAGGTCGAGGGCGAAATCCACAACTTCAATATTTCTGTGGGAGCCTCTGACGAGTTCATGCAGGCAGTCAAGGACGACACGACATACGCGCTACGGGCACTCCGAGATCCATCGGATACTGAAAGTGGCATGGTCGAGAAAGGCCGCCTGAAAGCCCGTGACGTATTCAGCAAGATCGTCTACGGAGCGTGGAGAAACGGCGAGCCAGGAATGATTTTCCTCGATGAAGTAAACCGGAATAGTCCGGTTCTTCACCTCGGTCGCATCACGGCAACTAACCCATGTGGTGAGCAGCCGCTGCTTCCAAACGAGTCGTGCAATCTGGGTTCGATCGACGTTGCCAAATTCCTCGACACTGACGAAGCCGGACTTACAGATCTCAACTGGGATCGACTTGGCGAGACGATTCGACTTTCGACTCGTATGCTCGACAACGTTATCGACGCCAACCGGTACGCAGTTCCTGCCATCGAGACGATGACGCAGTCGACTCGCAAGCTGGGTCTGGGCCTGATGGGCTTTGCCGACATGCTTGTTCAGCTCGGCATTCCTTACGACACTGAGGAAGCCGTAGAGTTAGGTCGTAAGCTGATGGCGTTCATCCGAGAAAACGCTGATATCGAGTCGCTAGCAATGGCCGAAGAGCGTGGTCCGTTCCCGGCGTGGCACGAATCGGAAGCCGCCAAGCGTGGTGACAAGCCGTACCGAAACGCATGCCGCCTGACCGTCGCTCCTACGGGAACGATTTCAATGATCGCTAACGCTTCTAGCGGTATCGAGCCGATCTTCGCACTGGCGTTCCGCAAGCAGAACATTCTTGAAGGCAAGACTCTGTTCTACGTCGACAAGAATTTCGAGCGAATCTCGAAGGAACGTGACTTCTACAGCGAAGAGCTTCTTGAGTACCTTTCGGATGGTGGCTCGCTACAGGATCGTGACGATGTTCCGGATGATGTGAAGCGATTGTTCCACGTTGCTTCCGACATTTCGCCTCGTGACCACGTTCTGATGCAGGCTGCTTTCCAGGAGAGCACTGACGCCGGTATTTCGAAGACGGTCAACTTCCCGAACGAAGCGACCATTGAAGATGTTGAGGACGCCTACCTGCTCGCATGGGAAACCGCTTGCAAGGGCATCACCGTCTACCGTGCTGGTTCACGTGAGAAGGAAGTTCTTGCAACCGGGAAGGCCGACACGGCCAACGCAACTGAGATCAAGGGCGCAATCGATTTCGATACTGATGGCATTCCTCAGTACATCACACCGGCTGATCGACCGGCGATACTAAGTGGTATCACTCGCAGGGTTCGCACTGGACGAGGAAACCTGTTCGTCACGGTAAACATGGCGAACGACAATCGTCCGTTCGAGGTGTTTGCTACACACGGCAAGGCCGGTGGTAACGATGCTGCAATGGCGGAAGCTGTTTCACGAATGGCGTCGTTGGCGCTACGTTCGGGCATCAACTCGACCGACGTTTCCGAGCAACTCCGTGGTATTACCGATGTTCCTGCGTGGGACGATGGCGAGATGATCAGGTCGGTTCCGGACGCAATTGCGTCTGTGCTCGACCGTCTCGCCAATGACGTTACGGCTCTGCCTGCTCAGGAAGATCTGACTGATCGAGAGTCTAGTCAGGCGGGGATGTTCAACCAGCCCACACCGAAAGAGTTGGGCATGCCGACTGCGCAGACAGTTCCATTGATCGGTCAGCAGCAGAACGTAAACGTAACGGTAACGGCTGGCGATGTAGCGGCGGGCGAACTCTGCCCCGAGTGCTCGTCGACCGTGGCGCACGTTGAGGGCTGCCTCAAGTGCTTCAGCTGCGGATACAGCAAGTGCTAGTCGGTTAGTCGATATATCAAAAGGCCGACCGGAGCAATCTGGTCGGCCTTTTTTTTATTGGGCGTACCGCCGACACCTGTCATTGCGAGGAGTTTGACGACGTGGCAATCAGCGGACTATCTCGCCTATTTATCGTTCTCGGATGATTCGTTCACAGGTGCGTCGCGCCCGAGGACGTAAACAGCGTTGCTCAGAGTTGTTGATTGCCACGTCGTCGGACTCCTCGCAATGACAGGAAAGTTGGTGCCGTTACCGTCCGCCTCTGCGGTAATCTAACTACCACTTCATCCACGTTCCATTCAACACGTAAGAACAAATCCCCCCATGCCCAACAAACCTCTTCTCGCAGTGACTATCGGTGATCCTTCTGGGATCGGACCAGAAGTTACGGTCAAAGCTCTTCAGGATCGATCGATGTACGAAATCATGCGCCCGGTGTTGGTCGGCACTGTTCTCGTCGTTCAAAAAGCGCTGGACGCTGTTGGATCGAGCGATTCTGTCGTGGGAGTTAGCTCCGCTTCCGAAGCAAAAGGCGAACCCGGAGTGATCGAAGTGATTTCGCCAGCCGACTGGGAAGGCACCGAGTTCCCGATTGGCAAGCACGACGCCGAATCAGGTGCTGCAAGCCACCTGTGGGTCGAAGAGGCCGCAAAGATGTGCATAGCGGGCGATGTTGAAGGCATGGTCACAGCTCCGGTCAACAAAGAGTCGTGGAACATGGGTGGCAGCAAAGACACCGGCCACATGGAGGTTTTTAAGCGCCTTACCGGATCGAGCTACGTTGCCACGATGCTTGTGAGCGGCCCAATGCGCTGCATGCACCTATCGACGCACAAGTCGCTCGGTGAGGCGGTGAAGTACGTAACCACCGAGAACATCATGACGGCGGTCCGGCTCACCAACGAAAAGTTCAACGACTGGGGATTAGCGAAGCCGAGGATCGCAATCGCGGCGCTGAACCCGCACGCATCGGACAACGGGTTGATCGGCAGCGAAGAGGCTGACGAGATCGCCCCGGCGGTGAAGCAGGCGATATCTGAAGGCATCGATGCCAGCGGTCCGCACCCTGCCGACACTGTGTTCAACAGTGCGTCGGCAGGCAAGTACGACGTTGTACTTGTGATGTACCACGACCAGGGTCATATTCCGATCAAGGTATACGGAGTTGAAGAGTCGGTCACGGTGAATCTTGGCCTGCCATTCCTCAGGACTTCGGTCGATCACGGCACCGCTTTCGACATCGCTGGCACGGGAATTGCGAGCGAGATAAGCATGATCGAAGCGCTCAAGCTGGGAGCGTCGCTGGCGTCACGTAAAGGTCTCACTACGTAATTCGACGCAGCCACAGACACTAAAATTCAGCACACATTCGTCGGGATTTAAACTACTAATCGTCCGTATAATCGGAACACGAGGCGGGTAATACTCGCCTTTTAGAGATTCGCCTGAGAGCGAGAGAAATAAACGGTTTTCGAATATGCGAATTGCATTCATTGGCGGTGGAGTGATGGCACAGGCCATCATCGCCGGGGTTAAGGACGCAGGTCTGGACGCCAGCATTATTGTTGGTGAGCCCTTCGAGGTTCGACGCGAGTCCCTCAAAAACGATCTGGGAGTCGAGGCTACTGCCGACAATAAAGAAGCGGTAACCGGTGCCGACATCGTTGTGCTTTCAGTAAAGCCTCAGCAGCTCGATGCGATTGCTGACGATCTGAAGAGCACCCTGAAAGCCAGTCAAACCGTGCTGTCGATCATGGCCGGTGTGAAGATGCACTCGATCGGTCTCAAGCTCGGCCACAAGAAGCTGATCCGAGTTATGCCGAACACACCTGCCCAGATTCGCAAGGGAATTTCTGCGTGGACGGCGTCGGACGATGTCGATCAGGCGACGCTCGATTTCGTTGCCAACATGCTGAAGGCGATCGGCGATGAGCTGAAGTTCAGCGACGAGAAGAGCGTTGATGTCGCAACCGCGCTGAGCGGAAGCGGACCCGGCTACGTGTTCGTATTTATAGAAGCGCTGACCGACGCCGGGGTCGAGCTTGGCCTTCCGGTGCACGTTGCGCGCCATCTAGCGTCGCAGACTGTGCTCGGGAGTGCAGCACTCCAACGTGAATCGGGCAAGCATCCTGCTGAGCTTCGAAACATGGTCACTTCGCCCGCAGGTACTACGGCTGCGGGTTTAGCTGCACTCGAAGACGGCGGTTTCAGGGCTACGATTGCAAGTGCTGTGCGCACGGCGTTCGAGCGTGGCGAAGAACTTGCGGGTGGCAAATGAACGGCGAGTTTTTAGGCTTTATCGGCTGGCTGCTGCAGATGTTTGGTTATCTGATATTCGCTCGAGCAATGACCTCATGGTTCCCTGACGCTCGTCGGCACCCCATTGTCCAACTGCTCTATCAGATAACCGATCCAGTGATGATTCCAGCTTCGAGAATTATTCCTCGGATAGGAATGATTGATCTCAGCCCGATGATTGTCCTGCTGACCGTATTTTTCATATCGCGCAAGTTTATGGAAGCATCAGCCGGCTTTTAAGCTCCGCAGCAGTAACACCTTCTATCTCGAGAATCTTATTGCGGGCGGTCGCGCCTGAAACGAGCAGCACCCTGCTCTTCGGAACGCCGAGATGCTTCGCCAGTAATTGTATGAGCGCCGCGTTCGCTGCCCCATCGACGGGTGCAGCCTTCACACGTACGCGCAGTACGTCTACGTCGTTACTAGTCTGCCCGGCCTGCCATCCCAGCACTTCGTCACGGGAAGCACGTGGTTGGAGCCTGACCGTGATTCTCGCTGGGATTCTCGCTGGCTGCTGGGGCATCACTTAATATCCTTGACGGTCACTTCGCCTGCAGAAACTGGCCAGTCACGTCCGTTCTCATCACGCACGATCAGTCGCCCGATCGAGTCGACGTCATGCGCAAGTCCGTGCAAATTCGTCGTATCGTCCGGTTTTCCGCCAATTACAGTTACTTCACGACCCAGTGTCGTAAGTTTTTCGCGCCATGCGGGTACGACACTACCGCCCGCAGTGATCGATGAATAGTGAGTATCGAGCGAGCGGATCAGGCGTTCAAACACATCTGCCCGTTCCAGTTGACGCCCAAGTTCGGCCGAAAGGCTTGTGGCATCCGGAGTTGTATGCGTCTCCGATGACGGATCGAAATTAACGTTGAGTCCGATTCCGATGACTGCCGTAATACGATTTTCATCCTCGGCGATTATTGCGTCACCCGGGCCGGTTACCGACTCAGCGATAACGCCGGCCAGTTTCTTGCCCTGAACCTGCACGTCGTTAGGCCACTTGATACCGGCAGTTATTCCTAAAGATGAAGCAACATCGGCCACTGCCAGCGCTGCGAGCATCAGCAGTTCTCCTGCGAGGGCTACTCGGGGGCGGAGTACGACCGAGCACAAAATATCCTGGCTCTGCTTAGACACCCATGACCGATCGTATCGACCACGTCCTGCCGATTGGCGATTTGCGACTACGATGGTTCCGTCTGGCGCTTCTGCGCGTGCCATTTTCCACGCCACATCCATGGTCGAAGTTGTCACATCTAGGTGAACAATCTCGCTTCCTACGGAAGTGAACGTACCAGCAAGATTTTGGAAATCAGTTTTCATGTTCCAACAAATAGTGAATATTCAAAAATTCCGAAAACGCATTTTGTATTTGGCGGGTGGTTTTGTGTGCACACACTCACTCACTCACCTTGTTAGCAACATGGGTCGCCACGGGAAGCAAGGCTACGGTACTAAGCGTCAGGTGTGAATAACGAACCGCGCAAGCGAAGCTCCAAACAGGGCGACGACCGGCCGGGGCGTCACCAAAACGCCAATCGATGAATGAGGAGAACCATGGCCCAGCGATCTAAAAAGGGCTCACTGCTTAGCAGTCTGAGTTCGCTGCCAACCGACAATGCGTCGGCTGAAGCAGCATGGCGACAGGCTTTGCTGCTCCGAGAACTATCTCGGGACGAGCGAGTCACCGCCCGCAAACGCCGCGCCGAGGCAGAAGCTGCCAAGGAATACGCGGAAAACGAGGCTATTACAGCCACCAAACAGCTTTGCTCTGAGCTTCAGGCTCAGGCACGAAAGAAGCTTCAAGAAGCCGAGGACACCCTTGGTGAAGCCGAACGTGTAAAAGGCAACGCTGACGCATATGTAGCACGTGTCCAGGTCAACATCGACACTGAACATGGCAACGCATCCAAGATTCGTGAAGACGCAGAAGTCTACGCAGAAGAGGTCCAGAACAGTGCTCGCACTGCTGCTGAAGCTCTGATGACACAGACTCGAGCCGGCGCCGATGAAATGGCAAGCCGAATGCGACGTGAGACTTCGGAAGACATCCGAAAGATCCTCACCGACGTTGAGGTTGCGCGAGCATCAGCCGAGGACGAGCTTGAGACACAGCGAATCCTTACCGAGACCGCTCGAGTACGAGCCTTCTCACACGGATTGGCCGCTGAAAATGCTGAGGACGAGCTGGCACGGACTAACAAGCCCGCAGCCGCCCCTGCCCCAGTAAAGAAGGCAAAGGTTGCTCGCAAGAGCAAGCCAGTTGCGAAGAAGGTATCCGGCCGCAAGGCGAAGATCACTTCCATTCGCAAGGCTGCGTAAGTTCCCACCCGAACTAAACGCTAAATTATCAGGGCTTCTGACTTCGGTCGGGAGCCCTGATTGTGTTAACGCCTAGTGGTTACCGCAACCCAGCGCACACCCTTGCACACCTATAGCACAACGTTTCTCGCCCATCAGCCAACACACGAATAAATAGTTCGAGCGCATCGTTGAATGTGTTACCAAATACCGTTCACATCTGACACGAACGGCTGAAGTGAGGCACATTTAGTGAGGCACATTTAATGGCAAAACGATCACGCAAGTCGTCTAGCAGTTCGAATCTACCATCGTTCCCGACCGACAACTCTTCAGTTGAATCGGCATGGCGAGAAGCTCTCGCATTCCGCGATCAAGGAGCCGATTCTCGGGTCAAGTCGCAGAAGCGGCTCGCCCAGGCTCAGGCGATTCGCGCCGAGGCAGAATCTGAAGCGATTACCGCGACAAAGAACTACTGCTCCGATGCTCGAGCAGAGGCAGACCACAATCTGATGCAGGCAGACCTAACTCTCGCCGAAGCGAATCGGATCAAGTCCGACGCCCAGAAGTGGAAATCTTCTATGGAAGAAGAGATCCAGTTCCGGCTCGACGATGCAGGTCGCAAACGCACCAACGCTCGTTCATATGCTGAGAAGCTCGAAGCCACCACTCGTGGTGCTGCCGATGCTTTGATGGATCAGACACGTACAGGTGCCGAAGAGCTGGCAAACCGCATGCGAAGCGATTCGTCGGAAGATATTCGAAAGATTCTTACCGATATCGAAATTGCACGGGATGCGGCAGAAGACGAACTGGAAGCACAGCGCCTGTTGACCGAAACCGCACGGGTTCGTGCATTCACGGTTGGGCTGAACGTCCAGAACGCTTCAGAAGAAATGGCGAAGGTGAACAAATCAGCGCCTAAGGCGAAGAAGAGCGTTACCAAGGCGAAGGCAAAAGCCTCGGCGGCTCCGAAAACTAAGGCCGTGAAGCCGACTCCGATCACTGCGGCCAAGCGGCCCAATGTTCGCAAGGCAGTTCGCAGAGCCGCCTAGTTAGCACAGACAAGATCATTCAGGGCCCGAGGATTTTTTCCTCGGGCCTTTTTTGTGTTTGCCAGACACCGAACTTGCTTGCGCCAGCTTTCAGCGGGGCTACACTTCCGTCCATCGACGAATCTGCCTGAAAGAACTGAAAGTCACGGTGAACCTGAATGCTGAAAGCGACAACCGAAACTCTTTACTACGAACACTCGGCGAGCAACCCGGTGACGCTAACGGTGAAACCCGGCGAGTGGTTTGAAGTCGAAACTCAGATGAATCGTGGCCCAGACGCCGAACTCGTACCAGACGATATTCGAGATTTGTACAACCAGTACCGTTCGGACAGTCAGCCGACCGATCGTGGCAACGCAGCATCGGGTTGCATTTATGTTGAGGGTGCGAAGCCGGGCGATTTACTTACTGTCGAAGTCGGCGAAATCAAAGTTCACCCCGTTGGGTGGACGATGTATCGAGGATCGACCGGCGCTATGCCCGGGTATCTGGGTCCCTCGAACATTGGAACTCAGTTCCGCGTTTGCCGAATCGAGAACGACGAGATCATCTGGAGCGACAAATTACGGTTCCCGGTCGAGCCGATGATGGGCGTTATCGGCTTGGCTCCTCCGCGAGAGGCCCGCACGAACGCATGGGCCGGTGAATGGGGCGGCAATTTCGATATTCAAGAAGTCACAAACGGGGCGAAGCTCAGCATTCCCGTGAATCACGAAGGCGGATTGCTACACGTTGGCGACATGCACGCTCGACAGGGCGACGGCGAGATTTGCGGTGGCGGCGGAATCGAGACCGGTGGCAGCGTGACACTGAGGGTGTCATTGAGCGAGAAGCCTGAAGAAATGACCTGGCCTCGTATTGAAAACGACGAGTACATCATGACCACCGCCTGCGAGAAGCCGGCTGAGGATGCGTTCCGAATCGCTCTTTCTGAGATGATTCTTTGGCTTGAGGCTTCGTATGGCATGAGTCAGGGCGAGGCGTACATTTTCCTATCGCAGTGCCTTGAGGCACGGGTGACGCAGTTCGTAAACCCGAGCTACAGCTACGTTGCGAAGGTGGCGAAGAAGTATTTGGTTTAGCTGGTAGGGGCGGCCTGTTGGTATCTGGCGAGTGTGATGTGTGAAGCCCTCTCAACCACGATTTCCCGAGCGTAGTGCATCCTGAGCTTGTCGAAGGGTCATCGGAGTCGAGCGATCTGGGGTGGGGACGCGTACGGCCGGCATGACCCCGCACCTACCCAGCCGCCGAAGATCTCTCCACTTCGCTTCGCTTCGGTCGAGATGTCGTGGATGATGGCTAGCGTTGAATTCCAGAAACCACGATTCCCCGAGCGTGGTGCATCCTGACCTTGTCGAAGGGTCTTCGGAGTCGAGGGATCTGAGGTGGGGACGCGCTAACGTTGAATCCGCACGAACGTCGGCATTCCCCCTCACCTAAATCCTCTCCCTAATGGAGAGGACTTGGACTGTGGCGCCGAATACAGCAAAAACGATCAGCGCTGCAAAGGTGAGAAAGATACTGAAATAAATTCAGCATGACATTGGGTAGGTCGAGGGTCTTGAATTCTGTATCCTCGAACGTATGACATACGAAATCAAAGCTGTTTTGTTCGATGTGGGCGGGCCGCTCGACACTGAGACGATCATGGATCGAGAGATCGATGAGCAGATCAAGCTATCGTTCAGGAATCACGGCGTTGCGATTTCTGATGCGGAATATGCAGAGGTCAATCGCTGGGCTGTCGACGTGTTTGCTGCGAAGACTTACCACTCGATAATGTGGAATATCGCCAAAGGGGATATGACCCTGATCGACAAGGTCGAGGCCGAGCTGATGGAAACGGTTCCGCAGCGCAACGAGTTACGGGGTGATTTCGAACTGCGAGAGGGTATGCCTGAGCTACTTGCCGAGTTATCTGGCGACGGCCTACTGCTGGGACTCGCTGCGAATCAACCGACCGCCGCTCTCGAAAATATGGAGCGACATGGAATCCTGAAGTACTTCACGTATAATGAGGTTTCAGGATCGATACAACTACGTAAGCCCGACCCTCGCCTGCTGCTGCACTCGTGCGAAGGTCTTGGCGTAGAACCGCAAGAAGCCATCATGGTTGGCGATCGCATCGACAATGACATCGTTCCAGCTCGATCGCTGGGCATGGCAACGATTCGATTCGTTTCAGGCCGTCACTCAGATCAGAAAGCACGTTCATGGAACGAACTGCCCCACGCTGATGTGCGTACGGTGGAAGAACTTGGGCAGACGATTCGCAAGTTCGTAGTGAACCCGCCGAACACTTCAGGTGACGACAGTCCTGAATAGTTGACAATAATCAGCTGGTCGTGAAGTGACATTCGTAAAAACAAGAAAGCCCCGAGGAATCCTCGAGGCTTTCTTGTTTTATTCGATGAACGAATTTACTGAACCTTACGGTGCGGGCGGGAAGGTAGCCTTCCCCTTTTTGATCTGGATCTTGCCAGATGTACCCGTGTTCGGGTCGCTGTCAACAGTAACCTTCAAGTTTCCAGAAATCACTGTTCCAGCGTCACCGTAAACCGTAAATTTGCCGGTATCAGTGACGTGCAGTTCGAGTGGGACCAGAACCGGGCTAGCGCTCGCGATTCCAGTCCAATCAACGACCGGTAGTTCCAGTCCGCTTACACCTTCACATTGAGCGATCACACCGAATACGGGGAAGAGGTGATTGGGCGCTGGTTGTCCCGACGGCGCCAATCCCAGAAGACACCCGTACGATGTGTGTTTCCGGCCTTTGATCTTAAGATGCACAGCACCGCCGAAGTTCTCACCGTTTCCGCCGATTCCTAGATTTGCATCTAGCTCACCCTTCAGTGATCCGCTTATTACCTCTACAGGTTCAGCCTGAAAGCTAACCTCATAAGGGTGCGGCTGTTTTTTCACTTTAAGTGTCGCGGTCGACGAGTGAACACTGAGTACTCCGCTTGGGGCAAGAATCCCCTTCAGCGCAGTACAAGCTTCGCCACCTTTTTTGCCGTGTTCGCTGCACTTGACGCTAAATATTGCGCCGCCAACTTGCTCACCAGCGGTATTGATGACCACAGATTTGATTTTGCCATTGGATTTATAACTGAAATCCGATTTGACGGTTCCACCGACTGGAAGCCCGACGCCGAGCACTTCACCCTTGGCCGTGAACTTCGTGCTATTCGAGGCAGCAGCTGCCACTCCGGCTGTAAGCGTCATTAGGGCGATGACTGCAACTGCAATCATCACGCTGCGCTTGTACATAAATTTCCTACGTAACATTTCATTCTCTCCAATAGTGCTCGGACCGGCCGGATTTGGTCTAAACACCGTTTCGCTGATGGTGAGTACGCACACCTTCAGCACACCTGACACACATCATTCACGTAATTACTAAAGTGTGTCATACCCATGTGGTCCAATCCGTTGACCTCAAAGGTTCAGGCAGAGAATAACGATAAATATCCGACTCTCAATGCTTTTTAGGTGTGGACTTGGTAAAGCCGATGTCCGTACGCATGGGCTGTTATTTGATACTCTTTGCACGGCTCGAATAACCGGTGGTGACGAAGCACGGTTCGTCCCGTTCCTTTTAAGTAAGAGACGTGACCTCGCACCACGGTGAGATCAGGAATTGGAGAACGGTAAGCCTTGCAACAACAGTCCGATAGAGTCATCTCAGCACTAATAGTCTGAGGTGGTTCCGGTTGTCTGGACAGTGTTCCCGGTTTTATAAGTGGAATCACTACATCATGCTTTAGGCCGCCGCGGGTGTCGGCAGCGCTTTGTTGTAGAACTCATCCGG
>Ga0114999_10006907_pt1 | contig 12970 bp, 16 predicted proteins | sample ArcticOcean_MG_C_3_FD_89820 | JGI IMG/M metagenome (GOLD analysis project Ga0114999, IMG submission 89820) | Marine microbial communities from western Arctic Ocean - ArcticOcean_MG_CB8_126 | ecosystem: Environmental > Aquatic > Marine > Oceanic | place: Arctic Ocean: Canada Basin | collected...
CCCGATCGCAGCTCGGCGCCCCAGTCCCGTCGTTGCGCGGGTGGCACGGGGCTGCGAGGCTCATGCTGACCATGATTCTGGATCGCCCACAGAGTAGGTGAGCCTGTGCAGGTAGTCCTCGCCGTCGCAGCCGGTGGAGCGATCGGGGCAGTGTCGCGCTATGCGCTAGCCAGCGGGATCACCAACCTATTCGATCTCCGCGGCAGCGGAACGTTTGCCGTCAACCTAGTTGGTGCGTTCCTGCTCGGCGCGATCGTCGGACTGACTGAGGAGCGTTGGGACCTCTCGGAGCCGGTCCGAACCGGGATCGTGGTCGGCGTGCTCGGTGGGTTCACCACCTTCTCCACGTACATGTACGACGTCGTCGCCCACGGCGAGGATGAGCGCTTGCTCGCGAGCTCGGCACTGCTTGTGCTGACGATCGGCCTCGGGTTGATCGCGATGGTAGGCGGACTAGCAGTCGGTCGCGCCGGCTAGCAACTGCTACGAGCGCGCGGCCAACTCCACGGCGACGATCACCGAGACCTGTAACGCAACCAGCTGCGTGAAGGCGGTCAGCCAGCGCCGTTTCTCTGCGAGGATGGGGGCGTTCGAGGCGGCGGCTGTCTCCGTTGATGCGTGCTCGATCTCGTGGAGTTCGCGACGCCGATTCAATCCGTCCCGAGGTGGAGCCAGCTCGGGCGGCCACGAGTAGAACTGTGCTGCCACCGCGCCAGCACTCCACGCCATCAGCGTGACCGCGATCGCCACCCAGTTCACCAGTCCGACATTCGAACGCGCGAGATCGAACTGCACGAGGATCGCACTCGCGGAAATCAGGCCGGCCGATAGTGCGAAGAGCTGTAGCGCGCCTCGGTCGATCGCCGCAGCGGTAGCGCGTTGACCACGCACGGCTCGTCGCGCATCGTTCGCCAGGCGCGCAATCACCTTGCGCGTCGGTAGCGCTGGTTGTTCGACTGTCTCGGGTTGTTTCGCCACCGGTGTCGCGCCTGCGGCTACAGATAACGTGTCTACAACAACAGACTAGCGCCTGGAGGCCCATCCTTGCAGCACGTGAACCTCGGACGAACCGGACTGCGGATCTCGCGGATCTACCTCGACACGATGACCTTCGGGCTGCAGTGCGACGAGGCGACCGCATTCGCGATTTTCGACCGCGCGGCCGAGGGCGGAGTGACCGACAGCGCCGATGCCTACCCGCTAGGCGGCACCTGGTAGACAACTGACCTGCCAAGGAGATCCTCGGCAGGTGGCTCGGGGGCAAGCGACAGAACTACATCGTGGCGACTAAGGCGTTCGCACAGGTTGGCCCGAATGCATGGGACCGGGGCAACTTCCGTAGGCACCTGATGGACGCGGTCGACGCCTCGCTCCGCCGGCTCGGCACGGACTACATCGACCTCTACCAGCTCCACGGGCCAGATTCGCACACGCCGATCGACAAGACGTTGCGGGCGATCGGACGCTCCGAGGTGATCGGGTTCGCACGCTTCGACAGCATCCAGCCGCGCTACAACCTGCTGTTCCGCGAGATCGAACGGGAGCTCTTGCCGCTAGCGCTTGAGGAAGGCGTGGGCGTCATCCCCTACAACCCGATCGCGTGTGGCCTGCTGTCCGGCAAACACCTCGAAGACGCAGGACCGAGGAAGGATCGCGCTTCACCCTCAGCACTGCGCCAGTAGCGGTCCTGGTACCGCTACTGGCGCACTAGGATGTTCGAGACCGTCGAGTAACTCCGTCCGCTCACCTCGGAAGCCGGGATGTCGCTCCCGCAGATGGCGGTCGCGTCGGTCCTCGCAAACCCCGCCATCACGTCACCGATCGTTGGCGCGAGTCGCCCCCAGCAGCTCGCAGCCATCGAGACGCCGCTCGAGGCCGACCTCAAAGCGCGGCTGGACGACTTGATAGTGGAGTACCGCCGCGGAAACACGGGTCGGTAGGTCAGGGCGCGCTTTGTCCCGCCCGACGGCGGCAAATCGCCGCGAACACCGTGCTGCAGATCAACGAGCTACCGATCGCGAACGCCGCAGCTGCAGCGAACATCGAAACGGCGCCGCGGATCAGACGCTGCATGGAAGACTTCACCATCAACGCCGAGACGATGAATGAGACGAGACCAAGCCCAACGCGGATCAGCACAGCTTCGCTCCTCGAGTCACGGCTTCCTTGCCTTATGGTTATGTCAATAATAGCAGCGGTGCGAGCGGCCCCTCAACCCTGCCGAGGCTCGAGAACCAGTTCGAGATGGATGTCCCGCGGCCCGATCTCATGCAGGCGGGGATCGGGCGGACTGGCGAGCCGCATTCCGCGCCGCAAGTAGAAATCGACGGTCGCGCGGGAGTCCGAGGCCGAGATATACATCCGCTCCGCGCCTCGCTCACGCGCCAGCGCGACTGAGCGGTCGAACAGCTCACCACCGAGGCCGCTGCCGCGCAGCTCGCGGGTGACATGGATGAACGTGAGGTCGAGCATCGCGCGGTGGGCGCCGATCCAGCGGCCGTCGAGCACGGATATCGCGACGAGTCGGTCGGCGCCGGGCCCACCGTCGAGGACCGACCATCCGCATCCGTCCTCGTCGACCGAGGCGTAGAGCCGAGGCAGGCGGACGTCGTAGTAGGCCTGGTTCCAGCGCGTGCGCTCGACGTGCTCGTCGATCAGGACGAGGTCGCCGTCGCGCAGTTCGTAGCGCTGCTCGCTGACCTCGGAGCGATCGATCTCGGGGAGGCGTGCGATGTCGTCATGCTGAAGCGGGCGCCAGTGGAGTGCTGGCGTCCGCGAGGTGTCGGAAATGCGAGGAGTGTCCTCGCTAGACGTCGTGCAGCTCCTTGATCAGCCACTGCAGCCGGTCTTCGCTCGGCACTGCCGGCTTGGCCTCCTTGTCGGCGTCACCGCCGTACATGCCGCCGCGGTCGCGCCCGCTCGGCATCGGGAAGCTGATCCGGTCGGCGTACTCGAAGTGCTCACGCGCGAACTCGGGGAGTTTATCGTAGGTGCTCGCGTTGGCCATCTCGAGCGCGACCTCGAAGTTGACCGTGTCGAACATCTTGTCCCACTGGCCCTTCTGCGAGAGCTCGTGGAGTTGCATGCCGAGCGACTCAAGCCCATGCGCACGGAAGACGCCGTGGTACGAGCGTGTCGAGCCGTAAAACGAGATCGGGCGACGGAGCGCCTCGATCGATTGCTCGACTTCGCTCTCCGTCTCACCGAAGGCGTTGAACCCGCCGACGGAGATACTGATGTCGTCCAGCGTGCGATCGGAGCGGTCGAGCCCCTTCTTCACCGCCGGGAGCAGCGTCTCGCGCAGGTACTTCTCGGTCATGAATCCGTGTGGCCGGAGGCCATCGGCACAGAAGCCCGCTGCCTCGGCCATCCTCGGTCCGACGCTGGCCAGCGAGATCTGCGGGTGCGGATAGTCGATCGGTCCCGGGCTGAACGCCGGGGTCATCAGCGTGTAGTTGTAGTCATCGGTCGCGTAGGCCGGCTTCTCGCCGTCCTGCCAGGAGCGCCAGACCGCGCGCATCATCCCGATGTAGCTCTCGATCCGCTTCGCCGGTGCTGTCCAGTTCCCGCCAAACCGACGCAGGTTGTGTCCCTTCACCTGCGTGCCGAGCCCGATGTTGATCCGGCCCTTGCTGAACTCCTGCAGGTCCCAGGCCGTCTGCGCCATCACCATCGGCGAACGCGGGAAGGCGATCGTGACGCCGGTCGACAGCTCCATGCGCTCGGTGTGCTCAGCAGCGAGCGTCAGCGCGAGCACCGAGTTGTGCTTCAACTCGCCGGTCGTGATGCCGTCGAAGCCAGCGGCCTCGGCCGCCTGCACCTGCTCCTTGATGTTGCCTAGCCACGTCTCGCCGTAGCCCGTCATCACCTTCATCGATTGATATCCCTCTCGAATGTGCCCACGCCGACGGCGTTGGGACCGCGCGAATCATCGCTGATCGGTCGCTTCGCGACCAGTTCCCTCGAGATAGTGAGCGCTCGGCGCTTACTCCCGGTCAGGGAGCCGCGCCGCGAGGTACTCCGCGACGTGCAGCACCTCGACATCGAGTCGCGCCGCATCGGCACCGCCTCGGAGGTGCAGCAGGCAGCCCGGGTTGTCCGTCAGGAGCACACGACCGCCCGAGGCCGCGACGCGGTCGAGCTTGCGATCGAGCACGCCAGCACTGAGGCCAGGCGCGGCGATCGAGGTCGAACCACCGAACCCGCAGCAGACATCGGCTTCCTCGAGCTGTACGACATTCGCGCCGGTCAGTCCTCGCACGAGCGAATCGAGGGCGTCCTCGCGCCCGATGGTGTTGGCGCCCTGGCAGAAGTGGTCGATCGCGACCGGGCGCGTGTCCCCACGGGCGAGCGTGCCATCGGGCAACCGCGCCGGACCCGCGAGGTAGCCCGTCAGGTCAAAGACGCGACCGGCGAGCTGGCGCGCGCGCTCCTGCCAGACCGGCTCGTCCTCGAACAGCCGCTCGTAGTCGTTGAGCATCGCGATCGCGCAGCTCGGCGCGGGGGTAACGATGTCGTCAGTGCCCTCGAGCGTCTCGAGGGTCTGCCGCGCCATGCGGCGCGCGTTCGCATCGTCGCCCGAGTCGATCGCGGGCAGGCCACAGCAGTGCTGGTCGTTGGGGACATCCACCTCACAACCGGCGGCGCGCAGCAGATCGGCGGTCGCCAGCACGACCTCGGGGGCCAGCCGGTCGCTGACGCACTGCATGAACAGCGTCACGTGGCGCCCGCTCGCCTCGGTCGGTGCGACCGCGCCGCTTTCAGCGCGGAGCGCCGCGCGCGAGCGCGCCGGGCGTAGCGGAATCGCCGGTGGCGTCCGCCACGAGGTGAACCGGCCGCTGAACGGCGCGCGGGTGAAGCGCCCTCGACGGAACGGCAGCGCCGCGATCGCTGCGAGCCGCGTACCGAGGCCAAACAACCGTCTGGAGGTGTACGCGCGCATCCCGAGGCGCCGGGACCTCGGTAGGCCCACTTCCTCGGCAGTGCGGCGCCGCACCTGGAGGATCTGCTCGGGCAGCGGGATGTCGACCGGGCAGACGGTCTCGCAAGCGCCGCAGGAGAGGCACAGCGACTGCGGTCCCGCCGCAGCCTTGATGCCGTGGTGGAACGCGGTGTTCACGAGGCCGATCGGGCCGGTGTACACGTGGCCGAAGGCGTGGCCGCCGACCACTTGATACGCAGGGCAGACGTTCGCACAGGCGCCGCACTTGATGCAGCGCAGCGCGGCGGAGGACCACTCCTCGCCCGCCATCGCGCGGCGGCCATTGTCCACGAGCACGATGTGCATCTCGTGACTAGGTGCCGGCCCCGTGAAGAACGAGGTGTAGGTGGTGATTGGCTGCGCGGTCGCGGAACGCGCGAGCAGCCGCACCTGCTTCATCGCGTCGCCAAACGTGGGCACGATCTTCTCGATGCCAGCGACGACCACATGCACGGGCGGCGCGCTGGCACTGAATTCGCCATTGCCCTCGTTGGTCACGAGCAGCGTCGATCCAGTCTTTGCTACGAGCGCGTTGGCGCCGGTGATGCCGACGCCCGCCGCCAGGAAGTGCTCGCGCAGTGCGGTCCGCGCGCTGCGCACCATCGCGGGGATGTCGTCGTCATCGAATGGCACGCCCAGCTCGCGCTCAAGGATCCGAGCGACCTCCTGACGGCGGCGGTGGATCGCGGGCATCACGACGTGACTGGGCCGGTCGTCGTCGAGCTGCAGCAGCCACTCCCCGAGGTCAGTCTCGATCGCCTTGATGCCAGCGGCTTCGAGATGCTCGTTCAGGAACAGCTCCTCGGTCACCATTGACTTGCCTTTGACGACCGTCGTCGTCCCCTGGTCGCGGCAGAGCTGAGCGATGTACTCGTTCGCCTCCTCAGCGGTGGCCGCCTCGAAGACGATCGCGCCCGCGGCCTCGGCAGCCGTGCGGAACTGAGTGACCATCGCGGGTAGGTCGGCGATGACGCTGTCTTTCATCGCCGCCAGTCCGTCGCGTAGCGCGTCCGCCTTCATCCCGGCGATGCCCTCGAGGTCCACGATCTGCGCGTCGCGGGTGTCGCGCCATGACCGCTGGAAGGCGAGCAGGCTCTCGCTGAGTGCCTCGTTCTCGAGGGCGCTTTCGTAGCGCTCGGCGAAAGGCTTCGGGACGCTCATCCGAGGATCACCAGATGTAGGTCGGACGGCCCCTGCACGCCGATCGTGAGCGACCGCTCGATGTCGGCTGTGCGCGACGGTCCGGTCACGAGCGACACCAGCGAGGCCGCGCCCTCGTTCGCATCGAGCCACACCGCTGCGTCGTCGAGCGACGCGACGATGCGATCGCGCGGCACCACCTGGACGCCGATCCTCGAGAGCATCGATACGGCACGGTCGGCGAGTTCGTCATGGGCGAGGAGCACGGAGCCGCTCTCCGCGACTGCGAGCATGCCCTCGGCGATTCCGACCGCGGCATCCGCGATCGACGCGAACGGCGCTTCGGGATCCGGCTGGCGCATGCGCTCCCCGAGGGCGGTCGCGAGTTCTGGGCGGGCCGCCGCGAGCGTGGGGGTGACCGCAACGTCCTCCGAGCCCGCGAGTTCGAGGGCGAAGCGAGCTACGTCGGCCCAGGTGCCGAGCTCGTGCACCTCGGACTGCGAGTCTCGAGCGCGGGCGCGCAGCTCTTCGAGGACTGGGCTTGTGGTCATGCCCTCAGACTACCGAGCGAACGGCATACCCATCAGGCCCTTGGCGAATCGAATCTCGCCGAGGTGTAGCCAACCATGTCCGACCACGAAGTTCGCGATCGCTCGGCCGACGGTCATCCTCGAGGGGCGATCTGGGTTCATCGACTCATCGAGCCGCTCCGGCGACAGTGCGGAGACCAGCGCGGGGGAGGCGTCCCACACCGCCTCGGCGTAGGCGAGCACGCCCTCCTTCGCCGGGCGGAACGCGAGCATCTGCTCCGCGGTGAAGCCGGTGCCAACGTCGTCCGCCGCGAGCCCGAATCGCTCCGCCCAGCCGCCCGAGGTCCAGAGCGGTTCCTGCCCGTTCATCTGGTGCAGGTGCAGGTCCTCCCAGCGCGTGCTGTGCCAGAACAAGAACGCGATCGTGTTCGCACCCTCGGTGGTCTGGGAAACGAACTGCTCCTGCGTCAGCGGCTCCACATCGGCGCGAAAGCCGCCGTGCAGGTCACGCAGCATCACATTCATGTACTCGGCAACATCCATCGCGGTGCTCCTCGGTCGTGCGCAGTCCTCGGGCGGTACTACTGGCCGGTGAAGTTCGGCTTGCGCTTCTCCCCGAAGGCGCGCGCGCCTTCCTTCGAGTCCTCGGTCTGACCGACGACCCAGCGCAGCGCGGCGTCGAAGCGCGTCGCCTGGGCGATCGTCATGTCCTCCTGGGCGTAGGTGATCTCCTTCATCCCACGCACGGCTACCGGGGCGTACCCGGCGATCGTCGTGGCCATCTCGTTCGCCGTTTCCAGCAGCTGGTCAGCCGGCACGACGCGGCTCACGATGCCGTACTTCAGCGCCGTCTCCGCGTCGATCCGCTGCCCGAGAAACATCATCTCGTTGGCGAACGCCCGAGGAATCGCGCGCGGCAACCGCATCGGCGCACCCGCGAGCGGGTAGAAGCCGAGCGTGATCTCCGGCAGCGCGAACGACGCCGCTTCCGAGGCGATCAAGAGGTCGCAATGCATCGCGATCTCGAATCCACCGCCGAGGGCGTAGCCATTGACCGCGGCGATCACTGGCTTGGAGATTGCGTCCGCCCACACTCGAGGCGCCGGCGTTGCGAGGAAGTCGCCGGGGGCGTTGCCGCGAGAGCCGGGGCTCCCGCCTCGGAGGTCGGCGCCAGCGCAGAACGCGCGGCCGTTGCCGGTGAGGATCGCGACGCGGATGTCGTCGTCTTGGTCGACCCGACGGAGCGCTTCGGCGAGGCCTGCGCCCAGCTCCCGGTTGATCGCGTTCATCGCATCGGGGCGGTTCAGCGTGATCGTCGCGACGCGATCCGCGACCTCGACCAGTACTTCGTCGGCCATGTTTGTTCCTTCTAGCTGGCGGCGGCGCGGTCGGCAGCCGCCTCCGCGTGCCTGTTGATTCCTGCGGAGAACATGCCGACTAGCCTTCGATCGGTCTGCCAGCGAGCGTGTAACTCCGCGTCTACCTCTTCGATCAGCGTCTCGAACTCGACGGCGGCAGCCTGCGTGTGCGCGTCCAATCCTGCCAGCCCATACGGCACGATATCCGCGTTGGTCAGCTCGTGTTCCGACACGTGCGCCGCCGAATAGAGCGACGTCAGCATGCATCCGACCAGCGACGCGGGACCAGCGAGGGCGAGCGTCTGACTGAGCATGAACGCGTTCAACGCAGTCAGGACGTGCAGTGGCTCGGCGGCACCGAAGCCGCGGCCAGTCGGCGAGACCGGAAGCTCCTGCGCCACCGGTGCGTCCTCGAAAATGGCCCGCCCCTGCGTCAGATCGCCGAGGAATCGCGCCCGATCGTGGCTCTCAACGCTAACGCCCTCGGCGTCGCGGTCGACCGCCAGGAGCCGATGCTCGTCGCCACGCCCGACGGTCACCACCAGCTGCGCGACGTGCGCGCTCGCCGCGACCCAGGTCTTCGCGCCCGAGAGCCGCAGCCCTTTGGGACTGTCTTCCAGGCTTGCTCCGGGGAGCTTCCCCTCGCGATCCTCGGACGCTGCCATTGCCACCCAGCCGTCGCTGCGCAGTTCCGGGAACGCTCGCCGGTTCGCAGCTTGGTAGCCCGACACGAACACCCACGGCAGCCGGTCGGCGAGCGCGCCGCCGATCATCGCCGTCACGATCGGCGCTTCACCGCCGAGCGAACGCGACATCCAAATGTCGTGCCACGCGTCCTCGGTCGGGGCGACCTCGGGGCGAAGCTGCCGATCGAGGATCGCGTCGATCGTCTCGTCGACGGCGCCCACGCGGCTAGCCAGCCCTCGAGGGTTCGGCGTTGACCTCGGCAAGGAGGTTCATGAAGTGACCGAGGGTGTCCAGACGCTCCGCCATCGTCGCGCCCGCCGGGCTCACCGTGAGGGTGGTGATGCCGTTGTCGCGATAGGCGCAGATGCGGTCGCGGACTTGGTCGTCATCGCCGAGAAAGTTCGACTTAGTCACGAACTCGTCGGGAATCAACTCGGCGGCTTCATCACGACGACGCTCGAGCCAGAGCTTGAGCACCTCCTCGGTCAGTTCCTCGTACCCCTGACGTGCGTAGGCGGCTCGGTAGAAGTTGTTCTCGGGTGACCCCATCGCGCCCATCTCGAACGCGAAGCCCGGCTTGCGAGGCGGGATCAGTTCCTCGAGGTCCCCGAACTCGACCACCCCGCCTGCTCGCCGGTCGATTTCGTCGAAAGAGCGCCCCGCCTGCTCAGCACCTCGGCGGATGGGGTCGAGGAAGACATCGGCGTGCTCCGCCAAGAACGAAGAGGCGATCCAACCGTCGGCGAGCTCGCCGGTCATCTCCAGGCTGCGCGGGCCGAGGGTCGCGAGGTGGATCGGTACGTCGCGCAGCGGCGCGCCGGCTCGGATCGCGCGCCCCTCCCCGCCGGGGAGCGGCAATTTGAACGCTTTACCGTCGTAGGCGAGGCGTTCCCCGCTCGTCGCCAGGCGAACGATCTCGACGGTCTCGCGGAGCCGTGTGTACGGGCGAGCGAAGGAGACGCCGTGCCAGCCCTCGATCACCTGTGGGCCGCTGGTACCGAGCCCGAGAAAGAAGCGGCCGTCGGACATCGAAGACAGCGAGAGCGCGGTCATGGCGACACCGGCCGGGCTGCGGGCACCGACCTGCATCATCGTGCCGAGCCTGATCTTCGAAGTGCGCGCAGCGATGAACGCGAGCGGCGTCGCAGCATCGAAGCCCCAGCTCTCGCCGCCAAAGACAGCATCAACGCCGAGTCGCTCGCACTCGTTCGCCCAGGTGGCTGCTTCCTCCCAGTCCTCGTCTCGAACGCCGAGCCCGACTGAGACTTTCAGTGCCGCGCTCATTTGCCCGGGTACTCCGGCGCAGCCTTCACGTCCTCGATCTGTCCCTTGTGATCGAGGTCGTGCGTGCGCTGGAAGAGATACCAGGCCCGGGCGTGCAGCTCACCGAACATCGAGTGCGGCGCCGTTGGCGCGAGCGGGGGCGACGGCGGCAGGTCAGCCGTGGTGGCCGCCCATTCGATGGCGTCTTCGCGCAGCTCGGTGCGTAGCGTGTCCATCAACGCGTCCGTCGTCTGCCGAGGCGGCTCGATGTTCGACGAGTCACCGGTCTCATCCGCGGAGAGCGCTCGCACAAGGCGGCGGGTGTTCCTCGACCCGTTGATCACGTGATGCGCGACTTCCTTGATGCTCCAGTCATCCGCCGATGCCGACCACGCGGCAGTCGCGTCATCGACCCCCTCGAGGGCGTCCAGCAGCTCGAGCCGCGCCTTCGCGGCTCGCGGCCACAGCTCGCTGAAGGTGTACCGCTCCCCTTGCGAGACGTAGTACGTATGCATCCGGTCAAACTCGGCCTGCTGATCGCTCGCCATCGCATCCACTCTCACTGCCTCAGCCTGGTCGCAGACAGAATTTATGGGAGTCAGTTGCTCAGTGCAACTGACCCGATTACGCTACCGCCATGCGAGGCGTTCAACTCTCCGACCTGCACTGCTCCGTCGCACGCACGCTCGACGTCGTCGGCGAGCGCTGGACGCTGCTCGTGCTGCGCGATGCCTTCAACGGCAAGCGCCGCTTCGAGGAGTTCGCGCAGAGCCTGCCGATCGCCCGCAACGTGCTGACCGACCGTCTCAAGACGCTCGTCGACCGCGGCGTGCTCGCGCGCGAGCCGTACCAGCAGCGCCCCGAACGCTTCGAATACCGACTGACCGAGACGGGGCGGGAGCTCTACCCGGTGATCATCGGGCTGCTCCAGTGGGGTGATCGCCACCTGGCCGGAGCCGCTGGCCCTCCGCTCGACGTGTTCCACAAAGACTGCGGCGGGCATCCCGAAGCCGTCGTGGTCTGCCCGGACTGCGGCGAGTCAGTCGACGCTCGCGCGGCGCAGGGCGTCTACCGCACCGCCTAAGCGTCAGCGCAAGCAGGCCGCGGCGCGTCAGGCATCGAGGTACTCCGAACTCGCACTGACGAGATAACCGCCCCGCGATCCCGCAGCGACAGATAGCGACTGCCGGTACTCGCCGTCGTCAAGCGACCTCGAAGCTTCGTGACGCACGGGGTCAGGCCGCTCGTCCGGCTGGCCGTACGCTAGCGCCTCCCCGATCACGCGGCCATCCATGTGCGCTGGCGCGTCAATCCCGAGGACCCGCAGCACCGTCGGCGCGAGGTCGGGGTGGCCCGTGACGCCCTCGACGGTGGTAGCGCGCCGGAACGCCGGTCCACCGGCAACCGTGAATGTCCGCAGCTCCCAGGGGCTCATCGAGCCATGCTGCCCCTGCCCCGGCCGCCCCGACGCGGCGTACGCGTACCCGGGCTGCCCGTGCTCGTTCTCCCGCGCGTCCCACGAGAACGACACGGCAATGTCCGGCCCGCGAGGCCCGTCCAACCCAACGAGGGAGGTCAGATGGGTGCCCTCGATCGCCCCGAAGCGATCAGCCACGAGGATCGGGCCCGCCCAATGCTCCTGCATGAGGTAGCTCGCGAGGCGATCGACGACGCCGGCGTCCTGGTCGGGCACGTAGAGCAGCGCTGCGCCGCCGTTGTCGGCGACGACCACGCCTCCCGGCTCGCCTGGGGCGGCGAAGCCAGCGTCGAGCAGCAGGGCCTCGAGCGGTACGAGCGCCTCGACGGTGGAATGGCCGTGGTCGCAGGTGACGATCACGTTGGTCTCGTCGGCGCGGTCGCTCGCCTCGATGTAGTCGAGCAGGCGACCGAAGCCCGCGTCCGCCGCACGGGCGGCGTCGTGGACCGTCGGCGAGTTCAGCGGCGAGCCGTGCTGAGATCCGTCTGGCTCCGAGCACCACAGCAACGCCACAGCCGGGTCGCGCTCCTCGAGCACATAGTCGGTCACGATGTCGACCATCCGCTCGATGCGCGCCGTATTAGGCAGCGACCGACCGGGCCACGCGCCGAAGCGGGCGAACAGTTCCTCGGACAGTCCGAGTGGCAGCGCGTACTCGGGGTGGATCGTGGCGCCCAATGCGGCGTGCTCGCCGTTCGGATGGTGAACGAACGATTGCCCGGTCGAACCGATCCCGGTGGCGATGTACTCGAGCCCGTGTTCGGCGAGCAGCTCGGCGAGCGTCGGGACCAGCAGCACCGTGCCGCCCCGCTCCTGGAGTTCGAGGAACTCAGGCCGCATCGCGTTCATCGACTCCGTCGGACTGAACTCCGGAATCACCGATCGATTGCCGGACAGCCCATGCGTGCCGGGGAAGCAACCCGCGACAATCGATGAGGCATTGACGCGCGTGACCGTCGGGAACACCGGCTGGTGTCGGGCCAGTCGGACGCCGGCGTCTGCAAAGCCGGAGAGTCGCGGCATCAGTTCGAGCGTCACCAACTCGGCCTGTAGGCCGTCAAAGACGAAGATCACGACTCTGTTCACGGCCCCCCCCCGAACGCACCAGCATCCTACGTCGCTCACGTTGGGCCGCGGCGATGTCGATAGTCAGATCGGTCGCCTCGCGTTGACGGGGCCTGGCGATCGGACCCTCGATGCAGGCGCGCCTTCCCATGCTGCCGCTGCTGGCGCTCGTCGTTGCGTTCGCCGCCGCATGCTACGAACCGGCGGGTGGTGACCAGGCCGCCGCCATCAACACCTCCACGGGCGAGGTGCCAACCGCCACGCCGATCCTCGAGCTGCCCGCGCCCGTCATCCTCTCGATCGACACCCCCATGCAGGGCCCGGCACCGCCGCCTGCCCCGGCAACCGCTACGCCGCTCGCTGCACCGTCTGAGGTGGGCGCGACAGCGACGCCGACCCCGTCGGCGGCCGATGCCGCGCCCACGGTGACCGCGGCACTGACGCCTTCGCCCTCGGCCACCCCGCCCCC
>Ga0114999_10006911_pt1 | contig 12960 bp, 9 predicted proteins | sample ArcticOcean_MG_C_3_FD_89820 | JGI IMG/M metagenome (GOLD analysis project Ga0114999, IMG submission 89820) | Marine microbial communities from western Arctic Ocean - ArcticOcean_MG_CB8_126 | ecosystem: Environmental > Aquatic > Marine > Oceanic | place: Arctic Ocean: Canada Basin | collected...
ATGTCGGACAAGGGCGGCGTGGGAATGGAGCTGAATTTGAATTTGGTACCGCAGCGTGCAGAAAATATGTCTGCTTATGAAATAATGCTTTCAGAATCACAGGAAAGGATGTTGTTTGTGGCCAACCCCGGACGTGAAGAAGAAGTTTTTGAGATTTGCAAAAAATGGAATGTGCCGGCTGTCACTATAGGATATGTGATTGAAGAACCAGTTTTACGGCTTAAGCATCATGCGGAAACAGTTGCGGAATTACCTTTGAACACAGTTTGCGGTGCCACTCCGATTTATCAGCGGGAATCGAAAATGCCGCAGGCAGTTATTGAACGGCAAAAGCAAGCCGCAATAAACCTGGATGTTCCTGAAGATTTAAATAGCGTTTTCGAACAACTGATCCAAACTCCTGAACTCGCTTCAAAATCATGGGTTTACCAACAATACGATTTTATGGTACGCACCAGCACTTCGGTACGTCCAGGCTCAGACGCGGCGGTTGTGCGTGTGGAAGGCACAGACAAAGCTCTCGCTTTGAGTATTGACGGGAACTCCCGATATGTTTATCTTGATCCAAAAACCGGTGGAAAAATTGCAGTGGCGGAAGCTGCGCGGAATGTTATTTGTTCCGGAGGACGACCACTGGCGATTACGGACGGATTGAATTTTGGAAATCCGGAAAAACAGGAAATTTTCTGGCAGCTCGAACAAGCTGTTACTGGAATGGCTGAAGCTTGTAATTTTTTCAAATTGCCTGTAACCGGAGGGAATGTTAGCCTCTACAACGAAACTGAAGGAGAGGCCATATATCCGACTCCAGTTGTCGGTGCAGTTGGTTTGATCGAAAAAAACGAACACACGACCACTCAGTTCTTCCAAAATTCAGGAGACGTATTGCTCCTGTTGGGCGAAACAAAAAACGAGTTGGGCGGAAGCGCATATCAGCAAATGCTGATGGGCCAAATATCTGGAATGCCTCCGGAACTAAATTTGGAAAAAGAGCTTACTTTACAGCAGTCAGTGCTGGAAAATATCCGTGCCGGAAATGTGCTTTCTGCGCATGATCTTTCACATGGCGGACTGGCTTTGGCATTGCTGACTTCTTGCACAGATGATTTGGGGATTTCAGTAGACTGGAAGATTGATTTGCGTCCTGACATAGCCTTATTCAGCGAATCACAATCCCGGATATTGTTGAGTGTTGCTCCGGAAAATGTAGAACAGCTCGAGGCATCAATGCGGGAAAAAGGAGTGCCGTGTTTAAGGATTGGTAAGGTAGTTTACGCCTCAAAGTCTGCTGCGATAAATTTTGAGATTGCCTTGAACGGCACTCCTTTGATTCAGACAAAATTACTTACCCTACGCGATTTATGGCAAAACGCGATTGGGCGTGAAATGATGCGCTAAGTATCATTTGAAAAATTATTGAACTTTATATTTTAAGCTTTTAAAGATGGAAGAGGTGTTGATTATTACTGGTGGTAGTCGCGGAATTGGTGCTGCAACAGCACTGATTGCAGGCAGAAATGGATACGCTGTCTGTGTTAATTATTTGAAAAACAAAGTAGCAGCAAAGCAGATCGTCGATGAAATTTCCGCTGACGGTGGACGTGCGATTGCAGTTGGTGCAGACATTTCTAAGGAAGAAGAAGTGATGGAATTGTTTCGCACAGTAGATGAAAGCCTCGGCAAGATCAGCGCACTAGTTAACAATGCCGGTATTCTGGAAAAGCAAATGCGAATTGAGGACATGGACGCGGCACGCCTAAACCGTGTTTTCTTGACAAATATTACCGGCAGTTTTTTGTGCGCGAGGGAAGCAGTCAAACGGATGTCCACTAAAAATGGAGGTAACGGTGGAGCGATTGTAAATGTGTCATCGGCTGCAGCAAGACTTGGGAGTCCGGGAGAATATGCAGATTATGCCGCCTCTAAAGGAGCGATTGATACTTTTACCAGAGGATTGGCGAAGGAAGTGGCTGAGGAAGGTATCCGTGTAAATGCGGTGCGCCCCGGCGTGATCGATACAGATATTCACGCCAGCGGAGGCGAACCGGGACGTGTGGATCGTCTTAAAGACAGTATTCCATTGAAAAGAGGTGGAAGCCCTGAGGAAGTCGCGAGGGCAATTATGTGGCTGCTTTCAAGTGAATCTTCATACACAACAGGTTCACTGCTAGAAGTATCGGGCGGAAGATGAATTATTTTGCTGATCAACACACTATTTTAACATCATAAGCTATACAGATATGTGCGGAATATTTGGAGTATTTAATAATCCTCAAGCAGCGGAGCTGACTTATTTCGGTCTACATTCACTGCAGCATCGCGGGCAGGAAAGTGCGGGGATTTGTGTTTCAGACGGGAAACATTTTCACACTCATCGTGGAACAGGGCTGGTGACAGAAGCCTTTAGGGAAGAGCAACATTCTCAACTAACAGGGCACATCGGAATCGGGCATGTACGCTACACCACTGCGGGAGACAGTGGATTACTGAATGCGCAACCGCTTGTTTTTCGATACACGGGTGGACGAGTCGCGGTGGCACACAACGGTAATCTAGTAAATGCTAAACGTTTGCGTACACAATTGGAAAGGCAGGGTTCGATATTTCAGACGAACAGCGATACGGAGATTGTACCGCACTTTATAGCTCGTTCCGGTCCACCGATTGAACAGGCGATTCAGGATGCCTTGCGGATGATTGAAGGTGCCTATGCACTGCTTTTTATGACTGAAACCCAGCTTGTGGCTGCTCAAGATCCGCGGGCTTTTCATCCGCTTTCTCTGGGAAAACTGGACGACGGCTGGGTCGTAGCTTCAGAAACGTGTGCGCTGGATGTCTGTGGAGCAGAGTTTGTGAGGGAAATTGAACCTGGTGAAATGCTGGTGATTGACGCAAAAGGTTTGCATTCACAAAACTTTATGGAGCCAAGCTCACGCTCGATTTGTTCTTTTGAATATATTTATTTTGCACGTCCCGACAGTGAAATTGACGGGATCAGCGTGCACAATGCACGCAAGGAAATGGGTCGGCAAATTTGCAGGGAAGTACCCACTGAAGCGGATGTTGTGATTGGCGTTCCAGATTCCGGACTGGCCGCAGCGATTGGTTTTGCAGAGGAAAGCGGTTTGCCTTACGAAATGGGTATGATGAAAAACCGTTATGTGGGACGTACTTTCATTCAGCCTGATCAGGAATTACGTCGTAAAGGAGTCCGGATGAAACTCAGCGTTGTGCGAAAAGCGGTTGAAGGCAAACGTGTAATATTAGTTGATGATTCAATTGTCCGGGGAACGACAAGTGGCAGAATTGTAGAAATTCTCAAAAATGCAGGCGCAACCGAAGTTCATATGCGTGTGACTTCTCCACCAATCACGCATCCCTGTCTGTACGGAATTGACACCGCAAGGCGGATGGAGTTAATTTCTGCTACCCAGACTCCTGAAGAAATTTGCCAGAAAATAGGTGCTGATTCGTTACATTTTATTTCTGCAGAAGGTATGATTGCTGCCACAGGACGTAAAGATGTCTCCTCAAATCGGGGACATTGCCTGGCCTGTTTTAATGGGAGTTATCCCACACAGACTTGTTAAATCAACTTAAACTGTAAACCATTAACTCAAAGAGAAATCTTGAAAGCTTACCAGAAAGCCGGTGTTGATTTAGCAGCCGCAGACGAAACCGTTGAGCGGCTCAAACCATTAGCGCTAAAAACGCTACGTCCTGAAGTATTAAGTGGACTTGGTGGATTTGGCGGATTGTTTGAGCTTAACCGGAGTAAGTACAAAAATCCTGTGCTGGTTTCTGGAACTGATGGTGTGGGTACAAAGCTGAAATTAGCTTTTGAGATGGACAGGCATGAAACAATCGGTATAGACCTGGTTGCAATGTGCGTCAACGATATTTTAGTTCAGGGCGCGGAACCGTTGTTTTTCTTGGATTATTTAGCCTGCGGAAAGTTGTTTCCGCAAAAAGTTGAAGCGGTGGTGAAAGGTATCAGCGATGGCTGTCTGCAATCCGGATGTGCCTTGCTGGGCGGAGAAACTGCGGAAATGCCAGGAATGTATGAAACAGGTGTATACGATTTGGCAGGTTTTGCGGTCGGTGCTGTTGAACGTGAAAAATTGATTGACGGTAGCAGAATAGCGGCAGGAAATATTTTGCTGGGACTTGCCTCAAGTGGAGTTCACAGCAATGGTTTTTCTCTGGTGCACAGAATTCTTGCAGAAAATTCCCAGAATATAAACTCAACTCTCCCGGGAACAGCAGAAACTATTGGTGAAGCTCTCCTGACTCCAACCAGGATTTATGTGAATTCAATTTTAAAATTGCTTGAAGTTGTTGATGTACTCGGAATGTCGCACATTACAGGTGGAGGATTGCCCGGAAACGTTCCGCGGATGCTTCCGGAAAATACAGTTGCGGAAATTAAAAAAAGCACGTGGCCGGATTTACCGATTTATGCTTTTTTGAGAAAAGTTTGCGGACTTCCGGATGAGGAATTGTTTCCAGTATTTAATATGGGAATCGGCTTTGTGATCTGCGTACACGAGTCAGCAGAAAAATCAGCAAAAAAAATTCTGGAACAGGCCGGCGAAACTGTTTACCATATCGGTCAAATTGTTTCAGGAAAAAAAGCTGAAGTCCGGTGGGTGTAAAAATGCGGATTGCTGTTTTTGCTTCCGGACGAGGATCCAATCTGCAGTCAATTCACGATGCAGTTCTGGCCGATGAACTTCATGGAGTTTCTCTGGATTTACTTGTCTGTGATCGTCCGGACGCACCCGTTGTGGAAGAAGTTAAAAAACGCGGTATTCCGGCTTTTATTTTCCGTCCGCAGGATTATGCTGATAAAAAATCCTATGAAATCATCATTTCCGAAAAGTTGAAAACAGCAAAAATTGAACTTGTTGTTTTAGCGGGTTACATGCGTTTGGTGGGCCCCGTTCTGCTCGAAAAGTGGGAAGGACGGATGATAAACTTACATCCTTCACTCCTGCCTTTATTTCCTGGAATAGACGCGATAGGTCAAGCCTGGCGAGCAGGGGTAAAAGAAACCGGTGTCACCGTACATTTTGTGGATGCAGGAATGGATACCGGCCAGCTATTCTTACAGCAGAAAGTAACAGTAGATCCGGAAGATACAGTAGAAAGTCTGGCTGCAAAAATTCATTTGCTGGAGCATCAGTTACTGCCCAAAGCAATTCTTAAATTTCAGCAGGAAATGTAAATGAAAATTTTGGTAATAGGCGGTGGAGGACGTGAACATGCCATAGTCTGGAAACTCAAAGGAGGTGATGTCGAACACAAAATATTTTGTGCACCTGGAAATCCCGGCATAGCTGAAATCGCTAAATGTGTGCCTTTACAGTCGACGCAAATTAAAGAATTGGCTGATTTTGCAGAAGCCAACAAAATTGACTTAACTGTGGTTGGTCCTGAAGATCCTTTAACAGAGGGGATTGTGGATCTCTTTGAAAAAAGAAGCTTGCCAATTTTTGGTCCAAATCTAAATTCAGCCCGTTTAGAAGGTAGCAAGGCCTACGCAAAAAAAGTAATGGAACGCTTCAACGTTCCCACTGCGGCTTACAGGGAGATTGATGATTATGAGGAAGCTCTGAATTATGTAAAAAAGCAGGGTGTGCCGATTGTGATCAAAGCCGATGGCTTGGCCGCGGGTAAAGGAGTTACAGTTGCTGAAACTCTTGATGAAGCTGAAACTGCTTTGAAGTCTATCATGGTTCAGAAAATTTTTGGAGAGTCCGGAACAAAGGTCGTGATAGAGGAATGTTTACACGGAGAAGAAATGACAGTGCTGGCTTTTGTGGACGGAAAGACTGTCCTGCCGATGGTGCCGTCACAGGATCACAAACCTGTTTTTGAAGGTGACCGTGGACCAAATACAGGCGGTATGGGAGCGTATTCTCCGGTTCCGCAGCTGGAAAAATATCTTCCGGAAATAAACGAACGTGTACTGCGTCCGGTTGCAGAGGGTTTGGCTGAAGAAGGAACACCATTCAGCGGTATACTATACGCCGGATTGATGATCACCGAAAATGGACCAAAAGTAATTGAGTTTAATGTGCGTTTTGGGGATCCGGAAGCACAGGTGATCTTGCCGCTCTTAGAAAATGATCTGGCGGAAATATTATTGGCTGTTACTGAAAAACGTCTTCATGAATTAAAACTGCATTGGCAAGCCGGTGCATCTGTCTGTGTGATTGCTGCAGCAGCAGGATATCCAGGACCTCCCACCAAAGGCATGCCGATCACACTTCCTGAAGTTCATACTCAAGAAACGCAAATATTCCATGCTGGAACTGCGATCCAGAATGAGCAGTTGGTTACAAACGGCGGTCGTGTTTTTGGGATCAGCGCTCAAGGTGCTGACATTGCAGAGGCCAGAGAGCAGGCATATTCCTTGTTGGAAAAAGTAAGATTTCAAGGCAAGCATTTCCGCCGAGATATCGCAGTCAAAGCTTTGAACTGAAAACCCTCTTTAGTCCACTACCCACTAGGGTAGTGGACCCCTACTTATAAGAAATAAAATACCCACCTAAAAGAGGGTTTGCATATTATATTTTATCAAGTATTATTGTGCACAATTAAACAATTTAATTAAAACCCCGTACCTGAAAAGTTGTTATGAACAGCGTGGATACCCACGATTTGATTTTTCCTTACTTGCTTCGTAAAGTTACCGAAAAAGCAGCACTTGCATCCTATGACTGGATTGGTCGGGGAGACAAGGAGGGAGGAGATAAAGCAGCAGTTGATGCTATGAGAGTTTCACTGAACGAATTAAAATTAAACGGTACAGTTGTCATCGGTGAGGGTGAAAAGGACGAAGCGCCTCAATTATACAGTGGTGAAGTATTTGGCGATGAAAATGCGGAAGACCACCTTGATATTGCAGTTGATCCTGTGGAAGGAACAACTTTTTTAGCAGGTGGACAAACAAATGCGATGGCAGTCATTGCGACCGCGCCAAAAGGAACCATGCTGGATCCAGGACCTGCATTCTATATGGAAAAATTTGCTGCTCCCGCTGAAACGAGAGGCAAGATAGATATGAACTGGTCAACCGAAAAGAAACTTAAAACCGTTGCCAAGTTAATTGAAAAAAATTTGAATGATTTGACGGTTTTTGTGCTGGACAAACCAAGGCACCGTGGACTTATCGAGGAAATACATGAAGCCGGCGCCAGAGTGACTCTTTATCCTGCAGGAGATGTTGCCGGAGCTATCATGGCTGCAACCCCAGATACAGAAGTGGATGTGCTGATGGGAACCGGTGGAACTCCGGAAGGTATCATATCCGCTTGTGCAATTCGTGCTATGGGTGGAGAATTTCAGGGAAGAATCAATCCTCAACTTGCGACAGAGATTGTGAGTGTTCGTGATGCAGGATTTGACACCAATCGCTGGTATGAACGTGATGAATTGATTGGATCAGACGATGTTCATTTTTGCGCTACCGGAATTACATCCGGATTGTTATTCAGTGGAGTAAAACTCACTAAACACCATTTCAGGACAGAAACTCTGATTGTGACCGGAGCTTCTAGAGAAAAAGTATCGCTGATAAATTGGCACAACAGATAATTAAGATTTAGGGATAGGGTTAAAAAACTGTCTTTGCAAATGAAATCAGTCACATGTGCCTTGAATAATTTAACACAATATTGATATATACAACTTGAAAAAGGAGACACAATGCCATTGAATCGTTTAGACCGCCCGGTTATTCTCGGGATTGTAGGAGATTCAGCTGCAGGAAAAACCACTCTAGCCGCGGGAGTTGCCGAGATCCTGGGAAAAGATCAAGTTGTGACTATTTGTACCGACGATTATCACAAGTACGACCGGGCACAACGAGCCGAAAACGGTACATCTGCTCTTGATCTAAAATGTAACTACCTCGATATTATTGAAAATGATCTGAATAGTTTGCGTAACGGTAAAGCCATCATCAAACCGATTTACAGTCATCATGACGGAAGCTTTAAACCGGCCGAGTATGTCGAGCCTAAACCTTACATTGTGGTAGAGGGGTTGCTTGGCTACAGTACCAGAGACATGCGCAACAATTATGATGTAAAAATATATTTGGATCCGGAAGAGGAACTTCGGGTTCGCTGGAAAGTCATTCGGGACACCACCAAGCGCGGTTATACAGAAAAGCAGGTGCTGGCATCACTGGAAAAGCGGAAAGACGACAGTCCGGCCTTCATTCAACCGCAGCGGACTTTTGCTGATATGGTGATTCAGTTTTATCGTCCGGAAGGCAAGGAAAATGAAGTTGGTCCAGGGCTTAATGTTCGCCATACCCTGCGTCCTACTTTACCTCATCCTGATCTGACATCTTTGCTGGATGTAGGAGCAAATAAAGGAATTACTCTTGATTTGGTACGTGACAACGACGGAAAACCTGTCGATATTCTTGACATTCATGGTAGTATAGAAACTCATCGTGCAAGCAAACTTGAGGAATTATTGTGGACTCTGATTCCTGAAGCACAACATTTACGGGAAAATACACGTTCCATAGAAGAACTGGAAAAAATTAATATCATCAGTCATCCTTTAATGTTGACTCAACTGTTGATTGCTTATCACATGGTGAAAGCCTCTTTGGGCCATCACGCTATTTAGTGCATTCCGAGCCTCTCAATTTAAGAAACAAAAAGAGTCTCCATACATTTTCTTGAAAAACCACTAATTAATCAAAACTATGAGCGCTTCTCCACTCCATCAAGACATGGCAAACGCACTCCGCTTTTTAGCAGCGGATGCAGTACAAAAAGCAAACTCAGGTCACCCAGGAATGCCGATGGGTATGGCGGATGTGGCAACAGTGTTGTATACCCGTTTCTTAAATTTTAATGCAAGTGATCCTGCCTGGGCAGACCGTGACCGTTTCATCTTGTCCGCGGGACACGGTTCGATGCTGCTTTATGCTTTGCTTCACTTGACTGGTTATGAGGATTTCAGTCTGGAAGAACTAAAAAACTTCCGTCAACTTGGTTCTAGAACAGCCGGACATCCGGAATATGGGCATGGTGCCGGAATTGAAACCACCACAGGTCCACTTGGACAGGGACTCGCAAATGCAGTCGGAATGGCGCTCGCTGAACGTATGCTTGCTGATAGATTTGGCAACAATCTTGTTGATCATAATACTTATGTGATTGCTGGCGACGGATGCCTGATGGAAGGAATTAGCCACGAAGCAGCCTCATTCGCAGGGCGTTTAGGTCTCGGTAAATTGATAGTATTTTTCGATGACAATGGAATTTCGATTGACGGATCAACCGATCTTGCGGTCAATGACGATCAACTGATGCGTTTTGGAGCATGCGGATGGGATGTTTCTTTCTGTGACGGACATGATCCTGATGCAATTTCTCAGGCCATCAACGGTGCTCATGAAGCCCAAGACAAGCCCTCCCTGATTGCATGTAAAACAATGATCGGTTTCGGTTCTCCAAATAAAGCAGGAACCGCGGCTACACACGGAGCACCGCTGGGTGATGATGAAATTGCAGCGACGCGTGAAGCTCTGAACTGGCCCCATTCGTCTTTCGAAATTCCGGAAGCAGTCAGCAGTGCATGGCGTAGAGTCGGTGCAATGAAAGGTGCAAAAATGGTAGCATGGCGTAAACGACTGCATGATTCCGGAAGAAAAGCAGAGTTTGAGCGACTTATTTCCGGAACTCTGCCAAAAGATTGGCAGGACCCTTTGCAGGATTTTAAGCGAAAACATTCTGCAGAAAAAACAAAAGTTGCTACACGTAAAGCGAGTCAGGAAACACTGGATGTGCTGGCAGAAGTAATTCCGGAATTGGCGGGTGGTTCTGCAGACTTAACCGGCTCTAATTTAACAAAGGCCAAATCGCAAAAACCTGTAACACCGGGTGACTTTTCCGGAAGCTACATTCATTATGGAGTTCGTGAACATGGTATGGCTGCGGCCATGAATGGGATTGCGCTGCACGGTGGTTTTGTGCCTTATGGAGGAACATTTTTGATTTTTACGGATTACTGCCGTCCCGCGATACGTCTCTCCGCTTTGATGAAGCAACGTGTGATTTATGTGATGACACACGACTCGATCGGACTTGGTGAAGACGGTCCAACTCATCAGCCGGTAGAACACCTCGCCAGTTTGCGTGCGATTCCAAACTTAAATGTCTACAGACCGTGTGATGTAGTTGAAACAGCTGAATGCTGGGCCGCTTCACTGGAAACAAGTTCAACACCTTCCGTGCTTTCACTCTCACGTCAGGGACTGCCTTGTCTCAGAACGGAGCACACGGATGAAAATTTAAGCTCCAAAGGTGGATATGTTCTGGCTGAAGCCGAAACTAAAAGGGATGTGACCTTGATTGCCACCGGTTCAGAAGTCGCAATTGCCATGGAAGCACGTGATCAATTGAAAGCAGAAGGCGTTTCCGCAGCAGTGATATCAATGCCGTGTCTAGATAAATTTGAAGAACAGAGTCAGGACTATCGTGACCAGGTAACACAACCGGATACACCGATTGTAGTCGTTGAAGCGGCGATAGAGCAGAGCTGGGGTAAATATCTCGGCAGAAATGGAAAATTCGTCGGTATGAGTACTTTTGGAGCTTCCGCTCCGGCGAATGAGCTTTACGAACATTTTGGCATAACAACTCAAAATGTCGTCAAGGCAGCAAAACAAATTGTTTAAAATTAACCGGCAAAAAGTCCGGAAGAATCAGTATCATTTTTGCAGTTTTTAACTAATTCATTTTCAAAAGCAGAAACCAACAACCTATAAACAGAGACTTTATTATGGCTTTAATATCTTTAAGACAACTACTTGATCACGCAGCTGAAAACAGCTACGGCGTACCGGCTTTTAATGTAAACAACATGGAACAAATTCAGGCAATCATGCGTGCGGCAAAATCCACTGATTCGCCTGTTATTCTCCAGGCAAGCCGTGGAGCACGTTCTTATGCAGGAGATATATTTCTGCGCCATTTGTTTGATGCTGCTGTGGAAATGTATCCGGACATTCCAATTTGTATTCATCAGGATCATGGAAACAATTTTGATACATGTCTCTCTGCGATGGCCAACAAATTTACCAGTGTGATGATGGACGGTTCCTTGGAGGAAGATGCTAAAACTCCTGCTTCTTATGAATACAATGTTAACATCAGTTCCAAAGTTGCGGAAGTTGCGCATAAGATCGGTGTTTCAGTCGAAGGCGAGCTTGGCTGCCTAGGTTCACTGGAAACCGGTGAAGGTGAGAAAGAAGACGGACACGGTTTTGAAGGCAAATTATCACAGGATCAACTATTGACTGATCCTGATCAAGCAACTGATTTTGTAATGAAAACACAAGTTGATGCACTAGCAGTAGCGATTGGAACTTCACACGGTGCATACAAGTTCACCAGGAAACCTGATGGAGATATACTCGCGCTGAATGTCGTAAAGGCTATTAATAAAAGGCTTCCCGGGCTACACATGGTCATGCACGGTTCAAGCTCGGTTCCGCAGGAACTGCAGGACATTATCAATGCCAACGGTGGAGAAATGCCTCAGACATGGGGTACGCCAGTGGATGAAATAGTTGAGGGCATCAAACACGGAGTACGCAAAGTTAATATTGATACCGATTGCCGCATGGCGATTTCCGGGCAGGTACGGAAAATTTTACTCGAAAAGAAAGCAGAATTTGATCCTCGCAAGTTCACCATTCCGGCGACCGATGCCATGCAGGTAGTTTGCGAAGAACGTTATGAATCATTCGGGACTGCGGGCAATGCGTCAAAGCTCAAGCCTCTTCCTATGACAGCAATGGCACAACGCTATGATTCAGGTGAACTGGATCAAAAGATAAATTAATATACATTATCTACTCTCACCTTTACAAATGAGCTAATATGTCTAAAAAAACTTATAATGCGGGAGTCAAAGAATACCGCGATACTTATTGGATGCCTGAGTACACACCAAAAGAAACTGACATCCTGGCCTGTTTCAAAATAACTCCGCAAGCCGGTGTTCCACGTGAAGAAGCTGCTGCTGCAGTGAGTGCTGAGTCTTCAACAGGTACCTGGACCACGGTCTGGACGGATTTGCTGACAGACCTGGATTATTACAAAGGTCGCGCATATGCCATTGAAGATGTTCCGGGAGATGATGAAGCTTTCTATGCTTTTATAGCTTATCCAATTGATTTATTTGAAGAAGGTTCCGTGGTAAACGTGTTCACATCCTTAGTCGGAAATGTTTTTGGATTCAAGGCTATCCGTGCTTTGCGTCTTGAGGATGTGCGTTTTCCAATTGCCTATGTGATGACATGCAACGGACCGCCACAGGGGATTCAGGTCGAACGAGATATTATGAACAAATATGGTCGTCCTCTGTTGGGTTGTACGATTAAACCTAAGCTTGGATTATCGGCAAAGAACTATGGACGCGCGGTCTATGAATGTTTACGCGGTGGTCTTGATTTCACCAAAGACGACGAAAATGTAAACTCCCAGCCTTTCATGCGTTGGCGGAATCGTTTTGATTTTGTGATGGAAGCAACCCTCAAAGCCGAAAAAGAAACCGGTGAACGGAAGGGACATTATCTGAACGTGACCGCTCCAACCCCGGAAGAGATGTATAAACGTGCGGAACATGCAAAAGACATCGGTGCACCGATTATCATGCATGACTACATTACAGGTGGTTTTTGTGCCAACACAGGACTGGCTCAATGGTGTGCCAATAACGGTATGTTGCTGCATATTCACCGCGCCATGCACGCTGTGATTGACCGTAATCCAAGTCACGGAATTCATTTTCGTGTACTTGCCAAAGCTCTGCGTTTATCGGGTGGAGATCATCTTCACACCGGAACAGTAGTCGGAAAACTTGAAGGAGACCGTGAGGCGACGTTGGGTTGGATTGATTTGTTGCGCGAATCCTACATCA
>Ga0114999_10006913_pt1 | contig 12958 bp, 5 predicted proteins | sample ArcticOcean_MG_C_3_FD_89820 | JGI IMG/M metagenome (GOLD analysis project Ga0114999, IMG submission 89820) | Marine microbial communities from western Arctic Ocean - ArcticOcean_MG_CB8_126 | ecosystem: Environmental > Aquatic > Marine > Oceanic | place: Arctic Ocean: Canada Basin | collected...
AATTGCTGTCCGACAGGAATCAGACGCTCGATGTTTTGATGTTTCAATACAGTCTTGATGACGTTGACATGATCTCCAAGCGTTTGCCCAAGTTAAAGATTTTGATAAACCACGTGGCTGGAGCAGACATTGAAGGTAAACCGGCCGATCCGAAATGGATTGCAGCTGTCCAAAAAGTGGCGAAGAACCCAAACGTAAACTGCAAAATTTCCGGCTTGTTCCAGCAATCACACCGCCAGCCCTCTCCAAGGAATCTGTCCTTCTACAAACCAGAACTCGATGTGTTGTGGGAGGCGTTCGGCGAAGACCGTCTGATCTACGGCAGTAACTGGCCGGTGACCATGCGCGGCGGCACCTACGGTGAATACCTCGCGGTTGTGAAAAACTTCTTTGCGAATAAAAGCCGCACGGCGCAGGAGAAATTTTTCTTCAAGAACGCCCTGAAGTTTTATGGGCTTCCAACACTGAAACGCTAACTCAGTTCAGCTAAAGAAAAAAGAAGTTGCCGCACTCCTCCGCAAACACGGCGGCAAGAGAGCTGAAGAATTGAAAGCTGAAGGCAAATGAAACACCTCCTACTCACAACAATCGCAGCTGTGCTTCTGGTGGGGTGTGGGCCCAACATCTCAATTCACGAAGCTGCTCGGGACGGAAACATCAAAGCTGTCAAACAGCACATAGCTGCTGAAACGGATGTAATAGTTGTGCGAAAGTTATTTTTTAGCCTGGTTCAACCAAACCTTTGCTTTTCAATGGATTAAACAGTTTTGATACAAATGGGGCGGGCGGAGTGCTTCTTGCTTTGGGGTGAGGGTTACTGTGATGGGTTTTTGGGTGTAGAAATTTTCTCCAAAAAGCGACTGAAGGTCTTGGAATCGAGGGGGATTCGTTAAAATTATTGAAGTTGAAAAAACACAAATTGTGCTGGAAACGATTTTGAGATTCGCGTTTTCGCCAGTGAACCAGTGCAAGAAAAACGCAAATATTAACGAGAAATTCGAATTGGAACGGGATTGAAACATTGGTTATTTTCGGGTCAAATGGAAAAAAGTTGTTGCCGTTATGTTAATTCTGAAACGTCATATTCTAGTCTGTTTATTCCTCACTACCTGCGCCGCCCTTGGTCAGGTTGCGTTCAAGAAGGGCGAGGGACAGATGGAGATCTCCATCAATGGCGAATCGTTCGCCACCTATGTCTGGAATGACCTGGAGACAACCCGCCCCTACTTCAAGCAAGTGCATGAACCAGACGAGGGGATCCAAGTCACGCGGAATCACCCGCCAAAAGCGGGCGATTTCTCGGATCATGACACCTATCATCCCGGCGTCTGGTGGGGATTCGGAGATGTGGGTGGAAACGACTACTGGCGGATGGAGGCCAAAATCATTGGTGGAACTTTTATCGAGGAACCCCGAGGGGGCAAGGACCGCGGCACGTTTGCCGTTCGGAACCAGCTTCTTACCAACGAAGGAACCGAAACGTTCTGCGAGCAGGTTTGCCGATATACTCTGCTCAATCGCCCCCACGGAATTCTCTTGATTTGCGAGAGCACGTTCCGTCGTGAGGAAAGTGACTTTTGGCTCGGGGATCAAGAGGAGATGGGTCTGGCTTTTAGGGTGGCGACACCGATTGCCGTTGCGTCGAGGAAAGGCGGGCGCATTCTCGACAGCGAAGGCCGCACGGACTTGAAGGAAATCCGGACAAATCAATCAGATTGGTGCGACTACAGCGGGCCGATCGAAGGCGAATACGGCGGCATCATGATCATGAATGACCCGGCGAACTTTCGAAAACCGTGGTGGCACGCCGTTGACACCGGTTTGCTCATTGCCAATCCACTGGGTGAAAGCGAACTTAACGGGCGGGGCAAGCGAAAGCAAAATGTGTTGGTCAAGAAAGGGGAGCCATTCCGACTGCGATATGGTGTTTTTATTCATGCCCACGAAGGGGCAAATGAATTTGACCCCGCATTCGCGTACAAGGATTTTCTGAGTACCATTGGTTCTACCCCGGCCAGGAAGTCGCCGTCTCGGTCGCAACTGCCCAAGGTGCCGGCGGGGTTTGAGGTTCGCGTTTTCGCCAGAGAACCCATGATCTACAAGCCGACAGCGATTTGTTTTGATACCCAAGGCCGAATGATGCTTGGCCAGGGGCCTCAATACCCAAGGAATTTAGAGGATACACCGGCCGACAGCGTTCTTTTGCTAATCGATAAGGATGGCGACGGGATAGCGGACGTGTCGAAACCTTTTGCCGTGGGATTCAACAGTATTCAGGGACTGGCCTGGAAGGGGGATGATCTTTACGTGGCGAATGCGCCTGACCTGACAGTCGTGCGGGATTTAGATGGCGACGACGAGGCCGATGAATACGTGATGGTTTACACCGATCTTGGCAATCGAGAACATGCGTTGCATGGGCTCAATTGGGGACCGGATGGAAAACTCTACATGTCAAAGGGAAACTCGAAAGGCCATAACCAGCCCGAAAAATATGGCTACCTCGCCCCTCGTCCTTTTCGGGAACTGTGGGACGTCGTCCATCCTCCCGGCGCACCGGACTCTTATCCCCCGAAGACATTTACCAAGGAGACATACAAGAAGACCTACCATCACTGGGACGATGATTGGGGCCGGGAGGGTGGCGTTCTTCGTTGCGATCCGCTCGGCGCCAATCTTGAAATTGTATCTCGCGGTATGCGCAACCCTTGGGACATGACAATGGACGATGGTTTTAACTGGCTTGGCACCGATAACGACCAAAACCAAGGTGATCGGATTATCATGCCGTTTTTCGGGGCACACTTTGGCTGGGGGCACAGCTATAGCAGCCATTGGACCGGTGAGAACCATCCCCCGACGGCACCGGTCAGCGGCCCGGTGTTTCCCGGGTCAGGCACAGGGATCATCTACTACACGCACCAACATTTTCCGGAGGAGTACCGCAATGTGTTTTTCATGAACGACTGGCTCAACGGAACCTACGTGTATCGGCCCTCATGGGACGGTGCCTTGATGCAGCCCAATGGCGGACGCTGGGAGCCATTTGCCCAACGCGGAGCCATGCTCTATCGGCCCACTGATATGGAATTCGGGCCGGACGGTACAATTTACACCTGTGGTTGGGGCGGCGACTACCATTACGAACCGGGCAGCGTCGGCAGTTGGATCCTTCGGATCGTTCATACCGGACAACCGATTGCCCCGCGCACTGAATGGTTCCCCAAGAAGCGATCTCTGCCTTATGCCGAGTGGAGTGTCGATCAATTGCTCGACGATCTCAATCACGACGTCCTACCCGTGTGGCGGGTCAACGCACAAGACGAGCTCGTGCGCCGGGGTGATCAAGTCCGAGGCCCGCTCATCGAATTGATCAAGTCGGGCGGGCTCAGCCGCGGACAAGAAACCTGGGCGATCTGGGCAGTTGGGCGGATGGCCCCCAATGACGAATCGATTGACGCCGCCATGAGCAAGTTGGCACGTTCGATGGTTCCGACCCACCTCAATTTACGCATCCAAGCCTTGCGTATCCTGGCTCATCGGATCCGGAATGACCGCCCCGAGGGTAGATTGCCAGAAGGGATCGTGGTGGCCTTGATGGATCCCGAGCCTCGCGTTCGGTTTGAGACCGTTCAGGCAATTTGGCAGGCAAAACAGACACACTTGCGCTCAGCCCTGATCGACTGGTTGGCCCAGGAGGAAGACCGTCTGGTTTTCTACGCCGGGTGGGGGGCGCTCCGTGACCTGAGCGACGTTGCTTTTCGCAAGCAGTTGCTGAGCGACGACCGCCCCAATGTGCGACTCGCAGCGCTGCTTAGTTTGCTGGAGCGACACGACATGAGGTTGGAAGAGGTGTTGGCGTTGGCGGAGAAGGATCCGGATTCTCGGATCCAACAGTGGTCGACGACCTGGGCCATGAATCCTCGGTCGCCCCGAAAAATGCCGAACAGCACCACCCGCATCGTGCTGGAACAGTCCGTCTCCGTCTCCGATCTCATGAAGCGGGCAAATGAAGCGCGATCATCAAAGATGCGTTACCTGTATCTCACGATGCTTTCCCGCGCGACCTATGAAGAGGATGACGAGTGGAGAGAAATTCAAAATTTCTATAAGGGATTGAGCCAAGATGATGAGCGCGCACTGGTTCTTACGCCACTGGCGCGAGAGACCGACGCCATGCCGCTGCTCTGGGATGCGCTTGGCCGAAACGAGAAACTCGGTCGCTCCGCCGTAAACGGGCTCCTCTCGCTCGCCAAACGGGCGCAAAGTTCACCGGAACAGGTTGGCGGCTTCCTGCTCGCCAAGCTGCAAGAAAGTCCTGGTCAGCATCAACAGGATCGCGCCATCGAAACCTTGTCCCGGTTGCCGTTTTTGTCCGCCTGGAGCCCGCCCGATTTGGAGAAGATCGACATCCCGAAAGTCGCCGCCAAGGTGGTCGAGCTCGATGTAGCATCAGCCAAGCAAACGGTCGCCTTTGCCGGTGGCCTGAACGCCGGCGCCAAGATTTATTTGGATCGCGGTTACCGGTTCACCGACGTGCCGGAGCATCTCAAAGGTGCGACCTACCTGATGACACACAATGAGGATGCCGGTTCGTTGGGTGACGGCTTGGCCAAGTTCACGACCCTTTACGCAATGGACGTCTACATCGCGCATGACGATCGAATACGCTCAGCGGACAAACCCAAATGGCTCGGGCGCTTTACCAGGACGGACACAAAATTAAGCACCGATGATGCTGGGTTTACCCTGTTTCAAGAACGTTTCAAGAAGGGCGACACCTTCGTCATTGGTGGCAACTCAACGGACGGCAGCGATGACGACAAGTCCAACTACACGGTAATCTTCAGGCCGGTGCTGACGGATCTCCAACCCGAGTCGGCGGCCGCCGCGGGCGTGTTACCAGCGCTTGATCAAGCGGAGGGTTGGGATGGAATCCTGTCGCGCATTTTCGAGACCTGTGAAGACGTTCAGACGCAAACCCGAATTCTGGACATACTGCTTGGGCTCGACGCGAAGGATCTTGGGCAGAGCGACCTCGTTAAGCGCGTGTTGGCGAGGGCGTCGAAGCAGCCTGACTCTAGGCTCTTCGGACGGCTGCTTCAATTGAATAGTCAATTGGGAGTCGAGGTGGCCATGACTCCGCTCGAACCGGCGACGATCGATGTCGTTCTGGCTCTGACGGAACGTGCCGACGCGGATCGAGGTCGCGAACTTTTCTTCGGCAGCAAGACGGCCGCGGCCTGCATGATATGCCACCGCATCCAAGGCCAGGGACAAAATCTGGGGCCGGACCTTTCCGGAATCGGTCTTCGATCCGATCTGAAAACGATCATCCAATCCATCGTCGAACCCAGTGCTGTCATCACCGAGGGCTACCGCCTGCAGGTGATCGAGACAGATGTCTCCACGATTTCTGGAGCGGTCCTGCAGGAAACGGATTTCGAGATTCTCCTCGTTACACAGCAGGGAACTTTGGAGCGCATAGAAGTCGGATCAATAAAGTCGAGGCAAACACTGGATCAATCGTCTATGCCTGCAACCTTCTCAGTGATTCTCGGGAACGAACAAATCGCCGATCTGGCAGCGTTTCTTTTGACCTGCCGGCATCCTTCAGGAGAGTCCACGAATTGAATTGGCAGACAAGGGTGAAAAAGGTTTTCGCTACTGATACCAAGGAAAGAAAAACAAGACTGATGGAAACAACCCATGGAACATCCTCTCCCGATGGCGACTCGGCCAACCAACGCTCCAGCTTGCAATACAATGCAACGCAGAATGAGGACCGCCCCAGGTTGCTTGTGGTCGTTGGCGATGGCGCGGAAGTTCTCGACACGATGTTCCCCTTCTATCGTCTTGGAGAACACTACCGAGTCGACGTCGCGGGGCCGGAAACAGAGGTCTACCATCTCGTCATTCACGAATTGACCGAAGGTTGGGACATTACCGAGGAACGGAAGGGCTACCATCTGAAAGCCAACATCGCCTTTCGTGATGTCAATCCTGAGAACTACGTCGGCCTGATACTTCCCGGTGGCCGTGCTCCGGAATACTTGCGCTACGACCAACAATTAATCCATCTGACTCAACACTTCTTCAAACAAGAGAAACCCGTCGCCTCGATTTGTCATGGCATCGAAATCATCGCGACGGCCAAGGTTTTGTCCGGTCGCACGGTAACGACCATTCCGAAATGCCGTTTTGACGCCGAAGTCTGCGGTGCCGTGTACACTCCAGAACCCGTGGTTCGTTGCGGCAACCTGGTCTGTTGCCGGGGTAAGAAGGATATGTCCCCGTGGATGCGCGAGTTTGTTGGTATGATCGAAGACTACTTGAAAACACAGGAATCGAACCTTGGCGACCGTGTGCGTTCCTGTGAGGTAGCGACAGACTGACAATGAACTGTCTGTTCACAAAGAACAACCATCGCCCATTCTTTGCCGGTCGGTGGGGGAAGCATTATGTGTGGTCTTGCAGAATGCTCCGGACCCACAGGTGCAACGGAGATCTTCGAGACGCTCAACGATGAATAATCGTGTACGATGATACCGAAATTCGAATCCTGTTTGAACCACGAGCGATTCGTTTGATCTTTTGGCCGTTATCTCTGTCGTTTCTTGTCATCAACATTTGCCCAAGCGAAAAAACCGGCCACAGAATATCCATTTAGAGGCAAGCCGGAAGAATCCTAGCAGGGGTTCTATTGGCGAGTTGCTCTCCGAAAACTCCAGCATCCGGAACCGTTTACGCCATTGGATTTAGCCAGAAAGGAAATCGCCGACCTCCTCCGCAAACACGGCGGCAAGACCAAGAAGGAATTGAAAGCTGAAGGGAAATGAAATCTTTCTGCGGCAACAGTTAAAACGCCTTGAAAACTGTTCTCAACGGGTTGAAGATTTGCTCACCATGAAATCAAAACGCGGGAAAAGTAACTTTATTTAATTCACCTGAACTTTTGAATGAAAACAAAAAATAAAAGCAATGCTTTCACGCTCATTGAGCTTCTGGTGGTGATCGCAATCATTGCAATTTTGGCTGGTCTGCTGCTTCCTGCGTTGGCGAAGGCTAAGTCAAAGGGACAAGGGATTACTTGCCTAAATAATTGTCGCCAATTGATGCAGGCTTGGCATCTCTACGCAACAGACTTCAATGACCGAGTTTGTAATAACTTTGGGGTCAGTGAAACCATTCAATCAATCTCCAGCAAACGATACGATAATTGGGTCAATAACGTTATGACTTGGGGAGCTGGCGGAGGCGTTGCGGATCAAAGCGTCACTAACCGTGCCTGGGTACAAAATGGGGTTTTGGCCCGCTACACCGCATCCGCGTTTGGGATTTACAAGTGCCCTGCGGACAAATATCTAAGCACAGCACAGAAGCAAAGGCGTTACCCTGGTCGTTTACGCAGTAATGTGATGAATGCATTTTTCGGCCGATTCAACTCAATGAACAAGGGTGATCCGACGGTTCGCGGGCGTAATGCCTTACTCCAGGGCTTCCGGCAATTCATGAAGGTCTCCGATGTGCCTAGCCCTGGTAATGTTTGGGTTACTCTTGACGAGCATCCGGATTCCATTAATGACGGCTACTTTATTAACGATCCAAATCGTGGACAATGGGGTGATACTCCTGCATCGCACCACAGCGGGGGATGTTCTTTTTCATTTGCTGATGGTCATTCAGAGATCAGGAAGTGGCTTAGTAAAACAACGAAAATTCCAGTGAAATATGGATGGGGGACACCGAGTTTTGATTCCAATGGCAAACTCGATTATCAATGGTGGAAAGAAAGGACTGGATTTATTAAGTACTAACAAAGGCTAGCTTTCAAATTTGATTTCAGGGCAACGCACTCAATTGCGTCCTCCGCAAACACGGCGGCAAGACTAAGAAGGAACTGGAAGCCGCTGGAAAATGAAACACCTCCTACTCACAACAATCGCAGCCGTGTTAGGGTATCAGGCCATTAAATAAAGCTGAGAAGCCAAGTTAAGCCAATAACTCTGAAGCCACTCGTGCCTCAGGACTTTCGACTAATTTGAGTTCCCGGGGGCCAACCTGAAATTTCAGCCTTTTATGATCGAGGCCAAATTGGTGCAGCACCGTTGCCAGCCAATCGTAGTGGTGAATGATGCCGTCCACGGCATAGTGTGAAAATTCATCGGTTTGCCCGTGGATATAACCCTTGCGAAAACCTCCTCCAGCCACCCACATGCTGAAGCCGTATGTGTTGTGGTCGCGCCCAACCTTGTCCCGTTTGGTCAGGCCCTCGCGAAATTGGATCACCGGCAACCGGCCCATTTCTCCACCCCAATGGACGATCGTGCTGTCGAGCAGTCCATGTTCCTTCAGATCGCGAACTAGGGCCGCGGCTGGTTTGTCGACCTCTACGCATCTTTGGGGAAGCGCGGTCTTGATGGAGCCGTGGTGATCCCAAACCTGTCCATGGGAGAGGATTTGCACAAACCGAACGCCGCGCTCGACGAGTCTTCGAGCAATCAAACATCGGGTCCCATAATCGCGCGTGACGGACTGATCGATGCCGTACATTTTTCTGGTGGATTCGGATTCGCCGGTGATATCGAATGCCTCCCGGGCTGCCACCTGCATGCGCGCAGCCAAGCCGTAACTTTTCATCCGCGCCTCCAGGTCGTTCTCACCGGGATGCTGCTCGAAGTGCTCGTTGTTTAGCTGGGCAAGCAGCCGGAGTTGCTGCTCCTGTGGATAACCCTTGAGATGCACCGGAGGATCAAGATTGAAAATCCGGGGAGCGACCGGGCGAATCATGGTACCCTGGTAGATGGAAGGCAACTTGCCGTTGGACCAGTTTTCACCCCCGATCAGCGGCAGGCCACGGGTGTCGGTAAGTGCGACGTATGCAGGAAGCTCCTGGGTTTCGCTACCTAGTGCACTGGACAACCAGCTGCCCAAAACCGCACGGCCGCTAGCGGCACGACCAGTGTTCAGGGCGTAGTTAGACGGGATATGATTATTGGCCCCGGTGTGCATTGAACGGATCAACGTAATGTCATCAGCGATCCCGCCGAGATACGGCACAAGTTCCGAGAGTTCCATCCCGCATTGGCCGTGGGGCTTGAACTTCCAGAGGGGTCCCATGATTTCGCGGCTGGCCTGTGCGGGGTTGTCAAATTTTATATCGCTGGAGAATGTTTTGCCGTTGTGCTTGAGGAGTTCCGGTTTGGGATCGAAGAGGTCAATCTGGCTCGGCCCCCCCAGCATGAACATTGAGATCATCGCCTTGGCTTTCGGGTCATGGTGGGGCTGCTTGGGGAGCAGGTCGTAGGTTTTCTGTTCCAGTTCCGGTTTAACTGGGACACTCGATTCCTCGGCCAACAGTCCGTCACGCTTGAACAGCCATGCGGCCGCGACAGAGCCTAGGCCGAATGCCGAGGTATGAAGCATATGGCGTCTCGAGCAGAGTTGGGTTTTCATATCAACAAGTCAGTCGATGTATAAAAAACGATTTGAAGCCATTAGCACCTGGGCTAATGCCGCGAGTGCCTGTTTCCCTGCGGCTTCCGGTTGGGCCTTTAATTTCTTCTGCCATTCTGGATTTTGGTCGGCCTTGAAAAACCCCTCTTGGTGCGCGAGGAATTCCGAGACAAAACGATGTTCCTTTAGGGTGGGTTTGGTGGCGAATAATCGCAGGAACAAGCTATGCAATCGATCACTTTGTTGTTCCGGAAACTCTGCGAACAAACGGTCTGCCAAATGATTGGTGAGTTGGATGATTTGGTCGTCGTTCAAAAACCAAAGTGATTGTGTTACCACCGTGGTGGAACGCCGCCGGTCACAATTGGGCTTCATTTCCGGCAGATCAAACGTGACCAGCATGTTGAGCGGCAGGCTGCGATTGACCTCGATGAAGGCACTTCGCCTGAACGCTGCACTCATTTGCCCCTTCACACCAGCTGCCAGCCCGTCCCGAATCTTTTGAACGCCGATGACTACTTTCCCTTCTCCATCAGTGGTGACCGGCACACTCGCTCCACCGGCTGTTAGGTTGAGATTGCCGGTCGTGGCTAAAATGAAATCCCGGACGGCCTCAGCTTCCAGTCGTCGCAGGTTGGCTCGAGCGAGTAGTTTATTCTCAGGATCGAAGGCATCCAGTTGTGGTGTTCGCTTAGAGGATTGCTGGTAGACGGTCGAGAGCAGGATCATGCAGTGCAGCCGTTTTTGATCCCATCCGTGCGCCACAAAATCATGGGCTAGCCAGTCCAGTAATTTTGGGTGGGAGGGGGCTTCGCCGTTGAGACCAAGGTCCCCCGGTGTGGCGACGATACCCTGTCCGAAATGATGCTGCCAAATACGATTGACGAATACCCGCGCCGTCAGCGGATGCTGTCCGTCCGTTAAATAACGTGCATACGCAATGCGCCGACCCGTGGTTGCCCGCGATTTTTCGTTCACCGGCAGCGAGGGCCTTCGACCGGTCTGGGTCAAGACTGCCGGTTCGTCAGGTTGCACCTTTTCTCCAGGAGTGTTTGGGTTGCCACGAAAAAAGACCGTGCTTACCGGTATCACGTCGGGTCGCTCGGTGGTCACCCGCACCATTTGCCTTGGTGGTTTTGTATCCCTGAGTTTTGCAATTTCCTCCTGCTGTTTTTCAAATTTGCGATAGGCGGCGTTGTCGTATTCGACGAGAAAACCGGCGATGAAACTTACCGGCTTCACCATTGGGTAAAGATCCAACAATTCCTTTTGACGTTCGGTTCGTTTGTTCCCCAAGGCGAGAACCGCTTGTAATGTTTCCTCACGAACCGTTTCCGGAATATCCTTAAGTTTTGTGGCCTGAATTTTTTCGGCCAAGAGGTTTTTTTTCGCCTGAAGTTCGGCATCCATTTTCTTTACACGTTCTTCGATCTGATCGGCTTTTTTGCGATCCTCAGCGGAGGTGATATCAATTAAACGGGACGAGGGCTGTTGCCAGTTTTTCAATGGGAAAACCGGATCGAAAATGGCTCGGAACCTGTAGTAGTCATCGATTGCGATTGGGTCATATTTGTGATCGTGACACTGTGCGCAGCCGACGGTAAGGCCCAGCATGGATGCACCAATCACCTGCACGGCAGCCGCGGCGGCTCTGTTCCGGTCGCCGATGGAATTGTTGGTTTGCGTTGAGTCCGGGGCCATTCGCATGAAGCCGGTTGCGGTGAGCAGTTCCACATGGTGGGCGTTGTTTATGTCCGGTTTGTTGTTAATGATTTCATCCCCGGCAATCTGTTCGCGGAGAAACTGATCGATCGGCTTGTTGCTGTTAAACGCATTGAAAACGTAGTCCCGGTAATGCCAGGCGTGGGGACGTTTCGGGTCGTTCCCGGTACCGCCCTCGCTTTCGGCGTAGCCGGCGGTATCCAGCCAATGGCGTCCCCAACGCACGCCGAATTCCGGTGAACTGAGCAGCCGATCCACCAGCCTTGGCCAAGCTTGCGGCGTCTCATCGTTCAAAAAGTTCTCCACTTCGTTCGGTGTTGGGGGCAGGCCTGTGATGTCAAATGTAACACGCCGAATCAGCGATGCCCGATCGGCCTGGGGCGAAAAGGGAAGGGAGTGCCTGGCTAAGCGTGCAGCGATGAATGCATCGATTGGCGTCTTCACTTCGTAACCGGCCGGCCGGGGAACAGGATTATTCTTAACTGGTTGAAATGCCCAATGCCCAAGTTCCTCCTCGGTGAAACGAATCGAGTCAGGATCCTTTGGTTCTGGGCGAGCTGTCTTGGCACCCTGTGCGATCCAGTCCCGAATGGTTTGTTTTTGTTTTTGAGTTAATTTTTTTGGCCCGTCCGGCATCTTGTCCTCGGCAATTTGTTTCCAGAGGAGACTAGACTCCGGTTTTCCTGCGACGATTGCGGTTCCAGATTCGCCCCCGGTTTTCATCAGGTGCACCAGCCGAGCATCGAATCCACCACGCTTTTTTTTCTCCTCACCGTGGCAATGAAAACAGGCTGCCTTCAAGATCGGACGAACTTGGGCTTCAAAAGTCAAATGGTCAGAATCTGTGTTTACAGAAGCTGCGTTACAATGCGCCAACCACTGGATGGACATCGTCAAAACTGATAGGGCCCAATGTAAATGGATTTTGCGATTTATCATCAACTAAACGACCTGAACCCAGCCTAAAGAAACCCCAAATAAACAGCAACCCAATCATCCCCAATTCGTAGCATACTTGAACATGTTTCTAGCTAAGTTCTTGTAATGCCTCCTTTTACCCGAAAATTCTTCAAGCCAAAATCCATTATGGATTGAATGAGGGCGTGGAGTTGGAAGCCCCCCGATCGGCTGTTTAGCTTGCCCCTGCAGCGCAGAGCGGGGCCGATAGAGTATCGGGTTTTAGTTTCACCCAAGTAGGATGACCGCATAAGAGCCGGTTTTACCCGATAAAATTAGTGCAAATTCTGCTAACCCGCCTCCCGCAGCGGCTTCAGATCGTCATCATCCAGCGCCATGCGCCTGATCTGCTTGGCATCCCCAAGATCGTACGACTTGCCCAGATACTCTTGAGCGGCATCCAGTTGGCCCAGTTGGGCGCAGTAGCACGTCAAAGTTGTATTGTGATCATGCTATCGTCTGGAAACAGCTTGGCGGCTTCATCCAGCACCACCTTGGGCTTCTTCGATGCCACCACCGTTCACCCGCCTCAGCGAGGAGGCTTTGTGTACCCAACCCCAGACCCCTCTGTCGGGTGCGGTCAATTCCGGCACGGCGTTGGTTATATCGGCGGCGCGGTCTTTTTTGGAGGGTAATTTGCGGCGAAGCAGGGTAACCTGTCGGCAAATGAGAGCGCGATGGACAGGTTGGCTAACTGGTTTGGTGGCGATGGGCTGGGCCGCTGGCTGGGCTGCGGAGCAGGCCAAGCCGGCATCAGAGCTGCCCGAGAAATTCATCCGAATGACGATGAACCCGGAGCGGCCACGCATCCCGCAGTCGCTCG
>Ga0114999_10006914_pt1 | contig 12957 bp, 11 predicted proteins | sample ArcticOcean_MG_C_3_FD_89820 | JGI IMG/M metagenome (GOLD analysis project Ga0114999, IMG submission 89820) | Marine microbial communities from western Arctic Ocean - ArcticOcean_MG_CB8_126 | ecosystem: Environmental > Aquatic > Marine > Oceanic | place: Arctic Ocean: Canada Basin | collected...
AAGATGAGGCTGGTTGGGTTTGGGCTTTTGGTCGTGCCTGTAGCGAAAACATTCTTGTATGATGTGTGGGTCATCCACCCGTTTCTAGGATTTACTGGCATGTTCGTTATGGGGAGCATGCTTTTGGGTATGAGTTTTGTGTACCAGCGTAACCGGGAGCGGATTCAGTCCTTCCTATTTGAACGGGCAGGATCCTACCCCTAACCAAGTCAGCAATGAAGGGGATAGCAGATCGGGAGGAACGTACTAGATGTCTCAGCAGCTGATATTTGCCGTGTGGATCCTAACCTACTTGGTGGCGTCCATTCCTGTTGCATACCTTGTGAGTAAGACACGAGGCAGCAATGTTTTGGAGATAGGAACGGGTAACCCAGGCGCAGCCAATATTTTCCGTAAGATTGGGAGAAAGACCGGGATCGTGGTGTTTCTGTGGGATTTCCACAAAGCGGTTATTCCTGTCATCTTGATGGAAAAACTAGGTGCCTCAGGCATGTATGCTTTTGTTGCTGGTGTAACAGCTATGCTAGGACACTGTTATCCAGTCTTCTTCCGTTTTCGTGGGGGCATGGGGCTTGCAACGGCATTTGGGGTTGCAGTGGGTATGTTTCCACTGCTGGCCCTGGCGCATGGAGCTTTAATGCTTGTAATCCTTATGAAGGTTCGCGATGTAGTGGTCGCAGCCATTATTGGCTATTTGAGCTTTTGCGCATTCGGATTGTGGCTCTATAGATATTCATGGGAGTTAGTACTTTTGGTATGCTTGCTGCCTGTACTAGCTGCGATTAAGAATCATTTTACTGAGGAGCTGATTGCTCCGAAGGTGCAGTAGCCCCAAAGCATGAGTGGTTCCATAAGGTTATGGGTTCTGTCGTAATAATACCTTCAGGTTTGGGGGTTTTTTCTAGATTATAGATGATAGAAAAGGTTTCAAGGACATCATCACCTTGGTGTTGCGAGTTCCAGTTGCGGCAGAGATAGCGTCCAAAATGCAAACGGTGATGTTCATTGCGCGCTATCCAGAGGTTGTTCATGTATTTTACCCAGCGATTGTTCTTGTGGTCATGCCGTACTTGATTGGGCTTATCCCAGCTAACAGATGTCTGTCTCCAAAGGTCAATTGTATCCCCGCCCCTGAGTGTGGCTGGCATCACGTACCATCCATCTTCTCTGTTTGGGTATGGTGCAAAGAGACGCCAGTTTTGATAAGTCCCTGTTACAGGGGCTATCCACTGCAAGCTAGTTGGGATAGTCCACTGGATTTTGTCATAAGCAGAGATGTTGTAGAGAAGTGCCCAGAATATGAGTAATCCTGCGCAGATTTCAACAATTGGTTTCTGTGTAATGGGGTTGGGCCTCCAGGGGAATATGTTTAGGAGATCTGATAGTTGAGGGCGGTGTGCTGCGATCGATTGGTAAAATTTATTCCCGGATGCTAAGAAGTACTTGTTATGTAATAGCCATCCAAGTGGGAATAGGATTGGAGATTTTCGCAAAACGTATGTCAGTGCATCGAATTTAAGATGCATTTTACCTTCATGGTCGATAACAACCCAAGAATTTTCCCGTTCCATTACGGCCAAAATCTCTGGGTCTGTATTTGTTGGGGCGCTTCGAGTTCCAGGAATCAATGCGAATGTAAGAAGGAAACGCAAGACCTTTTTGCAAAAATCGCAGCCTTCGTCAAAATAGATTACCATTCCCCGGCGTTGATCTGTTGAAAGGAAAGTAAGAGCGGCATTCCAAAATGTTGAGGGTATAAACAGTAAGAGGGCAGTTATGGATATGAAGGGGAATACGCCTATCCCCATGGTGGCAGCAATCCCGATTTGCATAGAGCTTATCAGCAATATGGCGAGAAACCTGGTTTGAGTGGTGAAAATGGGGCTCCAAAGGATGAGGGGACAGAGGAACTCGCACCATACGAAAAATGCTGTCATTGTCTTGAGGAGAGCAGGATATTGCAGTAAGTACTGACCGAATTGGTTCGTGAACACATCGAGATGGAACATGTAATACAGAGCAGTATTTTCCTCGATCCATATAGGGTGCCACTTGAATAAGAACGTGAACAGATAGAGGAGAGAGACTTGGGTGAGAATGGCAATTGAGGCTACAGATGACAGTAATTCTGGCAACTCTTGAGGCGATGGGTCCAGGACTCGATCAATTGAAAAACGGGCTCCTAAGGGTAGAAACATGCCAAAAATGCAAAGGAGACGCATTGTATCATCGGCGCCACTGAGAATCATTGGATTTCTCGTCTGTAACGACATCATGAGTACACAGCAGAGTATCGACATTAATCGGGTTTTGTAGCCAATTAGTAGGAAAAATGCCGTGAACAGGTGGATGCCCATAAGTAGCCCAACCCCTGCTTTTGACCCAGCCATCAGATGAATTGACCAACTGCCAGCCCAACTATTTGCAATTGCGATGCTACGTGGCAGGACCCCCCAGTCAGTGTAATGCGCTTGTAAGTCAGAGAGACGGACCAACAGATCTATTATGATCAACATAGCAAGAAAGACTCGAAAGAGCGCTAGTGACCTAAGGTCAATTCCCACCAAGTCTCTTAGAGGAGTCAGTCGTAGGTATCTGGACTTCATACTGTAAGCTTTCCCCCATGAATGTCCGAGCCATTTTGCTTCCATGCCGGATCAAGGATACCTTAATGATTCCTAGCCTGCACGACAGAACTAATTCAGTCTTCGATGCTACTGGAACTCTCTGTTAATTGTTTACTGACCCATCGTTTCAGTACCATCTTTCTCCCAAACACAAGAACGGCGAATAAAGTTCCCCAGACTGGTAGCAAAACGCCAATCCATATTGCCAATTCAACTACTGTCCTGCCGATTCCCGACAACCCACGTAATGCATCTTTGATTGTCTCACTAATGCTCCAATCCGGGTCGGAGATGGGCTTTCCAGAGCCTTCTGGGTAGATGATTATATGCACAACACTCATGGCGACATTCGTTTCTAAATATTTTATCCGACCAGCTAAGCTTTCAATTTGTCCTCGAATAGTTGTGAGTTCTCGCTGAACCTGCAATATATCTTCAATGGTCTCAGCTTTATCCATCAGCTTACTCAACTGGCCCTCGGTGAGCTCAAGGTTTTCAAGGCGGGCAGTTAAGTCAATGTATTCTTCGGTGACGTCACTGCTGTTCACTGATTCATGAGGAACCCTTATCGCTCCGAATTTAATGGCATCCAAAAGCGTGGTTAGATGTTCAGATGGAATGCGAATCTCTAAGGTGCCTGATATTCCTTGTATTTCGCTGTCAGATGAGTTGGAAGATACTATAACCCCTCCAATAAGAGTGGCTGCATCTTCTATTCTGTTGATGCTTTCATGAACATCGCTGACTATTATCTGAAGGGAGGCTCTCCTTATAACCATTTGCTCTGAATCGGGGCTATAAGCTGAACCTCCATTGCTCGCATAGTCAGCCTCTGAGCTCATCATTGCTTCCGTAAATTGTCCTGACTTGATATCTGCTGTCCTGCCAATAGATGCGAAGACGGGTGCTTCAGCGGATTGTACCTCCGAGCTATTGCACGCTATAGCAAACGATAAGATAACTGTGGCAAGGATATATTGGTATAGCTTGTTGTTGTGAATGCTCATGTTCAGCCACCTACCCGAAGCGAACTTCTTCAAAATAGACTTCTCGATTAGTTACCAGATTTTTAATTCGTCGTTGGTCTTTGGAGAGTTGACTTTTCCCGGTTTTAAACTCTACTAAAATGATGCGATCATTTTCAAATTGAATTCCATCGATGGGCTTTCCGAGAAACTTGAACCCTTCCGGATCCCATGGAAAAGCGGATGAGAAAGGGGCCATTTGTTCCGCAATATTGCCCACCTTCACATGAAAACTTTGGAGCGATGATTTGTGCGATACGAGCTTCGCCTGTAAAACGCGTATTCGTATGACACATAAGACTATGATGCAGACTAGTGCCAACACCAATAATATCAGTATTACCCCACCAGAGGTAGTGAGTTCTGAGGACAGTATCATCGGATTCATCCTCCTAGTGGTCTACATCTTGCCATCGTAGGTTCTCTGGTCGATTCTCTACATCCAGTGCACACGCGAGAAGCTTGATTCTTCCCCAGTCATGAATTCCACTAATGCTGAGTGACCCTCCTGTGTGGATTTGACAGCCCTTTTGATAGAGGCACTGATGTCCTCGGGATCGCTGACCCTCTCGCTTTTTATCCCCATACTCCTCCCAAATTCCGAGTAGTTTCCTCCGAGTAGGTTGCTAGCATATGTCTCTGTTGCATTAGGCATGCTGTTACCATAGCCTCCCATACGGCCATTGTTAAACACTATTGTGACGATAGGCGCTTCTGCTCTTACGGAACTTTCGAAATCTAGACCAACCATACCCATTGCCGCATCACCTAGCACATGAATGAAAGTCTTATCTGGTGCAGCGAGTTTGCCGCCAATACTGATACCAAGAGAGTATCCAAGTTGTGTTGAGTTGCCCCACCCGATATAGCTCTTTGGTCCATGAGATTCGAAAAATGGCGTCATTTGATCTCTTGGATTCCCTGAGTCATGGGTGACTACAGTTTGATTATGATCTATAGCACTGTTCAATTCGAATATTACCCTGTAGGGATTGATAGGGGTGGCTTGAGATGTAAGTTTTGGCAGCCATGTGTTCATCCATTGGACACGTTGTTGTTGAATCTCCATAATCAAGGATTCGTTTTTTGCTATAGGCCTATTTTGAGTTTGGAAACGGACTTCATCAATCAACTGACGTAGCACTAGTTTTGGGTCCCCAAGAACCCCATGCTCTAGTGCATACTCGTTGTTGAGATCCTGCTCTATTGAAGTGCACTGAATCATCGTTTTTCCTTTGGGTATCTCTACTGACATCAGAGAGCGATAGAAGTTAGATCCAATGCCAAATACTAAGTCAGCCTTCCCAAGGAAATGATCAACCATGCCTGTTGCTGTCGTTGCCCCATTACCTATAGATAATGGGTGGTTTTCAGGAAACCCGCTTTTCCCTGTGGTGATCGTCATCACAGGAACCTGCACTAATTCAGCAAATTCCAGTAGCTCTACTGAAGCCTCGGAGTCCAGTATCCCTTGCCCAGCATGGATAACAGGGGCCTTTGCGCTTAGCAGAGCGCTGACAGCGTTCTTTACATCAACAGGATCGCCGGAGCTTTGGTACCCGGAATCATACTGAGCGGACAGATCCAAATCTCCGACTTCGTCGGTGAGTACATCATAGGGAATTTCCAATAAAACCGGCGCTCCATTTGCCGTCCTCAGCCGAGAGAATGCGAGGCGTATAAGCTCCGGGATTCTCTCCGACATATTTATCTGGGCAGTCCATTTTGTCACATGAGCGTAATTAGTAATTGCCGAGAACGAGGGTCCATATGATTGTCGGGTGCGAGTTGTGCCACGGGGCAATACTAATATCGGTATCGAATCGGCAAAAGCATGTGCAATTCCCCCAAAAGCATTTTCAATGCCTGGGCCATCCTGCATTGTAACCACACCGAAGGTTCCCTTGGGGGATAACCTAGAGTACCCATCGGCCATGTTAACAGCCCCCCGTTCAGTTCGAGCTATAACAGGCTTGATGCCCACGCTTGCTGCAGCGTCAATAAGCGGGTTGGCTGGGAAACAGAACAGATGCTGTATCCCGTATTCTTTAAGTAAGTGGGCGATCGCTATCGATCCTTTCAACTGGTACCTCCTGATTTGTGTTAGGCGACCTGTATGCCATTCTTGATGGCCAGCAGCAGGATGGCCTTTTACTGATAGCCGATATCTCTGGTCTTGAGGAAAGCCTGCCATCCATCTTCACGGAGTATTCTTTGTCGCTCTTGCGCTACTGGGTCGTCGGACTCTTCTTCGGACAATGCCTTAACGATCGGGTCATCGCGGTAATTAAGGGAATCCATGAACCCTGCTAGTTCGTATGCCCGGTTAACAAGTAGCTTGTTGAGACGAACTGCTTTCTGGGGGAGTGATGACATTTTCGTTGCAAGTTGGCGTGTTTCTGATTCTAAATCTGCATCGGCAACAACTCTATTAACAAGGCCCAATTCTTTTGCCTCTACAGCATCGATTTGCTCTCCGAGGAGCAGTATCTCTTTCGCTCGTTTCAAAGATGTAAGAAAAGGGGTTATGAGCACAGGCGGGCCGAACCCATGGCGGATCTGGATTTCCCCGAAACGGGCATTTTCTGAAGCAACAGTAAGGTCGCATACACCAGCAAGTTCACATGCTTGTCCAATAGCGTGTCCGCGTACTGATGCTATGACAGGCTTTTGCAGTGACCATATTTTAATTTGTACCTCTAATCCTCCTGGGGCTGGGTCGTCGTCAGGATAGAGCGCAGCATGGAGGTCGCCTCCAGCAGAGAACGAACGGCCGGCTCCTCGAAGGATAACAACATGAACATTATCGTCGTCGTTTGCCTGCGTTAGGGCAGCATCGAGCAGCCTCAAAACGTTTTTATTCATTGCATTGAGTATGGTGGGCCGATTCAGGGTTATTGTGGCAATATTCTCCTCAACTTCATACAACACATCGTTTGGGCCAGGAGGGGGTACCTCTATGCCATCGGGGGTCTTTTTGATTTCAGTCATGAACCTAGGGCTCCTTTCTTATTCATTTGTATGGATTGGAAGCTTATAGATCCGCGCTATATTTTTGGGGGAATGTGGTAATTCAGTTGGACTAATCATACACTACTGCTGAATATCTGGAGGTATTTTATGGGGCGGCCGTGCTGTGTTTGGGGAGCAGCATAATGATCGGTATAGCAAGGGCCATCATAATCATCAAAACTATAATAGCCATATTGTATGACGAGGATTCATCGTAAACCCATCCCATCAAAACCGGGGCAATGACTCCGCCAACCACTGCGAAGGTTTGCATGAGGCCAGTTAAGGAACCAAAGGCACGAGTTCCAAAGTATGCCCCTGTGAGAATCGGTCGTGCTGGAATACTACCCCCAAAAGATACACCGAATAAGAGGGCGTAAGCGAGGCTGTGCCACCATTCATAAGTGAAAAATAAGGACAATAAGCCGAGAACTGAGCACAGAACTAACCCGATAAGCACCAGTCTCGGATCGGTATGATCCATGACCCATCCGGTGCCCATACGCCCGACACCACTGAGAAGTGTAAGGGTTGCTACCGTCCAGCTTGCTCCTTGAGTTGAAAAACCTATGCTTTCAAAGTAAGGAATCTGGTGGATGAACATCGCACTTGGCCCCATACTCAGGAGTCCGAAAGCTAGAGTGAGCAACCAAAAAGAACGAGAGCGCAGTGCTTCTTTGACTGTGTAGCCCATAGTTGTGGAATTGTTTGCGGTATTCTCGCCTGTGGGGAGGTCATCTTCACTAACCCCATCTACTGTGTATCCATAGGGCCCTGGCTTGGGGCGAAGAATGGCTGCCCCAGGGAGCCCGACGATAATTATACCTAATGCGCAAAGGCTCATCGTGTAGCGCCAGCCAAAATCGGAGTTGCTAGTTAGAATTGCTAGTCCGGGTACGAAGAGACCAGAAAATGTTGCCCCAGAAAACATCAACCCCATTGCGAATCCGCGTCTTTTTCGAAACCAGTGAGCGACGGCCGTTGTATAGGGAATACCGACTGTGCAGCTCATACCAAGACCAACGAGTACGTACGCCCCATAGAAGAAGGGTAGGGATGATGCTCTGCTCATAGTGAGCATTCCCAGTGATGCGAGGAGTGTTCCAATCAGAACCACTTTTTTCGAACTGAAGCGATCCACGATAAACCCAACAAGGGGCGACGCTATACTCCCTTCTATTCTCTGCATGCCTGCACCATAGCTGAATTGAGCTCTAGTCCACTGCAATTCTTTGAGCATGGGGGTCATGAATACCTGCATCCCATAAACTAATACGATGCTCATATAGGTGTGTATGGCCATATGGGCCATGACGATGTACCACCCATAAAAAAGGCCGGTTCGTTTTTTCAACTATCCCCCGATGAAGCTGATACGCTCTGATGTATGTTCACTTAGTTGCCTAGGTGTCTTCCCACATTCTTCGTATGCCGAATCTACGGAAAGACTCTGCATATTCAAACGATAGTTTGTTTTGGACTGCTGTTCGATTTGACATTTTCCGGACCATATCCTCGAAAGGTGTTGGGTTGTCACCTTGGCCCCAATCACTGAGTTGGCTCTTGTGAGCCTTAAGGGAGTCAGTTTTGCTGTCGATAACTTCCCCTATATCAATGAAAACATCAGGTGACTCAGATCCCCAGAAAAACACTTCCTGGACATTATGTCCGGCCAGTCCAGCATCGATATCTTCGGGGTAGTGCAGGCGGTCGCGTGCGTAGGGGAAGACTGCATCAATAGTGACTAAACCAGTCATTCTGTGGTCCCGATGTATATAAAATGACGTGCGAAATGGATCAGTGGTGAAAACAATATCTGGTTGGAGTCTGCGGATCTGGTGCACTAGGGCTCTTCGGAATTCGTGATCATCCTCAAGTTCCCCGTCGCCGAAATCAAGAAATACGACCTCCGACACTCCGACCGCCGCGGCAGCAGCTTCCTGTTCTAATCGACGCTCTTCACGGAGGTACGTTGCCGACATGTCTGTGTCCCGTCCACCTTTATTACCATTAGTTGCTATGATATAGAATACTTCCTTGCCAGCGTTGGTGAGCTTTGCCACGGTTCCTGCACAGCCGAACTCTGCATCATCTGGATGCGGTGCGACAATCATTGCACGTTGTACTGGTTCTAGTTGCTCCATACTTTTGCCTTTCTGTAGTCAATCTGTGAATGCGTGGCAGTAGCCGCAGATAACGATGTCGCGTTTATTATTATGGATGCCGATTGGTATGGGGCTGTTGTTTGCATACTGTTCATAACAATGAAGTCTGCTCTGGCACCTACAAAGACCAAGCTAGTTGGCCCCTGAGGCCGTAGAATACTCTAAGCCGAGCTGGTGTACAATGCGCTTCTTGCAGATGAACCGATTTGTGGGTAAAATCTCGATAGTGAATTGTCTGGAGATTGAAGGGGCTGAATGGTTTATTAATCCGTTCGCTCCAATAGGTCTTAGTCTCTTTGAGTAAATCAGAGTGGAGAATGCCTAGATGAAGAAGGAAAGAGTCCTGGTAGCAATGAGTGGTGGTGTTGACTCCTCAGTTGCTGCTCTTCTGCTGGTAGAGGCAGGGTATGAGGTTATTGGTGTGACCATGCGACTCTATTCCACAGAGGACCAGCCACGGGCGCGGTTATCACAAGGCTGCTGCACTGATGATGATATTGATGATGCTCGAGCAGTCTGTCAGATCCTGGGGATTCGCCACTATGTGATGAATTTCGAACGGGAGTTCAAAGAGCATGTAATGGATTACTTTGTTAATGAGTACTCTCGCGGAAAGACACCGCACCCCTGTTTAGCTTGCAACGATAAGATAAAATTCGATTTTCTTTTAAAAAAGGCAATGGCCCTTCAGGCAGATTATATAGCTACAGGGCATTACGCTCAAATCGTCAATAGTGACTCCACTAAGAGGCTGCTGTGTGGAATTGATGCTTCCAAGGACCAATCGTATGTCCTCTTTGGGTTAGGGCAAGATCAACTATCAAGCTTACTGCTGCCGATTGGCGGTTACGCTAAAGATGAAATTAGGAACATTGCAAAACGCGGAGGCCTGCCGGTTGCTGATAAACCTGATAGCCAAGATATTTGTTTCATACCTTCCGGCGACTATAAACAGTTTATATCAGATAGGGTGAGGGCTGTGCCAGGTGACCTCGTTGATTCTCAGGGAAAACTCCTCGGGCAACACTCAGGAATAGAGTTTTTCACCGTGGGGCAACGTAAGGGGTTAGGTGTTCAGTCTCGAACGCCCACATATGTGCTCAGTATAGACCCTGATAGTCATGAAGTGACGATCGGGTCTTGGGAGGAGTTGCATAACCAGTCTCTGTGGGCAAGTGGGGCAAAGTATATCGATGGCAAGGCATTTGCTGAGCCAGTAGAAATTAGGGCTAAGATTCGGTATAAGGCTCCGATGGCACCTGCTATATTGGTATCACATGGCTCGTGGGTCGAGATTCGCTTTGCCGAACCTCAGCGAGCAATAACCCCAGGTCAGGCGGTTGTATTCTACCAAGGTGATCGGGTCCTCGGCGGGGCGATTATCGAAAGATTTGACGCTTCAGAAGATTGCCCTGATAAAGCTGCATGTGTTCACTGTTCCATGTTGGTGCTCAAGTAGGATTCCTGTATCTGGCAGTGTTGGGTAAGAGGGGCGCATGCCAAAAGGTTTTTTTAAGACCGAGCCTCCATCTTTTGAAAGAGAACAAGATCTCTATCAAAAGCATTTTGAGGTTGTGATTGGCCTGGATGAGGTAGGCCGAGGTGCCCTTGCTGGGCCAGTGGTTGCGTGCAGTGTTTTTCTCGGTGTTTCTTCACACATATATCGGGATATTTTGATCCGGGACTCAAAGCAATTGTCCCCAGGTGCTCGTGAGCGGAGTTGCAACGCATTGCTAGATCAACTCTCCAGTGTTGGCGATTTTTCTGTTGGGTGTGCAACAGAAAAAGAAATAGACGACTATGGTATAGCGCCTGCTACAAGAATGGCTATGGTCAGGGCAGTAGAAGGTATGCATGTCCAGCCAGACGCGATGTTGATTGACGCGGTGAGATTATCTGAGTTGCCTATTTATCAGGAAGCGATTATTCGTGGTGATCAACTCAGCTTGTCAATCGCCGCAGCATCAATAATTGCCAAAGTTACCAGGGATCGGTTAATGATTGACATGGAAACAGAATACCCTGGGTATGGTTTTGCCGGTAACAAGGGATACGGAAGTGGTGAGCATATGAGAGCGTTACGCAATCTAGGTCCCTCGTCTTTTCATCGGCGGTCTTTTCAGCCGACCCGTGGTATGCTTACTTAAGTCGATAACCTGCTCGCGAGGATGAGGCGATGCCAATATATGAATACAATTGTCAGGACTGCGGTGGGCGTACGAGCCAGTTGTTTCGGACGTTCTCTTCGGTTATGACACCGGAGTGCTCTCATTGTGATAGTCACGCTATGGAAAGAGCTGTTTCTCAGGTGACTTTTGTGAAATCTTGGGGTAATAGTATGAACTGGCTACCTGGCAATGAAACCCTGCACGATGTTGATGAAGATAGCCCGGCTGATTCTGAGAAGTGGCTCAGACGTCTGCGTTCTGAACAGGGAGCGGGTCTGGATAACAGCTTGGCTGATACCATGACAAAAATGGATGCTGGCATCAGCCCTCCAGCGTTTTCGGATTCCGGTGGCCCTGATAGTTCAGCCTGAGTTTAATCGTAGACCTTGGCCTGATACCCTCTCTCTTCCCTAATTTAACTTGTGTCGCTATTCGCTATTAAAATCCAGACTGCTAAGCGTGATTTGCTTGACGCTCATGCCTAGAAATGGTAGAGTGCCTCGAGCCCGACAGGCGAAACAGCGAAAAACGTAGAAAGGAGAGTTTGTCTATGGATTTAATGAATCTGGCCCTGGTGGCAGGGGTTATAGGCTTGGCTTTTGCGGTCTTCATGACTACGCGAGTGCTAAAGCAAGACGAAGGTCCTGAAGAAGTTAGGAGTATCGTTACAGCGGTCCGCGAAGGGGCGTTAGCGTTCTTGCGCCGAGAATATACTCTACTCGGCGGTTTTGTCGTTCTTATCACTATATTATTAGGTTTGTTGAGCACACTTATTGATGCAATGACCATTGGAACAGCAATTTCGTACCTCGTGGGAGCAATTTTATCTGCTCTCGCTGGTTTTCTTGGTATGAGCCTGGCTATACGGGCAAATGGCCGTACCGCAGCTGCTGCAATGCAGGGGCTGAATGCTGGACTGAGGGTCTCTTTTGGTAGTGGTACAGTTATGGGTATGACCGTGGTGTCATTTGGTCTGCTTGGTGTAACCGTGTTGTACCTCATATTCCAAGACATAGAAGCAGTCGCTGGCTTCAGTTTTGGCGCCTCATCAATAGCTCTTTTCGCTCGTGTCGGGGGCGGTATCTTCACCAAGGCTGCTGACGTAGGAGCAGATTTGGTTGGTAAGGTGGAAGCGGGTATTCCTGAGGATGATCCGAGGAACCCTGCGACTATCGCTGACAATGTCGGAGACAATGTGGGTGACGTGGCCGGGATGGGGGCAGATTTGTTTGAGTCCTATGTGGGCTCGATCATTGCGACAATTGCGATTGGCGCAGTTTTTGTTTCCGACTGGAACGCCATGGTTCTTGTATTGCCCTTGGGAATAGCTAGCATAGGTATTATTTGTTCATTGATCGGGACATTCTTTGTTCGTTCCAGTGAGGATGCTAGCTTTGGATCTTTGCTCTGGGCGCTGCGACGCGGCATATTTATAGCCGCTGCTCTCGTCGTCATTTGCACAGGAGGCCTGATAGCTGCTGTTGAATCAGAGTTGACGGAGGCACTTCCTGATGGCATTGGAGCATGGGACGTCTTCTTTGCAGTGGTTTCTGGGCTAGGGGCAGGAGTCATCATTGGCGTAGCAACAGAGTACTATACGTCATATGATAACAAGCCAACTAAGCGAGTTGCCGAGAATGCTGAGACGGGACCTGCAACGGTGATCATCGAGGGTCTTGCACTCGGAATGGAAAGCACAATTATACCTGTTGTAACTATCAGCGCCGCCGTGCTTTTAGCGTACGGTTTTGCCGGGTTCTATGGCGTTGCGATTGCTGCAGTTGGTATGCTGTCTACTTTAGGCATAACCCTCGCTACTGATGCCTACGGGCCTGTGGCAGATAATGCTGGTGGTATTGCGGAACAAGCTGGCCTGCCAAAGGAAGTTCGTGAGAGGACTGACTCACTGGATGCTCTTGGCAACACAACAGCTGCTACAGGGAAGGGTTTTGCTATCGGG
>Ga0114999_10006915_pt1 | contig 12956 bp, 20 predicted proteins | sample ArcticOcean_MG_C_3_FD_89820 | JGI IMG/M metagenome (GOLD analysis project Ga0114999, IMG submission 89820) | Marine microbial communities from western Arctic Ocean - ArcticOcean_MG_CB8_126 | ecosystem: Environmental > Aquatic > Marine > Oceanic | place: Arctic Ocean: Canada Basin | collected...
ATAGACGTGCAGCGTGTGGAAGATTTACTTAATAACCGACCGCGAAAAGCACTCAATTACCACTCAACCAACGAGGTCTTCGCCAAGCTCACTGACCCGCCCGAAAATTATTCACTTGGTATGTGAAATTGGGTCTCTTAAACAATCCACGAAATGGTATTATAGAAATTCATGAACAACACGAATTTGGATATTACAGGTATGTTAGATAATTGCCTTACGGATGCAGAATTTACACAGCTCCCTAACTTTTACCGGGGCAAGGTCCGCGATGCCTACGACTTGCCCAATGGTCAACGGGTTATGGTGGCAACCGATCGTCAATCAGCGTTTGATATCGTCTTAGCGGCCGTCCCGTATAAGGGTCAGGTCCTAAATGAAACCGCGCGTTTCTGGTTCGAGCAGACAAAGGACATCTGCCCTAATCACGTCATCAGCTACCCAGACCCCAATGTAATCATCAGCCGCAAGCTCGACATGTTACCGGTCGAAATGGTGGTCCGCAGTTATATGACGGGGTCCACCAACACCAGCATTTGGCCGATGTATGATCGTGGCGAGCGGGTTCTTTACGGTCATCAATTCCCCGATGGCTTGGTCAAAAACCAAAAACTACCGGAAACCATCCTCACGCCGACGACTAAGGCTGACCAAGGCGAACACGATGCACCGATTACCGCTGAAGAGATCGTCGCACAGAAGCTTCTAACTCAGGAGCAATGGGATAAGCTCGCAACCATAAGCCTTGCAGTGTTTGCACGCGGCCAAGAAATGGCGACAAAAAATGGACTGATTTTGGTCGATACGAAATACGAATTCGGTCTCGATGAGAATGGAGTGATTACCCTAGCCGACGAAATTCACACACCAGATTCCAGCCGCTTTTGGATTGCTGACTCGTATGAAAAACACTTGTCCGAAGGCAAAGACCCAGAAAGCCTAGACAAAGAGTTTCTGCGTCTTTGGATCGCGGCACACTGTGATCCTTACAAGGACCCCATTCCCGATATACCAAACGAAACCTTGGCAGAATTCAGTGCTAAATATATCCGACTGTACGAACAAGTTACCGGTCTTGAGTTTCAAAAACCTGCCGCGGACCAATCGATCCGAGACCGGGTCGAAGCGAGCCTGGCAAAAGCCCTGCCGGAATATTTTGCCAAATGAATCACGACACCTATTCCGACGATTACATCAAATCGTTGCTAACAGACACCAAGGTCATCGCCCTGGTCGGTGCCAGTTGGAAACCACATCGGGACAGTAACCAGATCATGAAGTTCCTGCTTGATGTGGGGTACAGAGTTATTCCGGTTAATCCTGGGCTTGTCGGCAAAGAACTCCATGGCCAACCAGTCTATGCCTCGTTAGCGGATATTCCAGAGCCTGTGGATATTGTCGATATTTTTCGCAACTCTGACGATGCTGGTCCCGTTGTGGACGAAGCCATCGCCATCGGTGCAAACATCGCCTGGATGCAGATTGGTGTGCGCGACGATGACGCGGCGGAACGCGCAGAAGCTGCAGGTCTGCGCATCATCATGAACCGCTGCCCAAAGCCGGAATACACCCGCCTGCTCGGCTCATAGTTGGAGACTAGTCCTCCCGCCCCCTCATATACGGCGAGAGTAAGTTCCGCATTTTATCCGGCATGGTCATGGATTTTCCCGTTGTCTGGTCGGTATAGACCCAGATCGTTTCTGCCGTGCCAATACAATCTCCATCGCAGAATAGCCCCTGCCCCATCGTACACGAACTATTCCCCAACTTCAGAACCCGAGTGCCGATATCCACTTCGCCGGGATAATATCCTTGCTGAATATAGGTAATGCTCACTTTGAGAACGACGAAATCTGTCTTTTCCCCAGGTTTTGGACGTGCCGTCAGAGTTTCGCGAAAGTGTACGCGTCCCGACTCACAATAGACGGCAAATGCTATATTGTTGACGTGTCCATTGATATCCAAGTCCGCAAAACGAATTCGGTCGCGGCTCCAGAATGGAAAACTGTCCGCATTCGTGAGATCGATATTCGCATCAGATTTGTCGTTCATCGTCGCCTTAGTCCTTGTCCGTCGGGTTTAAAACAATAGAAGCCGAATTAACGCAATAGCGCAATCCGGTGGGTTGGGGGCCATCGTCAAAGACATGCCCCAAATGAGAGTCACAGCGGTTACAGAGAATTTCAGATCGAACAGCGCCGAGACTTGAATCAACCTCCGTCTCTACGCACTCTTCGTTCACGGCCTCAAAGAAACTTGGCCACCCTGTCCCGGAATCAAACTTAGCCTCTGACGAAAACAGTTCCTGACCACAACAAACACAGAGATAACGCCCCTGTTTCTTGGTTTGATTGTACTTGCCGGTAAAAGGCGGCTCCGTCCCCTTTAGGCGACAAATATGAAATTGTTCTCGACTGAGTTGTGTCATCCATTCTTCGGGTGTTTTTATAACTTTCTCGACCATGATTCTTCCTAACTATTTCCTAGACGCGCTTTGAACCAGCCTTTATGCACGTTGGGTACGGTTGTGTTACGAATATGTTATTGGGAATTTATAACGATGTCGGCCAGTATTGCCATCATTCATGCGGTTCGCGCCGCGGTCTTACCAATCGAAAAAACATTCGAGCGCCTTTGGCCCGATGCTGTTTTGGTAAATGTTCTAGACGAATCCCTATCGAGAGATATGGCAAAGGCGGGAGAATTGACGCCTGAGTTGATGGCACGCATTGATCGCCTGGGGAAATTCTGTCGGGACGGCGGTGCCGATGCCATCCTCTATTCATGCTCAGCATTCGGCGAAGCCATTGAAGCAACCCGGGAAGACATGGAACTACCCGTGCTAAAACCCAACGAAGCCATGTTGGAAGAGGCACTAAACATCGGAGATAAAATCCTGCTCGCCGCCACGTTCAAGCCTTCAATCGCTCCGGTACTGAATGAACTCCATGAAATGGCGGAAAAAATGGGTAAAAAAGTCGATGCTCGGTCGTGTTTTGCCTCGGGTGCTTTTGATGCGCTGAATCAAGGAAACCTAGACCGTCACGACACCCTGATCGCCGAAGCGGTGGAAAACAGCGAACCGTGCGGCGTTGTCTTGCTGTCCCAATATTCCATGGCGCGCGCCCTTCCTGCCGTCTCCAAAGTCGTCAACTGCAAAGTTCTCAGCAGCCCGGACAGCGCTGTTGTCCAATTGAAAAAAGACTGGGACGCTGAATAAAGGAGCTATCTGATGTCCACAGCCTTGCTGAATTCAGAAATCTACCGTGATCTCGTGGGCACGGCTGAAATGCGGGAACTGTTTTCCGACAAGGAGACTCTTTCGCGCTGGTTGGATGTCGAGGCCGCATTGGCAAAAGCCTGTGCTGGTGCTGGTGTTATTCCGCAATCCGCTGCGGACGAAATTGCCGCCAAGGCCAAGCCAGAAAAAATCAACATGGAAAAGTTGAAAGCGCGCGCTGATATCGTCGGACGCGCCATCGCCCCCATGGCGACACAACTGGCAGAAGCCTGCAAGGGAGACGCAGGGTCCTACGTTCATTGGGGCGCAACCACTCAGGATATCATGGACACCGGCGTGGTTCTGCAGATGCGCGATGGTTTCAATATTGTCGAGCGAGACCTTAAAAAGCTCACCCAAGTTCTGTGCTCGCTTGCTGACACCCACCGTAAAACCCTCATGGCCGGACGCACCGCTGGCCAACAGGCCATGCCGACATCCTTTGGCCTAAAAGCCGCAGGTTGGGCGATGGAACTTCACCGCCACCTCGAACGCCTTAACGAAACGCGCGCCAGAGTTTTAACCGGCCAATTCGGTGGTGCTGTTGGAACCTTGGCATGGTTGGGGGACAAAGGTCTCGACGTTCAAGCGCGGATGATGGTGGAACTGGATTTGGCAGTACCTGTGCTGACGTGGCACACATCCAGGGATACAATAGCCGAGGCCGGGTTGTTACTGATCGCGATCACCCAAACCCTCGGAAAACTGGCTGACGAAATTCACAACCTAGCGCGTTCTGAAATTGCAGAAGTCAGCGAGGCTTTCAAGCCGGGCCGGGGTTCTTCCAGCACCATGGCGCAAAAAAGAAATCCGCGGTTTGCCGAATTCGTCGTCGCCATTTCCAGAATGACCCGCGCCCATGCGACTACCCTGATGGATGCCATGGTTCAAGAACACGAACGTGCCGGGGGCCCCTGGATTCCTGAATGGGAAGCCATCCCTGATATCTTTATTCTGACCGGCGGCGCCTTGGATCAAAGCATTTCGATGATGGATGGTCTTCACGTGGACAAGGCCCGCATGCGCAAGAATTTGGATTTAACGCAAGGCCTGCTGATGGCAGAAGCGGTGACTGTGGCGCTTGCCCGTCAAGTCGGCAAACAGAAGGCCCACAGCCTTGTCACCGATGCCTGTGGCGAAGCCCGCGATGGCGATGAGGACTTGTTGGATGTCTTGACCCGAACCCGGGCCATTACGGATGCCGTCCCGCCGACTGAATTAAAAGAACTTCTGGACCCTGCCAACTACCTAGGCGAAACGCAAAAAATTATTGATCATGTATTGGAAAAAATTGGCGCGTCGTAAAGGTTAGCATGCAAACATCTTACGCATGTTCGTCTTCAAACTCTTCGCAGCTAAATCCGAACTGATCCAAGGCGTCTTCCAAGTAGATGGCAAGCAAAGGCATCCCCACAGAAGGTATTCAGGTGTTTGCTTGGTCCAGCGCTCTTCTGCCAGTTCTAAGAGCCCATCCCAGTCGGCTTTAAAACTATCCCCGCGCCCCAGCCACGCCAGTGCGATGAGATCGTGCTGTGCTTCGATGGGAACGGATTTAATGAAGCCTGACACTTCCAAATACGTCGGGTCCTGTTCATGTTCTTGGTGGACAGTTTCATCCTCAATGACAGTATCAATCACATCGCCAGCTTGCGCATCGTCGCCGTGATCGTCCTCAAGAACGGTTTCAATATTTCGAAGCTGCCGTGCTTGGAACACAACATGACAGACATTTTCTGGTTTAATGTTTTTCATGAATTGATCATGACAAAATCATCGCAGTTCAACATTGACCGGAGTCAAGTGTCTAAAAGTGCGAAACTCATTTGCAATACTCATAAATTTTGTGTATACATATGTTTACACTTTTGAGGGCGTTTACATGTTAAATCTTAAGGTTCGCAAAGTCGGGAATTCGCTGAGCGTGACACTTCCGAAGGAGGCAGCATCGCACCTCAAAGTCAATGAGGGCGACACCCTCTACCTGACCGAAGCTCCCGAAGGAGGGTATCTCGTCACCCCCTATGAACCTGGCTTCGAGCAAAAGATGGAAAAGGCGGAGGAAATCATGGGACGCTACCGCAATACCTTGCACGCCTTATCTAAATGAACGAATGGATATGGATTGGCCTACCGGAGGCCTTGGCGATCCACGCCAGCCAGCTTGCTGACCACGGCGGAGCATCAGGGGTTCGGGATCGTGGTCTATTGGAATCAGCTCTCGCCCGCCCGAAACAGAAATTTGCCTACGACACCCCTAGCCTCTCTGAATTGTCCGCTGCCTATACATCGGGAATTGTCCACAATCACCCCTTTGTTGACGGCAACAAACGAACTGGCTTTGTTGTCGGCATCCTCTTTCTGGAAATAAATGGCGCACGGTTTGCTGCGACGGAAACAGATGCCGCCCAAACCGTTCTGGACTTGGCTGCTGGAAAGTGTGACGAGGCCTTCTACGCTCAGTGGCTACAAGAAAATATTGCTCAATAAGACGGATCCTAGCACCTCTCTCTGACCCTATATTATAGGCCAGAGAATGAACGCTCACCTCCGTCCACAGAAATCGTCTTTTATCCCCAGGCAGCAGGCTTTTTCTGTCGGGGGTTTGGCGCTACTCTCCACGCAATTCATTGGGACCTCAAGGGAACCTGAGGCCTTTAAAAATTCTGTACGATTGGAGCACGGCATGGCGGATGTTGGCGGTATTGCAGGGGAGAGGTTACGCGCCTTTGTAGAACGGGTTGAGCGGTTGGAAGAAGAAAAGGCCGCCCTGGTGGCCGACATCAAGGAAGTCTACGCCGAAGCTAAAGGCGTCGGGTTCGATGTCAAAATTCTGCGAAAAATTATCGGTCTCAGAAAACTGGACAAATCGGACCGCCAAGAACAAGAAGAAGTGTTGGCGATCTACCTGCGTGCGCTTGATATGGAGTAGAGCCTTGATATGGAGAAGGCCCTGGGGCTCACTTCATGAGGTCACGAACGTAATCGCCGTAAACTTGTGAAAGAGCTAAATTCGCCGCCTTAACGCCGTCGGCAACAGTCGTTCCCTCTGCCGCGACTTTTTTCACATACGTTCCCCAATGGACAAGATTATCAGTACCCGCCCGGCGTAATCCCAGTTCCATTTCCAGGACCACATGAGGGGAAGCGTCGCGAACTTGTTCGAAGCGTTTAATTTTTCCTGAAATGATAAAGTCTGGTGCCACACGCATTTCTGCTGTTACCACGGTTTTAGCCACACCCGCTGCGCGCAGATATTCGATCAACTGATCCCGCAATAGCACCGTCGGGGGTTCCGTCCAGAAATGGTAATGGTAGTCCATCAACTGGTTCGGCTTGTCGCTGGCGCTGTAAACAATGGGACGTCCCGCGACCAATCCATCGGCTGAAAAACGATCGATTTCTACAATCCCGTTTAATTTTGGTTGGCCCTGAATTTTTGTCGGTGCCACGAGACGAAGGCGATAATAATGATCCTGCGGAACAACTTGCGGTCGGGCGCAACCGACCAGCACAAACCCTGCCATAAACATTATCGCCAAGTTTAACTTGCTCACCTGTCGCCTTTTCATCCTGATGGTCATTTACTTTGCACTTTCTTCTGGCCGCGCACCGCTCAGCAGCAAGCCAGGGTTTTGGCGAATTTGGCGGCTAAATTCCTTCATGTTGCGGGCGGCTTCTTCCATATTTTGATTCACAGAATCAATATGTCGGGCAAGGGAATCCATGACGTAACGCGAATCGATTATGGTCTTTTCTATATCCAGCTTATTATCACGAACCGTGGTGTTAATATCGCCAACCAAAGAATTCACGTTACCGACCGTTCCGCTCATGTTGGTTAGCAATCCGTCCAACTTGATCTGGGTTTTGCCCAGGGTGTTTGATAAGTCCACAAAATTCTCCGCAGCCGCATCCATCTTTGCAACTACACCTTCAAGTTTTGCCTTATTCGCTTGGCTGACCAAGCCGTTTAATTGGACGCTCATTTTTTTCATACGAACGGTAAAGTCTTCAACATTATCGACAATTTTTGGTGTGCGTTCGGACAAGTCCCGGGCTAAATTTCCGAGTTCGCGGAACAACACTTTGCCGTCTTTTTCCAGCATCGTCCCGATGGTGCCAACGGCCTTGTCCACGGTTCCCAACAACGGCTTCAAACTTGTTTCACTGAGTTCTCTCATGTCCTCAGCCACTGATGAAATAGCCGCAAATATGTTGCCTTGTTCCTTACTCTTAAGCTTGGCGCCGGGTTTAAGCGGGTTCTCGCTGTCACCGGCGCTAATGGCAAGGCTAGCGGCAGCTAGAAGACCTGTGACAGAAATCTGCATGACGCTGTTTTCTGGAATTTTCCAACCTTCGCGAACGCTGAAATCGACCTTAAACTGCATCCGTCCCTGCTTTGGTTTAGGCTCGATGGTTTCCACCTGACCGATCTGGAATCCTTCATAGAGTACCCGAGTACCGACCTTAATTCCGGTCACGTTATTGTAGACGGCATGGTAAATTTCTGTGCCCCCCGTTCGACCTGACAAGGCGGCAATTGCGATCACCAGCCCGACCAAGGCCAGCAACACGAAACTGCCAACAAAGAAATAGTTTATATGGTTGCTCTTCATAAGTTCAGGTCTTTCACACTACCGTCACCGGTTAGCCGGCGTAGATACTCTTCCGGATGAATCTCTCCAGCCTCAGCACTTCTATTCAACAAATTCTGAATATAAGTGCTTTTATGTTTTTTAACCTCGGAGACAGTACCAATAAAAATTATCTCCCCATCGTCTACCACAGCAATACGGTCAGCTATATTAAATGCACTCTCGACTTCGTGGGTTATCACAACGACGCTCATACCAAGGACATCACGAAGCTTTATGATAAGTTCGTCAAGCGCTGACGCTGTCATTGGGTCTAAACCGGACGACGGTTCATCACAAAATAAAATTTTTGGATCCATAACGATAGCACGTGCCAATGCAGCCCGTTTCAACATACCACCCGAAAGTTGAGACGGCATCAGGTGGCCGAATTTCGATAGCCCCACAACTTCCAACTTCATCCGTGTCATGATCTCCATGGTTTGCCGATCCAGCTTCGCATGCTCGGTCAGCGGCAACATGATGTTCTGTTCGACGGTCAGCGAGCTTAATAAAGCCCCACTCTGAAACGCGACACCAATATCTCGCCTTAGATCAAACAAGGCCTCAGCACCCATGGCGCTCACATTTTGGTTCAGCAATTTCACCGCACCGGATGTTGGCAGCTCAAGAGCCAGCATATGGCGCAGCAAAGTACTTTTGCCTGAACCACTGCGGCCCATAATGACCATAATTTCACCCTCATGAACGGAAATGTTTACCCCTTTTAACACCATGCGGGGGCCGTAGTGCGCGACGACATCCGTCACTTCGATAACCTTCGCGCGTTCTTTCTGAAGTTTCTTTTTGGTCGCTTGGTTCGTCATAGTCGGGTCACTACCAAAGCAAATACCATATCCGTGATAACAATAGCGGCGATGGATTGCACGACGGCGTGGGTTGTGACTTTTCCTACACCTTCGGCCCCCCCCTTTACTGATGCTCCGTTGACCACACCGATTACAGCAATCAACACTGCAAATATGAGACTTTTTCCGAGGCCGTGCAAAAGATCATCTAACGAGAGAATATTGATGATGTCTTTGGTGAAAGCCGTCATGCTCATCCCCAATTCCCATTGCACGTAAAGGCCCGCTGAATAAAGTCCGACGTATATGCTGAGCAGGGTCAGCGCCGGCACCATAACCACCATGGCGAGTAGGGCCGGAACTACAAGAAAGCGAACGGGATTAATTCCCATGACGTTAAGGGCGTCGAGTTCTTCGTTGATCTTCATCGTACCGATCCGCGCGGCCAAACCCGAGCCCGAACGGGCTGCCACCATAATCGCCGTAATCAAGGGCCCAAACTCACGTACGGTTGAGAGCGCAATACCAATAACAACCCGTGATTCAGCGCCAAACAATCGAAGCGCGTAGATCCCCTGGATCGCCAACATGACACCAATGGTGGCCCCCATGATTGTCATGATGAATATTGCGTGGAGGCCTATTTCGACCATCTGCGTGATGACATGATTTAGGCGAACGGGCTGGCGAATTCTCGGGCCAATAAACAACCAATAAAAGCTCTGGGCTAAAATGACCCCACAGGTGCCCGCTTCCTCAATTCCAGCAATAACCGTGCGTCCGGTTTTCTCGGCAGCGCGGTGTAAAAAATTATTGGAAGGGCTGGACTCCATTCGGGACTATCAGTCTAAACTCTTTAGATCGGCCTCACGGCTCTCATGAATCGAAAAAACTGAATCCAGCCGCTCCAGACTTAGCACCCGCATTGCGGCATCGCTCACACCCGCCAGGGCAAAAGCGTGGCCTGACTTGCGTGCACTTTGCAATGCCTCGACCATACACGCCATGCCTGAGCTGTCGATGTAGGTCACCGCCGACAAATCAGCCAATACAGGCATATTCTTAGCAACGCTTTCCAGAAGCACCTTCCGACAGTCGGGCGAGCTGTCCAAAACCATATCCCCTCCAAAGGTGATGATAATCGCGCCGTTTTCTTCGCTGGTTGTATGATCCATCTTATTGCCTCAAGAAATTCGTTTTACCATTCGTAACAAATTACCACCGTCTAAAGGGGGTGGCATAAATTCAACCCTGTCCATAATTTCAGCAATGAAATGGGTCCCGAGGCCGCCTGGGCGGATATCATCCAAGTCCCTCGGCTTCACCATTTCAACATCAGTCGGTTCAGCAAAATCGCGCAGCATGACAACAAGTTCGCGATCTTTGTGGTAGATTTTAAGGGTAATTTCCCCCTCTTGATCCTCACCATAAGCGTAGCGAATGATGTTCTGGCAAGCCTCATCAATGGCAAGCACAAAGTCTTGAACATCCTCTGTTCCACAGCCCACATTCTGAGCCGTCTTTGTTACCTCTTTACGCACAGCCTTAAGCTCGTCGGCGCGTGATCGGAACGTTCTGCTAAGAACTGGGATTGGGCCCGTCGGTGCGTCCGTCATAACCATCTGTTCCATCCGCCGAAAGAATCCCTTAATTCCGCTGATTTCCGATTCATGGCGGCACTATGCCCTGAAATAGCTGCCTCGGCAATCAGCGTCAAACTTTCTTTACCCCGACTTTTACCGCCACGTTGACGGCAGATGAGAAGCATCCGATACTTTGCCGCAGATATTTAACAAAGGCGAGAAGCTATGGTCGTAGAAAACAGACGTGATAAACGATACTCCCTCAATTCGGTTGAAGTGACCGTTAATGGCACACCTGGGAAAACTGTCGATGTTTCCGCGCGCGGTGTATTGGTCTCGGACATCAAAGGTGACTATGGCCTGGATGACCCGTGTAAAGTGGCCTTTAAAGTTCCAATGGACGGCCACATAACAGAATATAACGTTGAAGGGACGGTTGTTCGACGATTTGTCGAAGTCATGGGAATTAGTTTTGAGGCGCCAACAAGCACTTAGCCCGCAGTTCTTGAACTTTTAGGGGTTATTGAAACAGATGGTGAGTGAGTCGTATTTTTAATTGTTTCTCGAATTCCAGAACGTTGACGGAAAGAACCTATTAATCGATACTTTAATTCAACCTTTGATTAGAAGTTTAAAATCATGTCGGACACAGATAAATCGGACAAAATTGTTCCCGCAGGCACTGCCCAGCGAGCAGTAAACACGGCGAGCGGTAGAGTTGAGCTTCGCATCATTAATTCGAATCACCACGTTTTTCGCGAAGGCGAAATTGGCGATATCGCTTTTATTGTCCGGACCGGGGTTATTGAAGTTTATAAAACGACAGAAGCTGGCAAACTCATACTCGGGACAGTTGGTGAGGGCGGCATGTTTGGCGAAATGGCAATAATCGACAATCAACCACGTATGGCATCGGCGCGGGCCACGGATGAGGATGTCGAGCTTATGGTTATCACACGTCAAATGTTGGACAAAAAACTGGCCGGCGTGGACCCGTTTATTAAGGCGTTGGTGAATATCATGACCAGCCATATTCGGGCTATGGCAAAATCGCTTAGCGAATCAAACGCGACAGTTTCCTAGAGCACTTTCAAGAAATACCGGGCCCCTGAGACGCTGTCTCCAGTTTGTCGGCAAGGAAGAACGAACGCAGTTGGTGCTTGCGCATCGCAAGAGCGGCCTGACGCTGACCGGCGGGCTGAAGACAACGCCTTCGGTCGACTTTCCGACCCTCTGGTCGTCGTCAACGCCCCTTGCCGATGCGATAGCATCGCCTGCGTATCGTTTCCTCGCCAGAAAATCGGAAAATCGATCTCAGTGGCCCGGTATTTCTTGAAAGTGCTCTAGCTTTTTTGCGCCTGTTCTGAGGTGAACAGGGTTTCGATCAAAGGGCATTGGGGGGTCTTTCCCAAGCGGCATTCTTTGACCATCCCGTCTAGAACGCCCTCCATTAGGACAAGATCAGCCATTTTATTTCGCACTTGGGTTAGGCGGTCGGTTGCCATTCTTTCAACTTGCTCACAGGTTTCACCTTCACCATCGGACAATTCTAACAACCTTCGGACGCCTGCAAGGGAAAAGCCAAGTCGGCGCGCACGAAGGACAAAGTTCAACCGTTTAAGATGAGACTCGTTATAGACACGGTGACCGCCTTCAGTCCTGGCAGGCAGCGGCAAAATTTCAATTCGCTCGTAATAACGAATTGTTTCGACCTTGCAGCCTGTCTGACGAGACAACTCACCAATGGATTGCTTTGGATTTCAATGCGACTTCATCTAAGAAATCTACCATACACGAGAAAAATATCTATAGTTTCTACAGCTTTTTAGAGCTGACCCTTGGTTCCACCGTCTCTTCCAAGAATTTAAAGCGGTATTGTAGGGCCACGGTAATGCCTTTTAAGGGCCGCATGAGGCCGAGCGTTCCGCCAAGTATAATAGGTGCCCACAGGACCGCATGGACCCAAAGTGGTGGGCTAAAAGTGAGTTCGACCATGAGGGCCATACCCGACGACAACGAACCCGAGTATGAATATTATCGCGACGACGGGGCCATCCCCGGCATCGTGCGCACCGAAGCGCTGACCGCAGGTATCGCACTCATCGGTGATTTCAAGGAAGGCCTTAAACAAATTTCCGCGGCCGCATTTTGGACAGCGACCGCGGAAACCTATTAACAGTTGCCCAACCAACGAGCGGGTTGGTGCATTGGGCATATTAGACGCAGACGCGCATTAGCCGAAGTTATAACCAGCACTACCCCACCAGTAGACCCAGCAAAACAAGAACAACCAGACAACGTCAACAAAGTGCCAGTACCAGGCTGCCGCCTCAAAGCCGATGTGCTGTTCAGGCGTGAAGTGGCCCTTTGAAGCACGAATTGTGCAGACCAAGAGGAAGCACGCACCAACCAACACATGGAAGCCGTGGAAGCCCGTGGCAAGGTAAAATGTCGACGGATAGATGCCATCGGTAATCTTAAACGCCGCTTGGCCATATTCGTACGCTTGGGTGCCCAAGAACAAGAAGCCCAAAACCACGGTTACAATAAGCCAGTTGATCAGCTTTTGACGATGCCCAGCGCGCAAGGCGTGGTGGGCAATCGTGAGAGTCGCACCAGACGTTAACAGGATCATCGTGTTCAAGAACGG
>Ga0114999_10006917_pt1 | contig 12955 bp, 1 predicted proteins | sample ArcticOcean_MG_C_3_FD_89820 | JGI IMG/M metagenome (GOLD analysis project Ga0114999, IMG submission 89820) | Marine microbial communities from western Arctic Ocean - ArcticOcean_MG_CB8_126 | ecosystem: Environmental > Aquatic > Marine > Oceanic | place: Arctic Ocean: Canada Basin | collected...
GGTGCCAGAGAGGCAACGACCGTAACGGTCAACGGTGCGGTAACCGTCGCACCCTGTGCGTCGGTGACAGCGATCTGAATCTTCTCGGTGCCTTCCCAGTTCTCCGGCGCCGTGACCACCAGCCGGCCATCGCGACGAGCCAGGCCAATTTGATCCGCACCGGACCACACCATGTTCAGCGCCTCCAGCTCGTCGTCCGCATCTGCGAAGAGGTCAACGAGGGCGAGGGAGGAGTCGGCTTTTCCCTTGGTGATACGCAAGTTTGGTGCATACAGCGACCGAGGGTCATCATTGATGGCTGCAACACGGACGTCCATGCTGGTCGAGTCCACAAAGCCAAAGCGATCCGTCGCCCACACCGTGATCTGCCCCGATCCGTTCCAATTGGACCAGGGTTCAAGAATCAGCTCGTGAGGAGGCCCCTCAAGACGGGCTCCGAGTTCCGGGGGGGCGGACAGTGTCCAGAGCAGCTGCGCATCCGGCGAATCCAGGTCTTCGGCAAGTTCATCGAGGGAGATGCGATGGTCCTCATCCTCAGCAATTTCGATTACACCAGAGAGGGGTGTGAGCACAGGGCCGGTATTAACGAAGAGATCGAAGGTTGCCGATGTCGTCTGGCCATCCGGATTGACGGCACGGAGGGTCAATTGCTCCCAAAGCGAACGGTCAGTCGGTGCTGTGAGAATGAGGCGTCTTGTCTCCAGATCGAGCCGAACATCGAGCGCCTCGGTGGCATCTACGTGCCAGTCGATGTCCTGGGGACTGTAGACGGGGTCGAAAAGCATCCGGTCCAAGACGAAGGACGTGCTGTCCACCTGACCCCTATACAGAACGATCTGTTCCGGCAAACCTTGAATCGTAATGCCGCGAACGTCGACGTTCAGAGGTGTGATAAAGCGGAAGGACTCATGGGTGCCGTCGGGCTTGAAGTATCGAGTCTCGCGAATGCCACTCTCGTCGATCCGGATCGTTGAGCCGGCAGCGGGAGCCAAGGCGCGAAGTCGGAAGGAGGCGGCTGGGCCCGAGCCCACATCGGATGCCCGCACGACGCTGTAATCCAGCTGTTCCCCCGCAGGGGTTGCCGCCGGGTCGTCCGGGGAGAGAAGCTCGTTGCGAAAGATTTCACCGTCGCTGAAGAAGCCACCGCGAGCAAAGGGCTGAAAGCCATTGGTCACGGGGTCCTGATCCTGATCCAGCAGTTCGAAGACATCGCCGTCGAAGCTTAGAAAGACGGCAGCACCGGACAGGGTGGCACTTTCCGAATCGACCCAGACAGCGACGTCGATGACATCGCCCACCAGGGCAGTAGCGGCGGAAGCGTCGGTACCGCGCACACGCAGGTCGAGGCGCGCCGCCAACAGCGGATCGGGGAGGGTCATGATACACAACAGTGCTGCCGGTAGCAGGACTGTCAGTGGGGCTCTGAATCGTTGCATGGTACCCCGCGCGTACAGGAGTCACTGCAAAGCTCTTGGTCATCCTTTGGCAAGAACCGTACCACCTCCTGTATAGCGTCCCCTTCGGGCTCCGACGCCGGCAGAGCGTGGATGTTGTTTCCCTCGTGGGAGCTTCTTGCCGGAAAGAAGTTCCTTTTCTCTCTCTACAGCACTGCGCTGCGACCCATGGACCCTGACGGCAGAGGCTGGCATTGATGTTGCTTTTGCAGGCATGGGTAACCTTCAGAGCGGTGGCACAAGACGTGCCGCCATGTATGTCCCGCAAGGATGAGCGTGGTGAATAGACAGAGCCTGCACCGCCCAGCGATCGAGGCTGAAAGGCCATCGACGCCACATCTGAATCTCAAGAGGTCCAAACCTCTCAGGGAGACCGTGCGCCAGTCAGGTCGGTGCGTGCGGTTCGCTCTGTCTACCCTGTTGAGCATGCTCGCCGGTGCGCTGGTGGCAACAACGGCTCAGGCTTCTCTGCCGATTTTCGAGAACGCAACACCCGCAGGTTTCTCACCCAACGACAGCACATCTCAGCAAGACTTTGTAGAGGGCAGCGCGATCACGGTCCGGGTGGATCTGAATCAGGCGGTAACACCTACCTATCCAGTGATCGGCAACTTTTATAATCTCGAACGGGCCGAACAACTAGACACGACCTCCGTTGACGGCGCTCAAGTCGATGTGGCATTGACGGATGGTGGCATTGTTCATGTTGCCTGGATTGCCCACGAAAAGCAGCTGGCAATGGCGACGCCCGTGTATTTCGTCCGTTATGCCCGCAGCAACGACGACGGTGCCACGTTCTCTTCCCCTGTTAGTGTGTCGGGAACTCTGCGCTTCGATCTGATCACTGCTGATGGCGGCGGCACCTCCTTCTCGACTCTGGATCTCGAGGTGGACAGTGAAGGCAATCCTCGTGTCGTCTACGCGATGAATCATTCGCCCGACGGTAAGACGGCGGCTTTTTCCGGCAATTCGGACAACGTCTACTTGAATTATTCACAGAACGGTGGCGCTTCCTGGTTGCCCGGCAATCGCTCGATTCTGGTCAACGACACCCTTACTGTGGGCAATGTCGAAGGCCGTGCAACAGCTTTCCCGAGGATGGTCGTCGACGAGCGTGACAATGTCTTCATCAGCTACTCCCGCGGAGCCAGTCGCGGCGGCGGTGCTGGTACGGACGACGTGATGCTGGCTCGGGTCGATCAGTCGACAAGCCCTTTCGACATGATGGCTGTCGGGTCTTCCGGTACGGTAGGCAGCACCGGAGGTGTGCGCATCTCACCGGACGCTGACCGACAGACGGGACCAGATCTTGCCGTGGGGCGGGGCGATGTGCTGCACCTGCTCTACTTCCATGAAGAGGTGGTGCCAGCGAATTCTGATATCGAACACAAGACCGTGCTCGCCGACGACTGGGATGACGTCTCCTCCCTTGGCTGGAACGCCACCGCCCATGGGGCGGATGTTGACGATTTCAACCCCCATCCTGCAGGCAACGCCGCTCTCAATACCGAAGCAAGTTTCGTCTTTCCAACGGTCATAGTGGATACCGTGAGTTCTCCGGACCGCATCTACGCCCTCTATAAATTCGGTGATGCGACCTTCGAGACCGTGTTCTACAACCGATATTCCTATGATCACGCTGTCGGCAACGGTGCCGGTTGGAGCACTGCCTCAGCGCAGGCCGTATGGAGTACAGCCTCAAGTCCACTGTTCGTCAGTGGCAACCAGGCCTACAACATCGAGCAGGACTGGACCGTCGTCGACCGGGTAAGCGCCGTCGTCGACAATCGGCGCAACGACCAGGGAGAAGTGCATATCGCCTTCTCTGGCGGATACAGCAATACGACCGCCGGAGTTGCAGCAGAACACGACATCTACTACAGCTTTTTCAACGGCCAGTCGTGGACCCTGCCTGAAAAAGTCGCCGACGATGATGCTGGCGTAAGCGACGGCATTGCCGCCACCGATGTGTTTCTCCATTCTCCGGCGCTGGCTCAGCGCCCGGGGGAGAGCAACGTTTTTCTCGCCTTTACGGGCGGCAAGGCGGAGGGGCAGAGAATCAAGCAAGCGAACGACACCGATGACCATCCATACTTCAAGGTTCTCGGTCGAGCGATCACCTTCGAGGATGAATCTCAACCTGTCGGTGGCTATCAGTATGATTTGAGCTACACACCGACCAATCCGCACGATGCGACAGCTTCGATCGACAACAACGCGGTCTATGTTCACGTTGCCGACAACCTCACCGGCGAGGGACTGGGCGCAATCGGCAAAAAGGGGGATGGCTTTCTTGCCGGGGACTGGGAGAACGTCGGCACCAGCCTGCAGGATGAGGACAAGCACTTCGAAGGACGTATCAACGAGGACGCAGCATCCGATCACGAGTGGGGTGACGACAATGACAAGGTTAACCTCCTCGTCATGTTGAATGTGCTCGGCTCGGATTCAGTGACAAACCTGCAGGTGATTACGGCCAGTACGGCTGCTGACGGAGGCGCTGGCGCTCGCACAGTGCGTGTTAATCTGGCCCCTCCCGTGTCACTGGCGATCGGTGATTTCTTCCTTCTCGGTGCCCGCATCGATATCGTCGACGCCAACACAGCACCTACCGTGTCTCTGTCACAGCCTGACGGGGTCGCCGACACGGCCAACACTTCCTTCCCGATTCGATACAGTCTTGCGGACGGCGATGACGACTTCGGTAGCGGTCTGCTGGCTGCCTTCTACTACGCAGAGAGCGGTGGTCTGAGCACGGTGCAGGATGTTCGCATTTTCGGCACCTTGATCGCCGACGAGAACGACAACACAGCCTTCAACACCTCCGGGACCAACGATTTTACCGAAGGCAACAACCAGAGCTATTCCTGGGGCAATCCTTCAACGGCACTGAAGAATCTGCTCTTTGCCAGCATTCTGCAGGCGCCGAGTGCCGATTACTACATCTATCTCGTCGCAGATGATGGCAAGAACCCACCAGTCTTTGTGCGTAGTGCCGGCACTCTGACCGTGCGACACAAGCCGCTCGTTCTGTATGTGGACCCCGCTGTAAAAGACACGGTTGATACTGGCGTACGCTCCGGCAACCGTGCCAATCCCTACGATCTCGACTTTACTGTGCGCGACTATGACAACCAGGGCACCAGTCAGGTAGCGCTGTATTACTCGGCCGTGAGTGGGCTGGCTTCGGTCTCGGCCAGTGGTACCTACCCGAGCCAGTCTTTCGTTCTCGGCAAGAGTGTTTCGGGCGCGCGCGCTGTGTTCATCGAGAATTCCGACACGCTCACAAGTGCTGACGTGGAATTCGCCTGGGATACGACGGACTCCGTCTTTGTCAGTGGTGATTCAGCCGCCGTGGAGACAGGCAACTACTATCTGTACGTCGTCGTCAGCGACTCGACAGACGTCGTCGTTGGTGAGAGCGCCGGCCAGGTTTCCGTACGACATTCCCCCTCCTTCGTCTTCTATGAGCCGTCGAAGGATACTCATCGAGCCATCGACTCCGGTAGGCAGCCAGTGTACTCGATCCAATGGCAGAAGGGGCGTGGAGACGCCGACTTCGATGACAACGCGGCGATCGACCTCTATTTCACCACGGACAATCCAGTCAATATCAATTACGAAGATGATCCGGATTCTCTGCTGAAGGATACCGATACGCGCCTGCTAGTCTCCGGACTGCAGGAGGACGATTCCACAGACATGTATATATGGGATTTCCGCACGCCGGCTGAAGACGTACCCAAGTCCAAAAGCCAGGTTTGGCTGTACGCAATCATCAGTGATGGTGACGGCAATGAGACCGTCGTCCTAGGTGGCTCCCTGACGATCACACATACCCCATACGTCAACCTGACAACGAGTGATCTGGACGATCTGATAGTCTTCAATCAGAACGACGTGTTGCGTATTGCCTGGGACGACTACCTGGTAGACGACGGGTCGGGAACGGAAGATGCCTATCTCCGTGTATACGCGTCATCGGGGGCAACACAAACGATTCTCTCCACGCTGAACAACGCCGTGGATGGTGCCACGACTTTTCTCATCAACAGCTCCGACGGAACATTGGCCGGCACGATCGACACCCTGCGCGAGAGCGGCGAAAACTTCCTCGACTGGAACACGAAGCTCTTCGGCGCTGTGGCGGCCTACGATATCTATGTCGGCATCAGCGCCGATGCGACCTTCTCCAACAACACGGCGGGCGGAATCCAGCTCAGTAGGTCGTCGACACCTCTGGATCTCAAAATAGGAGGCGGTTCACCACCCGACATCAGCCTCAGCCCGACGGACCAGGCGATCTCGATCGGTGATACTCTGAGCTTCGATGTTATGGTGCAGCACTCGACGCCAATCAACTTGGTGCAGATCGTGTTAACAATCAACAGCTCGGATTTCCTTATACGGGACCAGGACGAATCGACGAGTGGAACGCAACCCTTCGTTGATCTGGGCAATGTCTTCTCCACTACGTCGGCTATCGAGAACCGCTTCGAGTCCAACGGCAATCAGCTCCGCTTTGCCAAATCGACCTTCTCCGGGCAGGTCGTGGGTACGACCACCGAACCGGCAGCGTTGGTTCGTTTCGAACTGGTGGCAAGAGACGATCTGCAAGTCACACCGGCGCTGAGTTTCACCACTGGCTCCACGGGTACTGTGTTGGGCCTGGTGGGCAACAGTGACCCTCTTGACTCCGGTGGTGGACTCTCGGTTTCTCCGCCAACTTTGACGCGACAGGCTCGGGGACAGATTTCTGCGGTCGTGGAGTTGGAAGGCCGTACGATCGCGCCAGCGTCGGGGGACCATACCAGTCTGCTGGATATTCATCTACGCCTGGCTGGCAGCACGATTGACCTTGCCGATGTCAATTACCTTAGCGCCAACGACGACGACCTGGCGACGACGGACACGCTTGAGGTTTCCGTTGGTGCAGCTGGCGCGCTGTCCCTGGTCAGCGTTCCCGCTGGGCGTTATGTGCTCAGCGTCAAAGACAGCAGCCACGTCAGCGGTCGGACGGATACCATCACCGTTCGCAACGGCGAGACGGTGACGATCAGCTCTGGCAACAACAACGGCTTCTTCGGCTCCGATCTGCGCGGCGATCCCACGGTCCTGTTGCCCTCGAGCGGCAGAGAGCTCATCGCAGGAGACGTGAGCCAAGACAATGAGATCAACGAAGACGATGTGAACCTCATCATTGCCGCGTGGGGGACTAACGCCACCGTCTACAATTTCGCCCTGGCGGACATTAACAATGACGCCATTGTCGGCGCATCCGACTTGACGGTGACGACCTCCAACTTTGGCAACAGCCAGGGCTTTGGTGCGCCACCTGTATACAAAATCGCAGGCCTCAGAGGCGGCACTCCTGGTGCCCGCAATGATGGTGCTTCCCTCGAGTTGCGTCCGATCACAGTGCGCCCGAATCGAGCTGTCGCAGCAGGCGAGGTGATCGGCATCGAGGTGCACGGAACAAATCTGCAGGACCTCGCAGGATACGAATTTCGCATCGACCTCGATGAAACGCGACTGCGGCCACTGGTGGACCGCGTTGAGAAGGGTGATGTGTTCTCCGCCAATCCTTCCGGGTCGGTCTTCGATATACGCACGGACGGTGGTAGCGTACGCGTCCTCAGTTCGCGCATTGGCAAACACTGGTCGGCCGCCGGAGAAGGGTCGCTGGCCAGGCTCTGGTTCGAAGTCCTCGAGTCCGGTGCTGAGGAGTCGCTGCAGTTGGGCGAAGGCGTGCTGTTGAATACGACGTATCAGCAGGATCAGATTCAATGGAGCAATTCGCTCTTTGAGTTGTTGCTGCCTCAGCAGGCGGCCCTGGATGTGAACTACCCCAATCCCTTCAACCCGACAACGGCCATTCCTTTCGCCCTACACGGGCCGGCGACGGACGTGAGATTACAGGTCTACAACCTGCTGGGCCAAAGAGTGCGGACCCTGCTCTCAGGTCCCATGGGGGCGGGTTTCCATACGATTGTTTGGAATGGCCGGGATGACGCGGGCCGTGAAGTGGCGGCGGGTCTGTATATCTCTGAACTACGCACCCCGGAATTCCGCCAGACGCGCAAGATGAGTCTCATCAAGTGACCGCGAGCGAACTATGCAGCGCTTGATTTTGAGGATCTTCGCTTCCGTGGCGTCCTCTGTGCTGGCGTCGGTACTCACCGTCGCTGCGGCGGATCCCATCTTTGAGAACGCCACACCCGTCGGGTTTAACCCAGCGGACAGCACGATCGTGCAGCACTTCGTATCTGGAAACGACGTTTCCATTCGTGTCGACTTGAATCAGGCGGCGACGCCGGATTTCCCCGTAGTCGGTCACTTTCACGCCGTGGAACGCAGCGATCAGCTGAGCGCGACCGATACTGACGGGCTGCAGATTGATGTCGCCATCGTCGAAGTGGCTCCCTTCGGAACGAGTGACAACATTCCCGCCGCAGGTGTGACGCAGGGGGTTTCCAGCGTCACAGCGATTCACATGGCGTGGATCGAGCAGTCTGCGGCAAGTGTCGGCCCCGTGTTTACCGGCGGCACGACAGCGGCGTTCGAAGTGTACTACGCCAATTCCTCCGACGGAGGTGCCACCTTCAGTACCCCCGTGAGCGTGTCCGGCGGTCTGAGCTACCATCTGTTGACCACCGATGGAAGCGGTACGGCCTTCTCAACGCTGGACCTCGAAGTCGACAGCAGCGGCGACCCGCGGGTGGTTTACGCCTTCACGACCACGGCGGATCGGTCCCACAACGACAATATTTACTTCGGCTATTCTCTCGATGGTGGAACCACGTGGGAGACACCGCTGACGATCAACGACGTGACGACGGCGGGCAACACGGAAGGGCGCAGCACCGCCTTCCCACGTATGGCGATCGACGACCGTGATCGCATCTTCGTCAGTTATGTACGCGGCAGCACACAGGGGGGTGGCACCGATGACATCATGCTTACCAAGATCAACCACCATGTCAGTCCCTTCGTCCAGGTGCCAATCGGCTCACTTGGAACAATCGGCTCGACTGGTGGCATCCGTCTGACGCCTGACACCCAGCGGGAGACGGGACCGGATCTCGCTGTTGGAGACGGTGACCGGCTGCAGCTCGCCTTCTTCAGTGACTCGAATGCCCGTATCGAACACAAGCGAATGGACTCGAACCTGGAACTAAGATTATCTTTGGGCCAACAGGACCAATCCGGCACCCCGGTGGCGAGCTTCTCTAGTGCAAGAGGGTCCAATACCGCCCTCGAAGAAGACGCCAACTTCTACTTTCCTACCGTAGCCATCGATCGTGGCCGTACACCGGACCGCATCTACATCGTGGGTAAGTTCGGCGACAGCCGACCTTCAGAGTCCATCGGTTACAACCAGGCTGACGATCCCGCAGTGGGAGTGACAGTAGCAGCTACGTGGGGTACGTCGCAGACCGCATGGAGCACGGGAAGTACCCCCCTTTTCGACGATGGGATAGGGGCCTACAACGTAGAACTTGATTGGACCATCACAGACCGCGTGGCAGCCGTCGTGAAGGATGTTATAGGTGACGGCGGGGACCTGCATATCGCCTTTACCGCAGGCTATAGCGGCAGCACCACGGGCGAGCACGATGTTTTCTTTGCTACCTTCAACGGCCAGAGCTGGACTCTTCCGGAGAAGGTTGCCGACGACGACTCGGATGGTACCGGCATCGAGGATGGCATCGCCTCCACTGACACGTACCTGCTGAGCCCGGCTCTGGCCGTACACCCAGACTTCGAGAATCTGTTTCTCGCTTTCGGTGGAGGCACCGGGGAGGGTTTCGGCGTCAACGGTGTCAGCAACGTCAACCACCATCCGTATTTCAAGGTGCTTGGACGTACGACGACGTACGAAGACGACTCGGTCCCCGTGGGCGCTTTCCAATACACCTTGACCTACACACCCATCAACCCGCAGGTGCCCGGTACTGAACTGGCGAATCGGCCCGTCTACGTCCATGCCGCTGATCCTGTCGACGGTAGTGGTCTGGGCGCCAGTGGAGCAACGACAGACGGCTTCCTTGCCGGAACCTGGGAACGGGTTGGCACGAACCTGCAGGACACACAAAAGCGTTTCGAGGGGCTAAAAGACGATAGCTCCGGCGACAGTCGGGAGTGGGGAGATGACGACGACAAGGTCGGCTTGCTCGTCAAGCTCAACGTCCTGGGCTCCGACTCAGCGACCAATCTGCAGGTTGTGACCAGTAGTTCCGCTGCGGCACGTTCGGTAGCAGTGGCAACGGCACCGGACGTGGGCCTGGCAGCAGGGGCCTTCTTTGCCCTGGGCGCAGACATCGACATCGTCGCTACCAACACCAGTCCCACCGTGTCGATCGCCGATCCGGATGGAACCGGCGATACAACCAACATATCCTATGCGATTCGTTACAGCCTGGACGACACCGATGACGATCTGAGTGGTACGCTGAATGCGGCTTTCTATGCCTACCCCGCCAACGGTCTGCAGTCGGTTCAGGATATCCGCATCTTCGGGACTCTGATCGCCGACGAGAACGACGTGATCGCACGCAACGCGTCGGGCACAGATGATCTTACGGAAGGCACCAGTCAGACATACACATGGGATGACCCGCCTTCCAGTTTGCAGAGCGGATCGCTGTTCGCGTCGATTCTGAAGGTGCGCTCCGGCAGCTACTACGTTTATCTCGTTGCCGATGACGGCGACAATCCCCCCGTATTCGCTGTGAGCTCGGGCAAGATTACGCTGATTCATGCACCGATCGTACAGAGTGTTGATCCCATCATTGCCGACACTGTCGACACAGGGGTGCGAACCGGGATCAAGGCCAACCCGTACGACCTCGATTTTTCCGTCGTCGACTACGACGGTGAGGCACGGGTGCAATTGTTCTATTCGGCCATCAACGGACTGAGTTCCGTGTCGGCAAGCGGAACGTATCCAAGCGAAAGCTTCGTGCTTGGCAAGAGTCTTTCCGGCACACGTGGCACCCAGATCACTTCCACCACAAGCCTGTCGGCGACACAACGAGAATACTCCTGGGATGTCACCAATCCGCTGATCACTCAGGGCAGTTACTACCTGTACACTGTCGCTTCCGACGGTACATCCGTCACCGTTGGGTCAAGCGCGCAGCAGCTGCAGGTCGCTCACTCGCCAAGTCTGACCTTCTACGAACCGGCACGGAATACACAACGAGTCATCAATTCCGGTTCCCAGCCTGTGTACACAGTTCAGTGGCAGAAGGGGCGGGGTGACAAGGACCTCGATGACAACGCCAACATTTCGCTCTATTTCACCGAGATCGACCCGGCGGCGACAAACTACAGTGGCACTGATTCTACAGCGCTGACAAATGTTGGGGGTGGCAATGCAAAGTTGATCGTCGGCAGTTTGTCCGAGAACAGCGATGGTGCCAGCGACATGTATGTATGGAATTTTCGCACATCGGCGAATGTTCCCGTTACTGGTACCCGGGTCTGGCTGTGTGCGGTGGTGGCTGATGCATCGAACAACCCCAGCGTTGTTCTTGGAGGGTCTCTGGTGATCAATCACGCGCCCCATATCCTGCTGAAATCCGGTGTTCCGGAGATTAATCAGGGCGACATTGTACGAATCCAATGGGACGACTACCTCGTCGACGACGGATCCGGTACCGACGACGCCTACATCCGGTTGTACGCCTCGCGCAACGGCAGTCAAGGAACCATCGCCAAGTTGGAGGCGAGCCTTATCGGGGCGGGAGGAGACGAGACGACCTACATCATCAACAGTGATGATGGTACAGCGTCCGGGACCATCGCCTCGGTCCGTGAAAACAGCAGCAACACCTTCGCCTGGGACACAAGTACGACAGGCTTCGCCTTGCCCGAAGGTAGCTACTATATCTATGCCGCCATCGGAGGGGACGCCACCTTTGTTGACAACACCGCCGGTGAAGTCAGCGAGGGGCCCAATACACTGATCGTCAACGGTGCAACGGGAACGACACCGCATATGCTGCTGAGCCCGAATCGAATGCGTGCCAGTGTAGGTGACACTCTGACCTTCGACGTATTCGTGCAGACCGACAACGAGACAGCAACGGCGGTGACTGGGGCTTTCAATCTTGGCTCAGGTCTGAGTGTCGTGTCTGCCACCAGTCCATTTACCGATCTCGGACTAATCTTCAGTGGTGGTACGGTTCTCGAGGATACCACCATTGGCACACAAGTTCGATTCTCCAAGACGGGCACGGCTCAGACCATCGGAACAGCGGTCACACCCTTGGCTCTGGCGAGTTTCCAGGTTGTCGTAGACGGTGGGCTCGCCGGAAGCGTTGAGATCGAAGTGGACGACACCGAGGCAGCGATCAGTATTTCCGGCAGATCCGTGCCACTGCGGGGCACAACCGGCATGTCGACGAAGACCGCGAAAATTCAGCGGATTCCAAGAGGACGGCTGAACGCGACGGTGATGCTGGAGGGACGAGCGCCTCCTCTTGGCAACGGCAACCACTCAAGTCTGCTGGACATACACCTACGGATACCCGGCAGCACGATGGATATCAGCGACACGTATTTCATTGCCGCCAACGATGACCGCAGCGCTTCGACGGATACGGTCGAAGTGAAGACTGCAGAGAGCGGAGCGCTGACTCTGGTGAGTATTCCTGCAGGTCGGTATGTCCTGACCGTAAAAGACAGCAGTCACATCAGTGGTCGCACAGACACGCTGACGATTCGCGACGGGGAAACGATCAATCTCACGTCGGCCCAGGGGTTATTCGCCTCGAATATTCGAGGCGATGCGTCCTTCCTGCTGCAGCAAGATGGACGCTTGTTGAAAGGTGGCGATGCATCGGGCGACAACGAGGTTGACGAGGATGACCTTAACGCCATCGATGCAGCATGGGGTACCGATACCGGCAAGACGCGTTTCGCCTATGCAGATCTGAATAACGACGGTCGTGTTGGCGTGGAGGATCTGGCGGCGGCGATTTCCAACATCAGCAATGCCACCGGTTTTGGCGCGCCGCCTGTTTTTAAGCCCCTTGTTCTGCCCGTCGGGTTGGACAACGCTGCCGGCGACGGCATTTGGATCCACTCGCCTGCCGAGCAGGAATGGATGGCTGGATCATACGTAGATCTCACTTTCTGGGTCCCTGAAGTGAAGGACCTGGCGGCCTACGAAATTGTGATTCCTCTGGATCCATCACACGCGGAACTGGTCAGTTCCGAAGAGGGGCACGTCGTCGGTGACCTGTTCCGCTCCAATCCTCTGGGCGCATTCCAGCGAACCTCGTATCAGGAAGATCGCCTGGAGCTGACCGCTGCACGTCGCGGCCAAATTTGGTCTCTCACCGGGCCTGCGGCCTTGGCCCATGTGCGCCTGCGCCTGTTCGAGGATGGCTTTCCTCAGGCCCTGCAGGGGACGCGGGTACGTCTGCTCGACACACAGTACGCCGCTCGGGACTTGCAACTGGCTGAAACGGCGGCGACTGTGGCTCTGCCTA
>Ga0114999_10006918_pt1 | contig 12954 bp, 8 predicted proteins | sample ArcticOcean_MG_C_3_FD_89820 | JGI IMG/M metagenome (GOLD analysis project Ga0114999, IMG submission 89820) | Marine microbial communities from western Arctic Ocean - ArcticOcean_MG_CB8_126 | ecosystem: Environmental > Aquatic > Marine > Oceanic | place: Arctic Ocean: Canada Basin | collected...
GAGGATACACCATGTAGTAGCGGCGCTCATCCAGCTCATCCAGCCAATCTCTCAGAATCTGGATCGATTGCGGTCCCTCGGTATGGGCGACGAAGTCAGCATCCCAGCGGATTACCCAACGAAATTGCGTCTGCTCCAGCAGATGATTGCTCAGCTGCTTGATGCCCACCTCGCCGCATTCGAATAGACGCAGAACCCCGCCGAGTTCTAGCTCCAATCGCCGTAGAATTTCGAGACTGCGATCCGTCGAACCGTTGTCGCCGACGATGACTTCATCGGCAACGGTGGCGATCGATCGAATACACGGCTCCAGCCAGGTCTCTTCGTCTTTGACGCGCACGATGGCGCTCAATCCGGGTGGTTTGCACGGCTTCGGGATAAGCCCGAGAACCGGCGCCCACGCGGCGACAGCTCGCGCTGCCATTCTGAGTCCGGAGGTCGAGGGTACTACTTTGATCATGGGCACATGAGTAGGCGAAGTGGTGACAAGTGTTCACAAGAAAGATACGACGGTTTCGCCTGGCCCGTGCCGCAGCGCGCCCTACGTGTTCAGGCCGGCTGCAGCACCTTGAGCGTGACGCCATCTACGATATCCACGACCTGTTCCTTGTAAGCCATCATATGCGGAGCCACGAGGTGAGCGCGCAGTGCTTCGAGGCTCTCCCACTTCTCTATGATCGTCACCATGGTGGCGTCCAAAACTTGTGGTGTCAGATCGGCATCGAGGTCGGTGGTGGGGGCGTACTCGATGCAGCCCTTCTCGGCCAGGACATTCGGGACATTGGCCTTAAAGAGCTGCACGAACTCGTCTCGTTTGCCTTCTTTGACACGAACAAAAGCCAGAACATTGATCACAGCGGCTATCCCCTTTTTTTGGTTGGGTCCCTTTTTGGTTTGCGTAACGGGTCCAACATACCTGTGCCCGCACGCAGGTGCAATCGACTCGTATTGCCTGGCTCCGCTTTGGCAGCGCGCTATATTGGCCGGGTCACCCACTTCATGTTGCCATCGCCTTTCGCGCTTGTATCCGCCTCGCAAAGGAACGGTCATTATCAGCGACCAGAAAAAGTTTGGCTTGACCGCCGCCGAGGTCGAGTCTTATGCCGATGACGGCTACGTCCTTGCCAAAGAGGTTTTCACGGCCACGGAGGCCGAACATTTCCGGCGTGAGGGCCAGGAGGTTATCGAGCGTCTGCTGCAACACGAAGTACCTGAGGTTCGCATGGAGGGCTGGAAGAGTGGCGCTAAGGTAACGGACCTACCACGGGAGCTCCTGCACTGTCACAACGTGCAGTTTCACAGCGCGGCCTTTGCACGCCTGATCAGTGACCCGCGCCTGACAGACAGGGTCGCCGATCTCATCGGGGCCAACGTCCAGCTGCATCACACCAAGCTGTTCATCAAGCCGCCTGAGACCGGCGCTCCTTTCCCCATGCACCAGGACGTTCACTACTTTCCTCATGAACGCGATACGATGATGGCGGCGATCATTCATTTTGATGACGCCCCGCTCGAGCGCGGATGCGTCCGCGTCATTCCCGGCAGCCACAAACGGGGACGCCTCAAGCACCTCAACGACGGCGGCCGCCATCTGCCGGTTGACGAATACCCCGTCGCCGATGCCACCCCTTGTCCGGCGCGCGCCGGCGATGTCCTGTTCTTCAGCTACCTCACCGTTCACGGCTCCGCCCTCAACACAAGCGATCAAGCACGTACAACACTCTTGGTCCAGATGCGTGATCCGACCGACCCGCCGACGCAGATGGTGCATCGGTCGCGGGGCCAGGGCATGATGTTACGGGGAGTGGACCCGACTGCTGACGCCGGGCCTGGTACGGACAGCCCGAGCCGGCGAACTCAGGCCGCCGCTGAAGCCGATGCCAACGCGGAACGCTAAGTAGTGGTTTCGTCGGCACCGGCAGTGCCAGAATCGATGGCTTGAAGTGCTCACTGTTTGTGTATATTGCCTGTGAGATTTCTGACCCGCTAAGCGGGACCATGCACGAATGGTGGCTAGGTGTCTGAACATGAGCACATCGGGGCCGGCAGGAGATTCAATATGTTGTTTCCGCAGTGGATACCCGCAGGAAACCGCTCCGTCATCGTCCTGGTTTTTAGCTTCATTCCCATTGCCAGCCTACCCGCGCAGGCCCTTACCATTTATCGGATTGGCGGCGAGAGTCTACCCCCACCCGCCATGGCCGGTACTGCGGGCGTCGAGTTCGTCCAGCGTTCCTGGGCTGACCTTGACGCGGACTCGCTGGGTGCCCAGTCCCTGACGCAACCGGATCAGGAGTTCCTGGCTCCCGTTCAGCTAGATCCCCAGATCAACCTGGTCCCCTTGCTCGAACAGATGGGAGGTGGACTCAGGATCAGTGAGATCGGCTTCTGGGTGCACGAGGACGAGCTCGAAAACCTCCGCGACGGCAACCTCGAAACGGCCTATTTCGGTGATGGTGGTGCAGTATGGGGCATCTGCTGCGGAGACTGGCCGACACGGCCCGGTAGCGAGTCGCACAACTACAAGATCTTCAATTTCGATTTGGGTGGCACCCACAATGTCGACCGCGTCGCCTTCCGGACCCGACCTGGACGCTTCGAGCAGGAGGCCAATGTCGAGGAGTTTTATCTGCTGACCAACGCTGGCGATGTTGCGCGGGGCGAAGTCGGGATCGCCATGAGGATCGGTGAGTTTTTCGCGGACATCGCCTACCATGTCACTGGGAACCAGAGCGGTATCGTCGACTTGCCGTTGGTAACTGGCCCGGTGCACAACGTCCTGCTGTTGATCGACCTGGGACTGGCAACCGCCAGGATACCGGACTCCGACTGGGAGATCGCCGAGGTTGAGATCTATGGGAACGGCTACACTCCCGAGGCGAGTTACCGCTCTAACGTCATCGACCTGGGCGGCCCCGCAAGTCTGGGCGATCTCACCTGGTCGGCCCGCGTCGACCCGGGTGCCCGCGTCGAACTGATGGCGCGAGGCGGCAATGACATCGACCCCAACTACTACTACCGTTACACCTTCCGAGGAGACGAGAGATCCCGTTTTGACGGCTCTGGTGCCGAGCTGACCCGTACCGCCTATGACCGGTTGGAGGGGGGCGAGAAGGCGGGAACCGCCCCCGACGTCGATAGCTGGGGGTTCTGGAGCTCCTTTCCGGATATCGCCGCGAATCGAGCGGATCTGGCCAGCGACAAACCTCGTTCCTTCCTCCAGCTCTCCGTCGACTTCACCTCTTCCAGGCAGCAAGGGGCGCAGATCGATTATCTCCAGTTCGAGGTAACTCAACCGCCTTTGGCCGACCAGGTGATTGCGGAAGTCGAACCGAGCGAGGCCGCCCTCGGCGAGGCCGTGAGCTTCACCTACAAAATTCGGCCCCTGGTCCTGGGTAACAACCTCGGTTTTGACAGTGTGGAGATCCGCACGCCCATCGCTCCTCTGGCGATTGAGGGTGTGCGGATCGCCGGGCGCGAACCTACTGGTGGTTGGAGCCAGGAGGCCTATGACGGCGACGGCTTCGTCGTCCACTTCCAGCCGGCCATCACCTTGAATCAGGGTAGCGGTGAGTTGCTCGAAATCGATTTCACCGCCGCAGTGTTTCAGGTGGGTACGACCTTTTCCGGGCGAGTCTTCGACAGCACGCGACCGTTCGAGGTCCGGCAGCGGGTGACCCCGGGCGATGCCGATGAGAACTCCGACAGCAACACGCTGACAGTAGACCTTGACGAAGTCGTCCATGGGGTGAGTGCCTTACGGATATCACCCGGCGTCTTTACCCCCAATGGCGACGGTGCCAACGATGTCGTCCACATCGAGTACGATCTGGTGAACCTGACCGGGGATGTTCCGGTATTGTTGGAGGTCTACGATTTGTCGGGTCGCCGGCTTGTACAGATCCCTGTCGCGGCCGGCAACAGCGGCCGCTTCAGCGACGTGCAGTGGGACGGCCGCATCGCTGGTGAACTCGCCCCACCCGGGTCGTACCTGTTACGCCTCGAGGTACAAGCGGATGAATCGACGGGCGCGGTAATCTCTCCAGTTCGAGTAGCCTACTGATTCGGAGGTTGGCATGTCCCGATCGCTGTTGCTCTGTCTTGCTGGCGCCGCCCTCATCGCGAGTCGGCCGTCGACGGCACAGCTAGGCCACGAGGTAGACGATCTGCGCAACCGCGTTACCGTCAGTGGCCAGCAGCAGTGGGGTCATTGGAGCTTCCCCCATGGAACCATCGCCGTAACGGAAGAGGGCGTCCGTCCGGCTTTCTGGCGCAAGCAGGTCAACGCCTCGTCGGAGATCCTCGATAACCTCCGCCTGAATCCCCCGGCCGCCATCGCAGCAAAGCTCGAGGACGAGATCACTCTGCAAGATGCCATACAGGGAGCCTCAAACGAGGCCGGGGTGGTCAATGTGTTTGACGCCGACATGGAGACATTCTGGGAGCCCGACCCCGCCGTTGGCCTCTTCGACCTGGGATTGCAGTGGCGCTTTCGTGTCGACATGGGGCGGCTGGTGATGGCTGACAAAGTGGTCCTGCGTTTTGTCGACGAGGCGCTTGGTGACCCCTTCCTGCTGTTCGACGTCTTTGTCTCAGACGGTCAGAAGCCGGTGTCGAATCTGGTGGGTAATGACGTAGAGTTCACCCGCGTCTTTCGAACCCTGCAACCAAACAAAGGCCAGCGCGTTTTCGAGATCGACGTCGCCGCCCTGGCAACGACTGATCCCCGCAAACGGCTCATCCGTTTCGTTGAGGTTGCGGTCACCGGCAGTGACCAGGCCCGCGGGCGAGAGGTCGGAGAATCCGAGTACGAACGCCTCCGCGTCGAGGCGCCCGCCGACACCGGCCTGGTTGAACACACCAAGCTGCTACAGGGCGGCGGCCTGTTGGCGGTCTCAGCAGGCGACTGGGAGCGGCTCGATGAGGAACGCCGCGGTCCCGTGCACTATTTCCACCGGGAACGCCCGCGCCTGGCCGAACTCGAGGTCTGGTCCGAGGGGGACGACCTCTTCAGTGACATCCTCCGCCGGGAGGGATCCGTGCTGAGTGTTGTCGAAATCGCACTCCCCAATATGGTCGACCATAATCTCGTTACCAAAGCCAGGTTCGCTCTGGACCCTTTGACCCGTGGTGGCAGTGGCAGGTTCGACGACTTCGTGGTGGATATCGGGTCCCAGTTCTGGATCGACAGCTACCGGCATGTGCTCGTGCCCGTCAGCGAGGGAGCCGCGAGCTTCGGACAGTGGGCCCTGGACTTTTCTGATGGAGCTCGCGAAGCCGATGGCAGTTTGGCCTGGACCCGGAAACACTCCATTCAAGAAGAGCCGCAGGAGTTACACGAATTACTGCTAGAGAGAGTCGACTTCGAGCCGATCAGGGCGCGTTTCATGAGGATCCAGTACTTCGCTCACCAGAGGTTTCTCTTCCTTAACGCCTTCATGAGCGCGCTACAGCTGTACGGGCGGGGTTACCAGCCGGAAACGATCTTGCGGTCGGATGCCATCACCTTCCCCGAGTCAACGAATCTGATCTCCATCAGCTGGGAAGCGAGTACCCCATCGGGCACTTCGGTACAGCTGCAGACACGCACCGGCACCGCGCTGGACCAGGAGTACTGTTTCTACAAGAGGCTGGGAGGAGCTGCCCGACCGCTGGTTGGCAATGGCGACTCTCATTGCGCTGTTGCAGGATCGGACGAGGCAGCAGCTTTAGCGGCGCGCTTCGAAAAGCCCGGAGCGGGCGCGAAACCGGACAGAATTGACACCCTCGACTTCATCGACGAATCAAAGTTTTCGCCATGGAGTGAGGTGTACACGGAGCCCAGCGGAAGTGCAATCACATCGCCGTCGCCGCGTCCGGTGCTGCTGATCCAAGCCACGCTGATTTCGGACAATCCGGACGAGAACGCGACGCTGAAGTCGGTGACGGTGAATTTCGGCGATCCGGTGGCCAACCGGCTCGTCGGCACCTTGACACCGAACCATGTAGAAAGCCTGGGTGTGGACCATAAATTTGCCCTTGTCGTGCAACTGGACACGCTGCAGTTGGGACCGGACGAACTGTTGCTGGTTGCCCCTGCGGGTATGACGTTGCTACGCGACCCGGCACCATTGTTGTACCAGGGCACCATGGAGCAACTCACGCATGGCCAGGACACGGACGCTGTGATGCTACCGGTGAATGTGCTACTTCCGATCGGCGAAGCCGCAGTGGGCGATAGCCTGCACCTGTCATTCGACTTCGATAGCCTGACCGATGACTTGGACAGTACTGCTGAGGCGATCCGCCTGGAATTTACCGGTCGCCTGTTTTCGTCTGGCGGCCGTCTGCAGGCACAGTTGCGCAACTCCCAACGGGGTGGGGCCAACTGGCAGCAGGTAGATCAGGATCGCAGCTCGCTGGTGTTGTTGGCGCTGCCACAGCAGAAAACGATCTTCAGCGATCTGCAACTGGTTCCGGCCGTGTTCACGCCCAATGGTGATGACCGCAACGACCAGACGATCGTGTCCTTCTCGCTGCTCTCCGTCGGTACGGGCACGGGCGTGGAGGTGGAGGTGTACGATTTGAGCGGACGCCTGGTGCGTCGGCTTCGGGAGGCGCGTGACAACAGTGCCGGTCCCTACCGGATCCCGTGGGACGGGCGTAACGCGGCGGGTGATCTGGTAGCGCCGGGGATGTACGCCATGCGGTTGAAACTTGTCGGCAGCACCGCCGGCAGTGGCCTCGACCAGATCGAAGCCCTGCGCAGCGTCGCCGTCGCCTACTGAGTGCGCCTGGTCACCAGCGATGTCCTAGGCCGTGCCCGCAGACGTGGACACGGTCCCCGCCTGACGTCGTCGCTCATCGCGCGCCGTACGACGCTGTTTCTGCCAATAAAAATCACGCGGTTGAGAGCGCTTCACGAAGGCAGCGGCAAAGGTGTGCACGTAGGCCCGGCGCATCTGTGAAGAGCGATTCGGCCCAGTGTAGTGCAACGTGCGGCAGTGATGGATCGTCGCTCCCCCCGCCGGCAGTGGACAGGCGACCGCCGTCGAGGGATCACACTCGTCAACCTCGAGGCCATGAACGCGCGGGTCGTGACCGATCGGGTGATGGGGCAGCACGTCGCCTTTGTGGCTGCCGGGAATGAACTGCATGCAGCCGTTTTCGAGGGTCGCCTCTTGCAGCGGTACCCAGATGCTGACCGAATTGTACTCCAGCTCTTCCTTCCAGTAGGACTCATCCTGATGCCACGGCGCCGGCGCCCCCAGCTGCGGCGGTTTCATGATAGCGAACTCGCCCTGCGCCTCTACCGGCGGTCCCAGCAGCTGCTGCGCCACCGCTCGCGCATTGGCCTTTAGTAGAATGTCCTTCAATTCAGGGGCGTAGTTCACCGGGTTGACGATTTGCGGCAGGCTCAACGGCTTGTCGTCCTCATCGGTCCCGGCGAGGTCGTACTGGTTGCCCTCTTCGCGGCCGGCTTGTTCGGAAAACAGGCGGTCGTAGACTCCCCTCAACCGGGAAATCTCGGTCGCCGTCGTCAAACATTCTATCGCCAGGTAGCCATTCTTGTGAAAGAACGTGATCTGTTCGTCAGTCAGTGAAATCGTCGGCTCGAGCATAGCGGGTTTACCCTTTGTTTCCCATGGCGTGACTGATGTCGGGTAGCGGCGCCGGCGGGTGCTTCGCCCGCGCCGCATCACGGCTTTCGTTGCCCTTGTGGGCCAACGCCAGCAGCTCGTCCTGGGAACCGGCGAACCATTCCTTCAACTGGCGGCGAGCGATGTTCACGTGCAGGACCTCGTCCGCCCAGTCAAAATCCTGCAACATCGTCATCAGTGGGTGACGGGCCCGATCGCGGCAGAACTCGTACTCGAAGCGTTTTCCCGGTGGAAACTTCATCAACGAGGCCTCGACGTCACACAGCATCGCGTACAACTCCAGCGGCTCCATGGCGTAGAGGTACTCGGTCTCCCATTCGCGTAACGGCAAGCCGGCGCGATCACCGCAAATATCCTCGGCGGCCGCCTCTCCGAACAGCGAGTGACGCATCTCATCCCACATGTGACGAGAGATATCGACATAGAACGACCAGGGTTGGCCAACGGTCTCGCACAGGACGAATGACAGCGCCTCGGCGATAGTCAGCTCACCCAGACGAGTGCAGATCATCTGTGCCATGCGTGCCCCTACCTGCTCTTCGTCGACGTGTTCGACATCCCACACACGCACGAAAGTGTCATCCCATGCTTGCTTTCGAGGGATGGTATAGGGTTGAGCACTTCTGGTGGCGACCAATCGCCGCTCATCCAGTTCGCCAACGGCGCCATCCATTCCGCCAGCGGCAACCACCAGCCCCTCGAGATGGCGGGTCCAAGTGTCGGCCGCTGTTTTTTGCTCTGGCGAAACCACCAGGTCGGCGTAGGCTGCTTCGAGCAGGCGCATCCCCTCCTCCTCTTCCGCGATTACCTCGCGCAAGGCCCGGAGACTGCCATAGTCGGCCAATTCGTTGGACGCGCACAGGTAGCGGTGATAGCTGTCTATGATCGCCGGCTTGAGCACTCTGGTAAGGGCCGTGACCAACTCTACAGGGCCATGCGAATGAAGCGCCTCGTCGAAGACAAACCGCAGTGGCGGGGAAGGCTCTTCGAAGGCCCGCTTGCGCGACATCCGCATCTCCACCAGCCGCTGCTTCAAACGGTCGGCATGCTGGCCGTCCTCGTACTGGCCGCGCGACAACAGCGCCTTCACGTCCCGGTGTGGCGTGCTGATGATATGGGCTGCTTGCAGAAACATCAGGCGCGACTCGGCGTAGGCGAGCCGGTGCAGCCGCTCGCCGCTCTCGTCAACGCTCATGCCGTGATGTCTGGCGTTCGTAAGACCGGCGTACTGGTAAACGGGGGGGGGGTTCACATTAGCCTCACTGTGCAAGGTGGGTTACCAAGCGCCAGCAACCGAATGCCTGAACGCATCGAGTTGCTCGCGTGTCGGCAGACCATCGATGACGCCCAGGTGGGTGGCGCAGTAAGCCCCGGCGTACGTGGCCCATTCGACGGCATCACGCAGCTCGAGACCTTCGCCGAGACCAACGGCCAGTGCCGCGTTGAAGCTGTCGCCAGCCCCGGTGACGTCGAGCGCCTCAATCTTCGGAGCTGACACCTGCTCCATCAGCCCGGCACTCGCAATCAACGCCCCCTTGGCCCCAAGGGTGACGACGACCTGCCGCACCCCAAGATCGAGCAGTCGGCGAGCGAGATCTGCAGTGGGCGTGGGATCGTCGGGCTCAAGCCCGAGCAGGATGCGCGCCTCGGTCTCGTTCGGTGTCAGAAGATCAACGTGCGCCAACTGATCAGAATCAAAAACAGGCTGCCCCGGGGCCGGATTCAATAGCGTCAATGCACCATAAAATCGCCCTCGCTCCATCGCTTTCGCCGCTGCCTCAAGAGGCACTTCAAACTGGGTCATGACGATGTCGCTGCCGGCAATCTGCTCATCGGCCAACTCGATAAAGGCCGCTTGCATGTGCATGTTCGCGCCAAGGTGTCCGACAATGGAGTTTTCTCCCGAGGGCAGCAAGGTGACCATGCCAACGGCGGTGTTGACCCCCTCAATGCGGTGGATGTGCTCGAATGAAATACCTTCGGCTTCGTACAGCCCAGTGGCCAAAGGCGCGAAGAGATCATCCCCGACACAGGCGATCAGGCTAACCTCGGCCCCCAGTCGGGCCGCCGCCAGTGCCTGGTTGGTGCCCTTGCCGCCGGGGCCGATGTCGAACAGATCGCCGATCAACCCCTCTCCAAGGACTGGTGGTCGCGGCACCCTGATGGTGATGCCGACGACGAAGCTGCCGACGACGGTAATGGCTACCATGGCGTGGTGACGTGAAGGCTCACGGTGTCGCCTCCACCACCTCAATCACCTGGTTTGCCGCGACGTCCTTTATGGTCTGAACGACACCACTAGGCCAGCGCAAGACGATCTCGTCAACACGATCGGCTTTCCCGAGACCGAAGTGGACCTTCAGATCATTGTGCGACAGGTAACTGGCGCCGCTGCGCACCTCGCGCACCTGCGTCTTGCCCGCGACCGTTATCTCGACGCGGGTGCCAATGCCATCGCGATTGCTGCGTCTGCCGACCGTTTTTACGAAAAGGTAGTTGTTGGCGTTGCCACCATCGTTGCGCAATAAGTTTGGGACACTGTTGAGATTCAGGACAAAAATATCGATGTCACCGTCGCCGTCGAAGTCGGCGAAACTGGCGCCCCGCGAACTCTCCAGAATCGCCAGGCCCGGGCCGACCTTGTCGGAGACGTCGGTGAAACGACCGTTACCATCATTCTGCAGCAGAAAATTCGGTTGACGGTAACTGGCATTCGTGTACGGCATGTCAGCCTGCGGATAGGTGTGGCCGTTGGCAACAAAGAGATCCTGGTCGCCGTCATTGTCATAGTCGAAAAAACCGGTCCCCCAGCCTACGTCCGGGTTGCCGCGGACGGTGACGCCGGCGACAAACGAGGCATCGAGGAAAAACCCATCGCCCTGGTTTTCGTAAAGGACGTTGTACTCGCCCTCGAAATTGGTGATGAAGACGTCGAAGTGGCCGTCGCCATCATAATCGCCAATGGCCACACCCATGCAGCCTTGCTCCTGACCGTCACCGCTGAAGCCAACGCCGCTGGCAAGGCCTTCCTCCGAAAACGTGCCATCCTGTTGATTGATGAACAGCAGGTTGGGTGACATGTCATCGGCGACGAAGACATCCGGCCAGCCATCACCGTTGAGGTCGGAGAAGATGGCGCCGTAGCCGTAGTACGCTTTGCCCCCCATCCCAACCGAGTCGGTGACATCGGAGAAGGTGCCGTCGCCGTCGTTGCGGTAGAAAACGTCGGACTGCGGCAGCATCCCCCGAGGGCCACACATGATGTCCAGTGTCTTCCACACACAGGGGACCGTGGACTCGTAGTTAATGGAGAAGTCAATGTAGTTCGAGACGTAGAGATCGAGGTCACCGTCGCGATCGTAGTCGCCGAAAGCGGCGCCAGTGCCGTAGCCGCTGTCGCCAACCCCTGCGGCCTCGGTGTCATCGACGAAGGTGCCGTCACCGCTGTTTCGGTACAGGGTGTTGCGACCGAAAGTGGCGATGTAGATGTCGATATCGCCATCATTGTCGTAGTCCGCCGCAACGCATCCCAACGACCAGCTGGTATCGCCGACGCCGGCTTCGGTCGTGACGTCGGTAAAATGGCCTCCATCATTGCGGTAGAGCAGGTTGGTCGGGTGCTCGCCTGGGGCAAAGCCGTGGAAACTGGAGCCGTTGGCGACGTACAGATCGACGTCCCCGTCGTCGTCGTAATCGAGAAACGCCGAACCGCCAATGGACCCCTCGACGATGTACTCGATGTCCTTGCCAGAAGTGCTGAGCGCATCGACTCCAACTTGTGCGGCAACATCGATGAATTGAACGCTGCCAGCAGGTGGCGCTGCTTCTGCAAAGCTGGGCGTGAGCAAGATTGGAGCAAGTAACAGCAGGAAGAATGCCGCGACCACAGGGCCACCGCGCTGCCTGTGCCGCCTGCATCTATGGATCACTGCACTCCATGTCGACTCGCATGCCTTCCACCACATCGATTCAGTTACCATGGTTAATCAATCAAATCGAAAACTGTTGAGTTGCATAGTTGTATAAGTCTCCTCATCCTCGACGATCTCCAGGTATGAATCCAGCGGCACGTCGCGGAAGACTTGTACTTGCCCCGTCGTCGGCCACGTCACTTCCAGCCTGCTGACACGCTGGGTTGCCGATCCCAGGCCGATCGTCTGCCGCAACGGATTGGCGCCGAATGTGCCGCCGCTGTTGACGTGCTTGTAGATCGATCGGGGCACCTCGTCGTTGTCCACCACCTCGACACGGATGCCGGCGCCGATGGCAGAGCGGTTAGAGCGGGTACCGATGAGCTGAATCCCGAGCCAGTGCGCGCCAAAGCCGGGATTGGCGTAAAAGCTGTCGCCGAAGCGGTCGCCGAGGTAGGCGCCCCCCATCTGCTCGAACAGATCCTGGTCACCATCATTGTCGAAGTCTGCAAATACGACGCCGTGACCCTTCTGCAGGTTGCCGAAACCTCCCGCCGTGGTGACATCGGCAAAGCGCTCACCTGCTTTGTTCACAAACATCAGGTTCGGCATGAGCTCAGTATAGTCGGTATCACCGGTGCCCAGGTAAACGTCGAGGTAGCCATCGTTGTCCAGGTCGCCGAAATTGGCCCCCATCGGTTTCGTCGGCCGCACCAGATTGCGTTCGGCGGCGACATCGGTGAAGCCGCCGTGACCATCGCCTCGATACAACCGGGCCCTTTCGGCCTGGAAGTGGTTCCCCAAGTACGAAGCCGCTACATCGGCGATCGTCGCCGCATACGACCAGACCATCAGATCCAGATGTCCGTCGTTGTCGAAATCCCAAAACCACCCCGGGAAACTCTGTTTCGGGCTGGTTACCCCCAGTTGCGGCGCGACATCAGTGAAGGTGCCATCGCCGTTGTTGTGGTACAGTCGGTTGGGACCATCAAGGTTTGACACGTAGAGGTCGGGAAAGTGATCAGCGTCGTAGTCTCCCCAGAACACGCCCTTCACGTACAAGTCATCGATCACGCCGGCGCCGTCCGCAACGTCGGTGAAGGTACCGTTCCCGTTGTTGCGGAATAGCTGACAAGGCGAAATCTGTGCGAATGTCGACTCGTTGCCAATGTACAAGTCGACATCGCCGTCATTGTCGTAGTCGGCCCAGGCGGCGGTCTGCGTGGGATAGTGCACGTCGCCGAGGCCCGCGGCGAAGGTCACATCCGTGAAACCACCCGTGCCGTTATTGCGCAGCAGCGAGTTGGGGTGTTGTCCGGCATCCTCGAACCAGGCGCCGCGCAATACCAGCACATCGACGGACCCGTCATTATCGTAGTCAGCCTGTACCATGTTGAGTCCAC
>Ga0114999_10006919_pt1 | contig 12952 bp, 13 predicted proteins | sample ArcticOcean_MG_C_3_FD_89820 | JGI IMG/M metagenome (GOLD analysis project Ga0114999, IMG submission 89820) | Marine microbial communities from western Arctic Ocean - ArcticOcean_MG_CB8_126 | ecosystem: Environmental > Aquatic > Marine > Oceanic | place: Arctic Ocean: Canada Basin | collected...
ATGCCCTGAAAGGCATGCAATTTCGGCCTCATGAGTTGATTCTGCGTTAACCCAAACAGACGCCGCACCGCCCTCAGCCACCCTGAAATGAATTGCACCCCTTTCTGCGTCCTCCCAAAGGGCGGCTACTAGTCTTTCAGCCATATGAGGGAGTAGGGAGAGGTGCGCCTGTCTAGCTTCGACAACGACAGGGTCTAGGTTGATTTCCGGTGCGTCTATGACACTTTTGGCGGCTTCGTAGTACGTGCGCAGGTTGCGGATTGTACGCCGGTCGCGGTTGTAGCCAAAAGGCGCGTCTTCCAAAGCGACTTCGACCTGAGCGGGGTCAGCACCTGCTGCGAATCTGCCAAATATGAATTTAAGTTCCTCTATGGAAGGTCGGGGATTCTTACCCACGTTATGCCTCTTTATGCCCGGTGTTACACGCAGCGAATTTGCTAGCTTGAAAGTAACACACTTTGGAAAGAGGCCTGAATCAATGGATTATTGGGCAGTATCGGGCGGACGAGCGTCTCGGGTTAGGGGTAAATTCGGCCAGTAGGGGACAGTGAACGCCTACGTTGCGGGAACCTGTGTGCCGGTAGTACGAGATGACAATGAGCCCGCCAGCCGGGAAGGCTTATTTTAGATGCCCCCTCTTAGACTCCTTTCCTGTAGCAGGTCAAGCACAATGGCTTTGCGTAAGACGTTTTGTGTCCTTTTCCACAATTGTGGCAGTACTTCTCTTCGTAATTCTCATCCTTGTACTTCGCCCATTTGGGATAGCACGTTTCACACAAAGGGTGACTTGTGTCGAGGTGCATTGGTGTCTTGCATCGAATACACCTACCGTCCACTCCAGCGGCTTTGCTAAGGAGGTTAACGGCTGCTTTGAGGAATGAGGGGGCCTTTCCTTCTGGGGTGCTCTCGGTGGAACTGCCGTACGTCGAGTGGCGGCAGGAGCCCTGTATTGAGCTTTGGGTGGGGCCGGTTTTGGCTGAGCCGGTCGAGGTGCCGTAGTTAGCACAGGTTTCGATACGACACTTAAAGCCTTCAATCTGTCGATGTAGGCCTCAAGTTGGCTTCGAGTCGATGGGTCTACCACTGTGATGGCGAAATCTTTTGCGTTGCTAGCCGAGGATTGGTGAAGGTTCATCGAACTGAGCAATGCGGTGGACTCGTTCATGTAAATCTTAGAGTGGAGCCATGGCGCCCTTGCTACTTTTACTCCTTCGATTCAGCAGCCATGATTCGTCAGGGAGGTCTTCGTCTTGCCTAGCCACCAGCGTGACCTCCACGCTCTTATTTCTGGCCAGCTTTATCTCGTCTCTCCAGTGTTCATTGAGTTTGTTGTAAGGCGAAACAATTAACACTCACTGGGTCGCTTTGCTAATAATTTCCATGATGGCCGTCTGTACGGCTCCATCTGTGTACAGCATCGGGGAGTGCCTTCGTTGAAAGGGGATGTGGTCATGATTGATGCCTCGATGTGACGAATCCAGTAATAGGGCCTTAGTCGTTGGGTAAGAGAACCGTCACGAGTATAGAGGTTTGGAGGCGATGGTGTGTAAACGCCCAGCTGCTTATCAGTGATAGGCATCCAGTGAACTCGACAACGGAGCGTGAAGATGGCAGAAAAGTGGTGGCCCGGGTGGGAGTTGAACCCACAACAACCGGATTAAAAGTCCGTTGCTCTGCCGGGTTGAGCTACCGGGCCAAGGGAAAAGTGCTTGCCCATCCCAACGGGGAGGTTAGCACATTAATACTATTCAACGGCCAATATTCCACCCATACTTTGCCAATAATGTTCTCTTCAGGGATCAGTCCGACGCGACTAGAACGAGAGTCCTCGCTCTGCAATCGGTTATCCCCCAGGACAAAGTACGTGCCATCCTCTACGGTGACGGGGCGGTTGGCGGGCTCATGGATTTCGACGCGCTCATACGGCTCATCCAATAGTTCCCCGTTAATATATATCTCAGTATCAGTGAGCTTCACAACGTCTCCCGGCAGCCCAATCACCCGCTTTACGAAGTTCTGGGTAGGGTCAGCGGGAAGCCGGAAAACAATAATCTCGCCCCGCTCAGGTGCGTGAAAAGGAAACCAGGGTTCACCCCCAACATCATCCATCCATGGTAAGTACTGGTTCAGGGAGTTGGGCTCTATAGCCATGTAGACCAGCTTATTGACCAGCACCCGCTCCCGGTCTTGGAGGTTGGGCACCATGCTGCGACCCTGGACTTCAAAGTTTGCGACGGTAGATTGGAAAAACAGAAATACCAACACTGCCAGGGCAATGGTCTCTATAGCTTCTCGTGCGGCGGGTCTCATTGAATGTACACCGCTACCTATTATAGCTGGCGCCAGACGCTGATGCCATTAACAGGGCTCAGGTTTACTCTGCGACGGTAGTATCATGGGCTTGCCTATCATGACAACTCCTGACTACAACGAAGCTGACGACCACCTCCTTATGCAACGTGCTCAAGGCGGTGACCTTGCCGCGTTCAATGCCATTGTTGAACGGCACCAGAAACACGCCTACAACCTGGCCCTTTCCATCCTACGAGACCCAAGCGCGGCTGAGGACGCGACCCAGGAAGGCTTCTTCTCAGCCTACCGCGCCATGGGCCGATTCAACGGCGGGAACCTTCGATCATGGTTGCTGACCATTGTGGCCAACCGTTGTCGTGACGTGCTGCGTTCACCGCAACGCAAGCGCAACAGCTCACTTGAAGCGTTCACTGAGGCTGGCGACCCTGGCGGGATATGGCGAGACCCCAGCCACACGCCGGAAGAGGCCGCGCTTCAAAATGAGACGGTCAATACCGTCCACGCCGCGCTTGCCAAACTCCCGGAGGACCAGAGGCTCATCATCTCCCTGGTTGACCTGCAAGGGATGGACTATGAAGAGGCCGCGCGCATAACCAATGTGTCGCTTGGCACGGTGAAATCACGATTAAGCCGAGGCCGCGACCGCCTCCGCACGGTACTGCGGCCAATCCTGGAACTTTCAGGCGACTTGCCACGTCCTGATGAAGGAAAGGGGTGACACTGTGTTGGGCTGGCTGAAACGATTAACACAAGACAACTACCACGAACGACTCTCGGAGTACGTGGATGGCCGCCTGAGTGCAACGGAGACCGCCAAAGTGGAAGCGCAGTTGGCGGCAAGCGACGAGGCTCGCACTGAGGTCGCCGAACTTCGTGCCGTGGCTGACCTGCTGCACGGAACGCCAATGGTGGAAGCGCCAAGGTCCTTCGCGCTTTCCCATGCGCCGTTGCCCCTGGCACACGCTCCACGACAACACAGGCAAGGCTTACGCGGGCTTTCCATGGCAACCGCCGCAGCCGTGCTGGCCTTGGTGGTGGTGACCTCCGCTGACATAGCAGGCCTCGCTGGCGATGCCACTGATACTCCGACTACCGGCGCTGTAGAAACGGCATTCGCGCCTGAGGCCGGTGATGGGACACTCATGGACGCGTCTAAGCAAGAGTCCCTGTTCACCCCCGCAGAGGTGCAGCCTCCGGTCATTCAAGAGGCTCCTTCTAATGATTTAGGGTTCGTGGAGGAGAGCACCGTTATTGACTGGCTGAGGCTGAGCCTCTCCATCCTGGCTGGTGCTCTGGGGCTAGCCACCTTGGTTCTATTTTGGATGCCAGCGCGACCTCTTACATAGCGCCCTTCCCCGTCTAATGCAGTTCACGGGAACTTTTTACCCGCCTATCGCGTCATGAGTAATGACAGAGTCAGCAGGCCATGAAGGCCGCTGACAATCACTTAACATCAGGAGGAGTCGAATGATCAAACTATTCTCTCGCCGTATGCTGGCAGCCCCGTTAATAGGAATCGCCTTGGTGGCCATGCTAGCCGCCGCGTGCACGAACGATGGCACGGGAACCGGAGCCACGGGACTTACCGGCGCACAGTTGGAATCCCTGGCTCACGCTGGGGCATTGAACTATGGCACCAGCCAGGGCTCTGGTGTGCACGTCACGGGTACCGGCAAGGTATCTGCCATGCCTGACCTGGCTGTTCTTTCCATGGGTGTGGAAGCCATAGAGCCCACAATTGCCGAAGCCAGGACCGTGGCCGCACAGGCCATGGAGGGCATGATTGCCCAGCTCAACGCGCTTGGCGTGGATGACAACGACATCAGTACCAGTTACTTCAACATTCAGCCGCAGTATCAGTACTTTGAGCGTGAGCAAACACTGACCGGCTACCGCGTGACCAACACGCTCACAGTTGAGATTCGAGACCTGGACCTAGTGGGCCCGGTCATTGACGGCGCGGTTGAGGCCGGTGGAAACGCCACCCGCATAAACAACGTGTCCTTCACCATTGAGGACGGCAGGGCCTTGGCTGAACAGGCACGGACGCTGGCAGTTCAGGACGCCGTGAACAAGGCAGGGCAATACGCTGATGCGGCTGACTTCAAACTTGGCAACGTGGTGTTCATCACGGAATTTGGCGGGAACGTCTACCCCATGGAAGAGGCTCGGTTCATGGACGGGGCCGTTGCCAGCCAAAGCAGCCTGCCACCCACGCAAATTCTAGCGGGTGAGATGGACGTGACCGTCTCCGTCCAAATTGTGTTCGGCATCGAGTAAACGCTAACTTCATTGACTCGTAAGAGGCGTCGGAGGGGCTGCTCCGGCGCCTCTCTTTGCGTCCAGTGGCCTCCACTGTTGACGGGGCAAGCCTCTCTATCTATCCTTCGTGCTCCACAACCCGTCATCTCCAAAATTCGCCATTCACTAAGGAGTGCGCCATGGTCAACCCCAGTGACGTCAAGACAAAGCCAGCCCCCCTGTCATCCCAACAGGAAGCGTGGATAGAAAAAGCCTATGCACAGCTTGATGAGTCACGCGTGGTGCAACTGCTAACAGACATGGTCAACATCCCCAGCCCCACGGGGTACGAAGGCCCGTTGGCAAAGGCTACCGTGGAGGAGATGTGCAAGGCGGGCTTGGAGGCGGAGTACCAGGAGATGGATGAAGACAGAGGCAACGCCGTAGGCCGGTTGGCGGGGTCTGGGACAGGGCCGGAACTCCTGCTGTACAGCCACTTTGACCACTACGTGAGCGGCGCGGAGGATGACGGTCTGGTCTTTGGCGACTTGGATTTGCTGGACATGCATACCAAGGCTGTCCAGGTGGGCCGCATCATCCACGGCGCGGGCGCAGGGAACCCCAAGGCGGGCTCAGCCGTTGCCTTGCACGCTGCTGAAGTCATACGCCAGGCAGGCATACCGTTGCTGGGGTCAGTCACGGTGGGCATTGTCAGTGGTGGCATCCACCGGACCAAGCTCATTGGCGGCAGGCCCTATTTAGAAAAACGACACGTGGGCATGGGGGTTGGCTGTGAGCATATGCTCAGGAACGGCGTCAGCCCTGACTATGCGGTGAGCTCCAAGGTGGGCTATGCCGTGGGCTGGGAGGAGCCAGGCATGCTCTGGGTGAAGCTCACCGTTAAAGGCGTGGTTGGTTACGTAGCGCGGCGCGGTGTCTTCAAAAGCGCAATCATGGAGGCAGGCGGACTCATGGCCGAGCTGAGCGACTGGTTTGAGGAGTATGCAGAGCGCACCACCTCCGGCCAGGTGGCCACCCCCTGCCATATAGGCGCCATTGAGGGTGGCTGGCCCTTCAAGCCGGACTTCTCACCGGCTGTCTGCAACCTCTATCTGGACATCAGGGTGAGCCCACGGAATTCCGTTGAAGAGGTAAAGGTCATGTTCCAGGAGTTTATTGACGGTGCGCGGTCCCGGCACCCAGAGCTGGACCTCACCTGGGAACCGTACCTGGAGGTTGGCGGCAACAACACCAGCCCTGACAACTGGATTGTCCAGTCCAGTATGCGGGCGTGGGAACTGGTAGAAGGGAAAGCGCACGTCGCTAGAGCGGGCATCGCAGGGGCCACCGACGCTTCCGTGCTACGGCCCTGGGGCATCCCCACGGCGCGGCTTGGCCAAGAACGAGAGAACGCCCCCGTAGACCCGTCGCTGGGATTCTTGGCGGGTGAAGGGGCTGACATTGACGTGATGATGCGATTGGCGCGGTGCTACATCTACACCATCATCGACACCTGCACGCGGAGCAAAGAGGAGTTGATGGGCGCATAAGCCCTTGGGCCCGCTACTTTTGAAAGTCGGGAGAGCGCTCGTTCTGGGTGATGTTGTAGCCAGTCTCACGCAGCATGCCGTGGAATATGAATGCACACCAGATAGCAGGGTTGCTCGGATCCCTGTTGAAGTGCTGGTGCTCTACCTCTTCCGGCAGGATGGGCAGTAGCACAAGGTCGTACTTCTTCCAATTTAACTGCTTCTTGTTGACGGCCGTATAGCCGTCTCCATCCACCACAAATATGACGAGTCCGCCCTGGTGCGTGTGCATCCCTGACTGTGTGCGGATGTCATGGCGGAAGAAGTCTCTGTCACGCAGAGGCGTGTTGAACCGGTTCCCGCCAAGGTAGAAGGCCAGGCGGCCCTGGCGGAACACCTCAAAAGGAGCGTCCGTCCCTTTAATAAGTATCTGGCCTTCTAGGTCTCGTTGGCGCTGGTCAGCGTCATTGAGCAAGTCTTCCTGGTAGGCGTCGTCCATTACAGGTAGACGCTGTCGTCGTACTTCTCGCGGGTCTTCTGCCACGGTGCTCCTTACAGATGTGAGCCAGGTCTTTAATACCTAAGGCTGAATGATGCGCCGGAGTCTAGCAGTCGTTTGCTCTAATTCGCAAATTCAGGCAAATTTCTGGCACCAAGTCTCACTATCCACGTCAAAATGGGTTGACGCTCAGCAGGCACGTTGCTACACTCCTTCGCAGCCTAAAAGTGGGCTGTTTCTCTTTGCCAATCTCACATGCACCCGTATTTGTGGGTGAGCATTGGGGTGGCCAGGTTGGCATAGAGTGAAACCCTTGGCCCACACGGGCCGTATGGTAAGACAGGGACAAAGAGACGGGCCGGATGCTCCGGTCCCACAACAGCGCTTCGTTGATGATTTTAAGGAGGCCGTAAATGGTGCGTTCAGGCAAAGGTATCTTCATTCTGTTGACGCTATTCATCGTCGCTATGATTGCTGCCGCGTGCAGTGATCCCACACCGACATCATCTCCACCCACGAACACGCCCGAGCCCACAGCTACGCTGGCTCCGGGTGAGACTCCTCAGCCCACGGCGACGCCTCGGCCAGCGGCCACGGCAACCCCAGTCCCGGCTTGGGAACCAACCAAGACTATAACTTGGATTGTTCCCTACTCCCCCGGCGGTGGCTTTGACGCATACTCCCGAGGGATTGCAGACCTTCTGAACACGAAGTACCTGCCTGACGGTATTGAGGTCATTATCAAGAACACTCCCGGTGCTGGCGGTCGCACCGGCCTGCTCAACATTTGGCGGTCCCGTCCGGACGGCCACACCATCGGCATCGTTGATGGTTCAGGCGCAGCCACATTCCAGGCTCTGAAGGGCGTGGAAGAGGCAGGGTATGACCTCAGCCTGGTTCCATGGCTTGGTAACCCGGTCACTGAGCCTCTGATGCTCAGTGCCAACAAGGACTCCGCTATAACAAGCGGTGCGGACCTCCGCGCCTTGGATGAAATCACGGTTGTAGCGGTTGGCAACTCCAACATTTTGCAGTGGGTCATCCTTGGAGAGACGCTCGGGTTCAAGGTGAATTTCATCACCGGCTATCCAGGCAGTGCTGAGATGATGATTGCTCTTGCCCGTGGTGATGGTGAATTAGGACTCATGAACGTAACTTCCCAGCTTCAATTTATTCAGTCTGGGGACGTGCGGCCTTTGGTTATTTTCGGAGACAAAGTTGACCCAGTCGCACCATCTGCTATCCCCGCTAAAGAGAGTCTGAACGAGGAAATCTCCTTCAGCACCACCAGGGCGATAGGCATTTCACCTGAGGTTTCTGACGAAGTTGTGACCTATTGGAGAGCCATCTTCGCAGAACTCCTTGTAGACCCTGAATTTGCGGCATGGTCGGAGCGGACACGTAGGCCAATTGCCCCTGAGACCGGTGAGCAGATCACCAAGATTATGCAGGACCAGGTTGCACGTGCAACTGCGGCCAGGGACAAAGCCTTGGCAGTTTTTGAAGAGCTCGGTCAGTAAGAACGCTCTCACGTATCACGGCAACATAGCTGGCGGGTCGTTAATGGCCTCGCCAGCTATGTTGCTACCACCCCCATATTTCTTCAGGTCAAGGTTCCCGGAGGCAAGGGTTGTTTGAAGGCATAGTCCCAGGCTTAGCGCAGCTGTTTTCACCAGAGATGCTTGCTCTCGTTGCTTTGGGCACGGTCATCAGCATTGTCTTTGGTGTCATTCCTGGCCTCAGTTCTGTAACGGCAATTGCACTTCTTTTTCCTTTCATTTTCGGAATGGAACAAATGCAAGGCATCTTTTTCATGACGGGGTTATTGGGTACGGCCACCATTGGTGGTTCGGTCACAGCAATTCTTCTCAACATACCCGGTACTGCAGTCAACACTGCCACCATGTTTGACGGCCACCCCATGGCCAAGAACGGCGAGGCCGGTCGGGCAATAGGCATTGCCGCCACTGCTTCAGTGGTCGGCATGATATTTGGCCTTCTGGTTTTGATTCTTCTCCTTCCTTTGGTTTTGAAAGTCATCTTCCTTTTCCAGCCCCCTGAGTTCTTCATGCTCATCATGCTGGGACTGGTGACGGTTGCCTTTGCGGCCAAGGGCAATATGATAAAAGGACTCATATCCGCAGGGTTTGGCATCCTTATCGCCCTGATTGGCGCCTCTCCTATTTTTGGCATTGAACGTTTCACCTTCGGAAGCCAAAATTACATTAAATATGACAGTGTTCCTCTGATAGCTTTCTTTGTAGGGCTATTTGCCGTGCGTGAGGTCATTTCCTATGCCACAAAAGGCGGTACGGTGGCCAAGCAAGGAGAGCGCATTCATGCGGGCTTCAAGGGCATTCTGCAAGGTGCCAAGGATGTGTTCATCAACTGGCGCATTACCCTTCAGAGCTCTGTGCTGGGCACTATCATTGGTCTACTGCCGGGCGTTGGAGGGACAGTTGCCAATTTTCTGGGCTACACTCTGGGTATGCAGACATCCAAAGACCCATCCAGGTGGGGCACTGGAATCCCTGAAGGCGTGGTGGCGTCTGAGTCTAGTAACAACGCCAAGGACGGCGGAGCACTCATGCCCACACTGGCCTTTGGCATTCCTGGTAGTGTAGAAATGGCGCTGCTTTTGGTAGCGTTCACCATTGTCGGCCTGGTACCAGGTCCATTTTTTGTGACTGAGCACCCTGATATCGTCTGGGCTCTTATCTTTGGCTACACCATGTCAGCGGTGATGGCAGCCGGCATAGTTTTTCTATCGGCTGACCTGCTGGCCAGAGTGACGGTTGTGCCAGTGAAATATCTTCTTCCCGTGGTGCTGACCTTTGCGTTGGTTGGCGTCTACGCTAGCCGTGGCAGCATCTGGGACGTTGCTCTTGCATTGGTTGTTGGCCTCTTTGGGTACGCCCTCGACCGGCTAGGATTCTCCCTGGTCACCATGGCCATTGGGTTTGTACTTGGGTTCCTTGCCGAAAGAAATTTTACCCAGTCATTGCAGATCTCCGCCGGTGAGTACTCTATTTTCTTTACACGGCCCATTTCACTAACCCTTTTCGTGGTAGCTATTATCATTTTGGTGCTGCCCATCATCAGGGCGCGAATGTCCAAGGCGTCGGACTAGGTTACAACCATGCGCAACGCTGCAATTATCTTTGAACTCCTCCTGCTGGCCATGCTCGGCTATATTTTCTTTATCTCAGCGGCTGACCTGTTGCCACGGCAGCGGTTGGTCCCTCTTATCATCGCAATACCCTCCGCAGTGCTTCTCGTTTTGACTATAGCTGGAGAGGTATCACCCCGCCTGATGCGCCAATTTAATGTGAGCATAATTGACTTCATGCCCTCCATTGATGCAGATGAGATTGCTCGCATGGAGGCGGTCGGCGTCGTAGACTCAGCACCAACGTCCCTAGCCACGGAACTTCGCCAAATAGTAGTCGTGCTGTCGTGGATGTGGGGCTTTTTTGTCGTCTTGTTTATCTTCGGAATGTTGATAGGGATTCCTCTGTTTCTCATATCTTTTTTGCTTCTCTACTCTCGACTCATATGGTGGAAAACGCTTCTCACCACAGTGTCTATCATGTTGATTATCTGGGGTGCCTTCATTCAAATACTGGGGCTGCAACTTTGGTCAGGTGTCATTAAAGTGGACATTGGCTTCCTCAGTTGGGGTGGCGAATTCATCCCCCCTATCTAGGTTATTCCCCTTACTAGGCTTGCCCGTGCGTTGACACGACTATTTACCCTGAGTATTGTTGAGCCCAAACGACCTGCACACCGATGGCTCACTCTTAGCATCCTGCCCTGCTTGAATGAAAGGGGATTGCAATGGTAGACAGTCTGGCCAAGAAAGGCGCTAGCCCTGATCAGTCAGGCGCGAACAAAACGCTGAACAGCTTAGGCGGGGACCTCCGTCTCCACATCCCCACATTGGGTCTCCGAAACTACTGGTGGCCGGCCATCATGGCCAACAAAGTCCCAAAAAAGAAGCCTGTGCAGGTTTCCATGATGGGTGACGACATCTGCTTTTTCATAGGAGCGGATGGGCAACCTGCCGCCATCCAAGACGTCTGCCCTCACCGTGGCGCACGCCTCTCAGAGGGGCGTGTCCACTGGAACGGTACCGTGGCCTGTCCCTACCACGGCTGGGTGTATGACCAACACGGTACAAACGTGGCCGTCTTGAGTGAAGGCCCGGACTCTCTGGTGTGCGGCAAGCCTGGCACAGAGGCCAAGAAGTACCCGACACAGGTACTCAAGGGGATGGTCTTCGTTTGGATGGGTGAGGGTGAGCCTGCGCCTATTGAAGAGGACGTGCCTGAGGAGTTCTTTGACGACGACGCTCTAGTGCTTCATGGCATGGCGCATTGGAACTGCAACTGGGAAGTAGCCATGGAGAACTCCATGGACTCCCATGTGAACTATCTGCACCGCGACGCCTTCGTCGTGTTACGTGGAGACTTTTTGTCCAGGGGAGCTCCTGGTGAGCACCCTTTGTTTGTTGGCAACGGCTTTGGTCCTGACTTGCTCCAGGCTCCGCCTGCTAGTGGAACACGAGTTGAGGACTACTATCCCAAGCAGGGGTGGACTTGGCCTCAACACAACTACCGTAAACTATGGACGTGGCTGTTCAAGTGGAACGTGGCTGGCGCAATGAAGAACGTTCCAGCACCCAAGTCGCCCCGCTGGTGCTTTGGGCATCACCTGCCCGGCATGTTCAGAGCAGAGTTCGCGTATGACCTCTACACACGGGTAGCAGTGCCGGTTACCGAAAATACGTCTCGCATCTACTACTATCACTACACACGTCCAAAGAACAAACTCCAGCGCTGGTGGCAGACATTCCTCTACCATGTCTACCACAAGTGGCTGATTGAGGGGAATTTCTCAACTCAAGACACCAGCGTGATGACCAATCAGCGGTTTGATTGGCCGGAAAAGCTATCTGGCACGGACGCAGAGGTAATTCAATGGCGCAAGCTGGTTGTGACCAAACATCTTGGCGGCAGAGATGCTCTCTTTGAGCACAGGAATCCAGGCGGCCTAGCGCCTGAGGACATTCCCATTGAGCGGCTCTCCATCAAGTACTTACCTCAGCTCCAAGAGATGACTAAGGCCAAGCAGAACGGAAATGGAATCGAGAGCACGTAGGCCCTAAGTCTACTGAGGTAGTCACGCTATATCGTAGTAGCTGAATGCACCGCAATAGGCCCCTCTGTCCTCTTTGTGGCCGCCATTGCCGCCTACCCCGCTTCACTGCGAGCCAAGCTCATTGGCCTGGTTGGTGGTCTCGCCGCCATAACAGTGCTGAACCTCGTTAGAATGATCAGCCTGTTCTACATAGGTGCGTACTTCCCCCAATACCTGGACATGGCCCACTTGTTGATATGGCAGGGCGTCATGATCCTTAGCGTGGTTATTCTCTGGCTCTTCTGGGCCCAACGGTGGGGCCAAGCTCGCCAACCGTAGCCCCTTCCGCCAGTCGCAAGACCTCACGCCGGTATCATCCCGTCATCATTCATTCCACTGAGGAGACAGACCATGCCCATTGAACGGTTGAGCCCTGACACTATGGGAAAGCTCCCTGGCGCGCACCACACGGTGAAGACCGGCAGCACGGTCTACATTGCGGGACAGGTGGCCAGGGACGCTCAGGAGAACATTGTTGGCAAGGGAGACGCGGCTGCCCAGCTTGAGCAGGTATACAAAAACATGGAGGCCGCCTGCAAAGCCCACGGCGGCAGTCTGGCCAGCATTGTGAAGACAACTACCTATGTCACGGACCTGGACTATTTTCCAGCGGTGCGCGACGCTCGCATGCGTATCTATGGCGACTCACCACCCACAAGCACAACTGTGGTGGTCAAGTCCCTGGCGAACCCTGACTTCTTGGTGGAGATAGAGGCCATCGCCTACATCGAGTAGGTTGGCGTTCAAGCCGCGTGCTGTGTGTGACGATTGGAACAGTCTGACTACACAGCCGCTGACCGCTTAGACACTCGCCAACACCCGCTGTGCAGCCTCGTAGTCACGAGCGCCACCCTTAAGTATGGGCGGCACCAAATAGATGCCTCGAACGCCTGCGTCCATGAAGGCGCGAAGTGTCTCTACTGCGATGTCAGTCCCTGGCTTGCCGTTCTCAAGCTCTTCCAGCACCCTCGTAGGGGTGTCACTAAGAAGCACGCCGTCCCGCTCCAGCACCTGGAGGCCCCAGAAGACAGGTTGCAACAGCTCTTCATCCGTCCGGGCCTGGTAGCGCTCCAGAAAGCGCTCTCGTTGGGCTGCGTCATAGATGGGCTGAGATATGAAGAAGTCCGCGCCCGCTTCCACCTTGCGACGAGCCAAGCCGGCCTCCGCATCA
>Ga0114999_10006920_pt1 | contig 12951 bp, 17 predicted proteins | sample ArcticOcean_MG_C_3_FD_89820 | JGI IMG/M metagenome (GOLD analysis project Ga0114999, IMG submission 89820) | Marine microbial communities from western Arctic Ocean - ArcticOcean_MG_CB8_126 | ecosystem: Environmental > Aquatic > Marine > Oceanic | place: Arctic Ocean: Canada Basin | collected...
CAAATTAACTTCCGCCTTGGGGGTTAATGAAGACCAACTATTCTCAGTTTAGGCGGTTGATTAGGCTAGTGGTGGGGTTCTGGCTTTCGATTCGAGGCCTAGTTGCCACCCTATCGCCCCAAGTGCCGTCGTCGCTAAGAATATGAATCTCAGGATATTGGCACCTGTGAATATTTAGTAGTCGTCCTCAGTTGCTTCATATTGATTTGATATTTCTTTGGGACGACTATACTTTTGCGACGGAATTTAAATTTCCTCTATTTCCGCAATGAACATTAGCGGGGCCCGAAAGGTCGGGAGTTCGGAACCCTCTTTTTCTACCAAACCTAATCGACAAGTACTCTTTTCTTTTTATTGGCCATATGAAATCTATATGAGACCAGTTCTTCAAAAATCTTTAGTAGTCGATGCAGCTCCCTTGAGGTACCGATAAACGGGAAGCGGACATCTACAAGCACCTGAGGAAGTATCTTTGAGCACCCGCATGTCGTGGGTCTTTTTGTTCATTAATTGGAATTTAATTTTCAACAAAAAGTGGACGGTTAGCTCTTTTTTTAATTCCGAGCAACAGTCGGGTCATTGATGGTCTGAAATTATGATATTGCCAGTATTGACTTGATAGCGATGTATGTACATACTAATAATATAAGTAGCTATTGATAAATTATACGAAACGAGTAAATGCATTCATGTCATGGTCTTTTCCGGTTTCCCGTCGGCAATCCATGTCCGGGTCTTTGATGCATCGCCCGCGTTGGTGGTTTGGCGCTGTATCGGCTTTGGTAATTCTGTTACTTGGGCTAGTAGCGCCAGCGTGCACTAGTGAAGCAGAGGTAGGGCCAGCGACACCGGGCTCTCTGGTTGTATATTCCGGACGAAGTGAATCGCTTCTTGAACCGTTAATTCAAAAATTCAAGGTAGCAACTGGGATAGACATCAAGGTTCGCTATGGCGGCACAGCCGAAATGGCAGCGACCATACTAGAAGAGGGAGTGAATAGCCCCGCAGACGTCTTTTTTGCTCAAGACCCAGCAGGGCTAGGCGCGATTGCCAAATTATTTGCTCCCTTACCCGAATCCACCCTGGAGGCGGTGTCGCCTAAATATCGATCCCCAGGCGGCGTTTGGGTGGGCCTGTCTGGCCGAGCCCGTGTCGCCGTTTATAACACGGACAAACTCTCCATTGAACAATTGCCAGATACCATCTGGGGGTTCACGAACCCTAAATGGAAGGGCCGCTTAGGCTGGGCCCCCACCAACGGTTCTTTTCAAGCAATGTTGACGGCCATGCAGCTCCAATGGGGCGAAGCGAAAACGAGTGATTGGCTTCTAGGCATCAAGGCAAATGAACCGAAAGCCTACTCCAGGAACACGGCGATCGTGGCGGCGGTTGGCTCAGGGGAAATTGAAATCGGGTTCTCAAATCACTATTACCTGTACAGATTCCTTCAAGAGGAAGGCGCCTCATTTGCCGCAAGGAATTATCACTTCAGAGAAAGCGGGCCCGGAGGGGTGGTGTTGGTCGCAGGCGCAGGAATCGTACAAACGTCCCAAAATCGCGAGAACGCTGTGCATTTCTTAGACTTTTTGTTATCGCCGATCGCCCAGCAGTATTTTGCTAGCCAAACCTACGAATACCCCGTCATCAAGGGAGTGGTTATTAATCCGCTCCTTACGCCGCTGGAGGAGATTAACGCTCCTGATATCGACATGGCAGATCTGGACGATTTAGAGGGAACCCTTGCCCTATTAAGGGAAGTTGGAATCCTTCCTTAATGTGGGTCTGGTTAAGCTAAAACAATGGTTACTATTCATTCAATTCTAGGATTATCTTGGAGGCTGCTACCGGGCAAATACGCTCCGGCTATCATCTGGGTCCCGGCAACCGTGATAGGTCTGACTACAGTTTTGCCTTTGTTGTATATTTTAGTCAGAACCTTGGGGTTGGGAAATGATGCTTGGGATACTCTGTTCCGCTCTCGGACACTTGTCGTTCTCGGTAACACGGCTGCACTGACAGTCATTGTCACCGCAGCATCCATCGCCGTTTCCATACCCGTTGCCTGGCTCACGGTACGGACAGACCTTCCTTTCCGGCGAATGTGGACGGTGTTGACTGCTTTGCCATTGGTGGTTCCCAGTTACATTGGAGGCTTTGTAATCGTCGCTGCTCTAGGCCCACGCGGCATGCTCCAATCTTTGTTGTCAAAAACGTTTAACGTTGAGCATCTACCGGAGATCTATGGACTACCAGGCGCTGCCCTGACTCTTACACTTCTAAGTTACCCGTATATTTTGATCACGGTTCGTTCAGCTTTGTGGGGTATGGATCCAGCATTGGAAGAGGCTTCTCGAAGCTTGGGCTACAGCCGTTGGATGACTTTTTGGAAGGTCACCCTTCCACAGTTGCGGCCTGCCATAAGCGTTGGCGCACTTCTGGTGGGCCTCTATACGCTCAGTGACTTCGGCGCCGTTTCGCTCCTCCGATTCGATTCGTTTACTCGTGTTATTTATCAGGCCTACCAGAGTTCCTTTGACAGAGCCATAGCCGCAGCGCTTTCATTGTTGCTAGTACTGGTTGCGCTGGCCCTACTGACGCTCGAGGCCTGGACTAGGGGTCGCTCCCGTTACTACCGGAGCGATAGTGGTTCACCTCGCGCATTGAGGCCGGTAGCCTTAGGAGCATGGCGTTGGCCTGCGTTGGCATTTTGTGGCGCTGTAGTCATTCTTGCGCTGGCCCTGCCGATGGCTGTCCTTGGGTACTGGATGGTCCGAGGGATGCAAGCCGGTCAGCCCTTGGGCCTAGCTTGGGTTCCAATGATGAATTCGATCTCAGTATCAGGGCTGGCAGCAGTGCTTGCTGTTGCTGTATCTGTGCCGGTGGCGGTATTGGCGGTGCGTTACCCGAGCCGGCTATCAGGTTTTGTTGAACGTAGTGCCTATATTGGGTTTGCCCTTCCCGGCATCGTGGTTGCTCTCGGGTTGGTGTTCTTTGGTGTGAGGTACGCGCCGTTGCTATACCAAACGCTGATGATGCTGGTTATCGCGTACGTCATCCTCCTTTTGCCTCAAGCAGTTGGGGCCGTTAAATCGTCCTTTTTACAGGTTAGCCCGCGCATGGAGGAGGCCGCCCTGTCTCTGGGGAAAAGGCCCGTTCAAATCATGGTTCAGGTGACGCTCCCGTTGATTCGGACCGGCATGTTGGCCGGTGCAGGACTGATGTTCCTCACGGCGATGAAGGAATTGCCGGCAACGTTGCTGCTAAGCCCAATAGGCTTCAAGACCCTGGCAACTACGATTTGGTCCGCCACGGAGGAGGCGTTTTATACCCGCGCTGCAACTTCCGCCATCTTGCTGGTAATGGTATCTTCTGTCCCCATGGCTTTCCTTACACTGCGAGAATCAGGGAGAAAAGGATGAACGAGTTGGCGCTCCAGTGCCAAGGCCTGACAAAGTGGTACGGTGAAACACCGGCGATAGTAGAGCTTGACCTAGTGGTGGAGAGAGGTAAAACGTTGGTGCTCTTAGGTCCCAGCGGTTGCGGTAAAACCACTTTCCTCAGACTGATTGCCGGGTTCGAGACCCCCGGCATGGGCGAAATAATAGTTGATGGGGTTACTGTGGCTGGCAAGGGGGTTTTCATGCCTCCTGAACGGCGTAAAGTCGGTATGGTCTTCCAAGACTACGCCTTATTCCCTCACCTTTCCGTCCACGGGAATGTTCGCTTTGGTGTTAACCGGGCCTCCCCTCAACGAAAGCAGAAAATGGAAGCCGTGCTCGATTTAACGGGCTTAACCGGGCTAGAGGAGCGCATGCCGCATGAGTTATCAGGCGGTCAGCAACAGCGAGTGGCCTTAGCCAGGGCCTTGGCCTCTGAGCCCAAAGCGTTACTTTTAGATGAACCGTTCTCCAATTTGGATTCCTCCCTACGGCGGCAAATGCGAGAGGAGGTGCGTGACATACTGGTCACCAGCGGGACAACCGCGATTTTTGTCACCCATGATCAAGAAGAAGCTTTGGTGATGGGTGACCAGGTGGCTATATTACGTGCCGGTAGGCTGGAGCAGATGGGTACACCAGAGGTGATTTATCACTCGCCTGCAAGTAAATTCGTGGCGACTTTCATGGGAATCGCCGATTTCTTACCGAGCTCTTATGCTCAAAAGATTTTTCACTCGAACGTCGGAGCGACAGCCTGGCCATCCCAATCACCACCCTTACTCAACGTTGACGTGATGTTCCGCCCCGACGATGTTTTGCTTACAGCATCGGAGCAAGGAGCGGGCCACATCGTTTCTCGCACGTTCCAGGGTGCTTATTTCATGTATGAGGTGATTCTGGATTCCGGGGACCCTCTCCACTGCCGCCAGTCATATAGTAACCAGAAATTGCCTGTCGGAGCTCGAGTTGATGTAGGGCTCCATTCTGCCTACCAGCCTAGCTACTTTTCGGAGGGAAGGCCGCTGTCTGACGCAGTGACGACGTGATCAAGCACGCTTTTGGGGAGCCCACAAAAGCAGTCAATTAAGATAACCAAGTGTCGAGGTCTGATTGTGAGCCTTCCGGCTGTTCGTTGTAGGAATGATCCGTATGAGTGTCAAACCGATAGATCAGGCAACAAGCTATGGCGAGGTTCCCAACCCGGCAGTCTGGTATGAGGCTGATGGGACGTATCACAAGGGGCCAACAGACCGGTACCACCTTCACCTGTATCGTGGGAAGGGATGGACGCTCAGAGCGCCCGACCTACCGCCCCCTGTACCGCCAAAGCCTGCGTTGCCTTGGTATGCAGCTCGTGCAATGCGCGTACTGGGTGATGCGGAGGAGTGGTCGGGGACGGCTAGCAAGTTCGTTGAGGTGGCAGGGTTGCTCGGGACTTCACCTGACCAGGTTGGCCGGAGGCTTTTCCAAGCTAAAGTGTCAAAGGCGCTGGCCCACGAGGGCATCAGCGTAACCAGAGGACGTAGTGTACATGGGAGGGTGTTGAAGCTAATGCGTCAATAATCAGGGGCATTTAGCCGTGGCACCGACACTTCACTCGTGTCCTCACCTGTCCCCCACCCCTTAAAAAGGGGTTTTAACGCTAACGATTAGGGGCATCATCGTTCTCGTTAGGCCCCCACGGAACCCATGGCTTTATAAAGCGAGCGCTAATGCGGTATGCCAGCCACTGAGCGGCATAAAACGCTACCGCTAACCCCCACCCATAAAGCAGCAGAAACACAATTGCCATCACTAATCCAACCACGGGAAACGTGCCCGGGCGATACAGGACTGGAAAGAATCTCTGCATAAAGGAAAACGCCACGGCGAATATCAGCCCAGTAAATATGCCTTCGGCCATCAGCTCCTCCTTCGCCGATCCTTAACCGGTATTGTATAACCTTCGCGTGCCTGGCCCAATGATGCTACCGCAATGGCAGGCCGGTGCCGGTCCTGCGGTACAATGCGGCGATGCTAGAATTTTTCAATCAATACTCAGCCGTTATTGTTGTAGGGGTGTCCCTCTTACTGGTAGCCTTTGCTACCAATGGTTTTCGACGGAGGAAAAAGACCCTCATTGTCGTAGCCGTGACGTTGGCTGTACTCACGCTTGGTTATTTTCAGGTACGTACCGGCCCCAGTAGTGTTCCGGTCGCCGTAGCTGTAGACGATGCCCTTACAGGCAACAGGCCGGTGCTGATGGAGGTGTATTCAGATTTCTGACTGACCTGCCTGGCGAGTAAGCCCGCCGTTGACGGGCTTGAAAATCGGTTGGTTAACCAAGCGGAAGTCTTGAGGATCAATATAAGTGAGCCAGTTGGACAACATGTAGCCCGTCAGTATCTTGTTCGAGTAACCCCTACCTTCATCGTGTTCAGCTCAGGAGGCACAGAGGTTTATCGACAGGCAGGGGGGTTTCCAGACACGCTACGTTTGATGCGGGAAATCCAGAATGCCGACTAAGGTATTGTACGCATCCCTCTACTAGATAAACTGGCCTCATGGCCTTGATCTTGGCTAACATTCGTCTCCCGGCGTTTTTGTTGGTGCTGGTTATTCGGTATTACGAAGCACTAATTGTACGAACTAGCACGGGGCAAGTATTACTAGTAATTACGGGGTAATACCGGCCTCTTAAAAAGGGTTTATGCCCCATCCTCCGGTTGATTGAATAGCTCATCCAGCGGCGGTTCCCATTCAAGCCACTCATCCGTGAGATGAGAACGGTAGATATTTTTGAGCATGTTAATGACTATCGAGTTGACGCCATAGCCAAGGCAGGCACCGCATAGGGACTAAAATGGTGCCATTCGAGTTAGGAGGCGTCATGGCTGCTCATGTGTCCAATTCAATCCTCCATCAAGCTAATGAACGGAACATGATTCTCCGAGATTTGGCCCGTGGTCCGGGAATTTTGGTCATGCCTGGTGCATACGACACCATAACTGCGCTTCTCTTTCAATCGATGGGTTTCGAGGCAACCCAGGGAACCAGCTGCTGCATCGCCGCGCAGCACGGCCTACATGACGGGGAGTACTTCACCGTTTGAACAGACTGTCGAGGTGTACAGGCAAATGGTCCAGGTGATTGATATGCCAGTAAATGCTGAAGGGGTGAAGTTCCGACTTCCGATTTGAGGCCTAGTTGCCACCCTATCGCCCCAAGTGCCGTCGTCGCTAAGAATATGAACCTCAGGATATTGGCACCTGTGAATATTTAGTAGTCGTCCTCCAGTTGCTTGATAACCGTGCTTATACATACACTGGACAACTTGAATCCAAAAGAATGGACTGGTTGATGAAGGGAAGAGGTCACAATGACAATTCAGGTAGTCAGGCTTGTTTCTAATCCGGGGGTTTTCAATTACGACGAACTCGCGAAACTGCCAAATCAGATACCAGACTTGTCAATTTTAACGATTGGGCGATTGGGGTTTGCTGTCCCATTAAGGCCTGTATTGGATGTCTGCGCTCTCAAACCGGAAGCAAAGCATTTGACGCTCCAAACCGAAAATTATAGTGCGAGTGTCTTGCTTGACCCTGTATTGCCACACGACTCACGTCCCCCCCAGCAAACACACAGCGTTACACCCTGGATAACTCAGGGGATGCCATGTGGGTTTGATGCACCGGAGACAGATACGGCTCCTACAGGCAGAAATGCTTCGCTGATGGAGAGTAATGTAAAATGCAGCAGTTGTTCGAACTAACTCACGATTCCAAGGTTCTAGAACTTGAAGGCGCTGACGGTCGGCGGAGTCGGCTCGTGTTAACGCTGAGCAAGCTTGGCCAAGTGACCAAACTGGACTTCATCCTTACAGCCGATGAGGCTAAGGACTTAGCCGCAGCCCTCCTTCGTTGAGGCCTCCATATGATGTCGAGTACCATTATCATCGGCGCTCCACCAGCCCTTTTGCTGATCGATGTATCTCGCAACCATGCTGGCTGGGAGTCCGCGTTTTGTGACCGATTGTTCACCGCTATGGTTCGCCGGCGCCTTATGTTGGTGGGCGACAGTTGTGTGCGAGTGGTTGCTCCAGAACACTTGGAACCTCATCTAGTCTCGCTGTCCAGTGCGAGCTGCGTGCTACTGTTCGGCCAGAGTATGGAACCTGCAAACGGCTTAGACGTAGGGATCTTGAATTACATAGCCTGGCTAAAGGCAAATCTGGTGGGCCCGAAACTGCTAGCTGTTTGTTCATGGCAGAACTATGACCCGACACTGGCCGATGAACTCCTCAAAGGACCAGACGACTTTGTGTCCCTAGTTCTGACTCAGCAGTCGCCGGTGACCTCCCACGAGGCCGGCCTCTTTTTCCTCAAATTCTTCAGTGAACTAGATATCCATTCTGAAACCCATATGAGTGGGCGGATGGCATGGTTTTCCTGGCTCAAAGCAACTGAGTTGTTGAAGCGTCGCCGACTAAAAGGAAGATTCGGTCTCCGTCTCCGAGCATAGCCGGCAACCCAGTCAAAGACGTGAGGTGTTTTTTTGGAAAAACGAAACTATTTTACCATGGATGAGGCCAATCAGAAGATTCCCTGGCTTGAAGTACAGCTTCAAGCCATAGTGTCATTAAACGAAGACATTGAGCGTCTTAGGTTAGATTTAGATAGCATTGCCCAAAAGGGGCGTAGTAATGGTCACGGCGACACTGACCAAAACGTGATGGACAATCGCGAGAAAATTGACGCTGCAATCGACCGATTAAGAGACCTTGCACAGGAGATAAACGATTCAGGCATAATTTTGAAGGACGCAAAACTGGGGCTAGTAGACTTTCCCACTCTTTGGGAAGACCGAGAGGTGTATCTATGTTGGCATTTGGGGGAATCAAACATACAGTTCTGGCACGAGATTGACATTGGCTTCGCCGGACGCCAGCCATTGTTATAGATATTGTACGAACTAGCGCGGGTGAGTATTACTAGTACTATTACTGGGTCTTACGAGTAAGTAACTCTCATTATTGTTTTTGTTTTCCGTCGCTACTCACTTAGGTTTTCGGAGAGTCACGCGGCGAGCTGGACGTTTAGCAGACGAACGGCTACTGGTGCCGATTGCCCAGCTCAGGAGGGATGCTGCCAGTGAGGTTGTTCTGCGACAGCTCGAGCTGCTTTACAGACCTTTCATCATTGCAGGTGAGGCCATGCCACTTACAGATATCGCGCTTGGTTCCCCAGCCGCTATTGTCTGACCAGTCATCACCGTTGGTGGATTCGTACAGGGCCATAAGGACATCATGTTCCGTAGTAGGCACGGGCGTAGGTGAGGAACACGCTGCTAATGCAGAGAGTAATACGACGAGGGCTATAGAGAACGCTATGAGCTTCATGCGGAGGAGTGTATACTCTGAACCTTTTTTAAGGGTTGTTCCACTTCGCACCGCTCCAGTGGCGCACCATTACCCGTCCAACGGCTTAACGCCAGGCTCGACGGAAAGCTCTTGGTCATGGGCAAACAGCTCCCATGGCTTGAACGATTCAACGAATGCCTTGGCTTCGTCCAGGCTCGCGATTTCCCGCCGAGCGCGGTCGGGGTCGTAGCCAAGCGCCTTAGCAAACGCGTCCACGCCCCGCTTGGTCTCGCGCGCGCCGCCGATTATTTCCTCGCGTTCACCATCGGCCAGCACCAAGCGTAGGCCCTGCCTCGCCACCTGCCAGTAGACTTTCATGCCATGTCCATTTCTTTATGTCGCCGCCAGCCATTTGTCAGAACCATGAACCATTTAGCAGTCTAACAAATGGCTGGTGGAGCTGAAGGGATTCGAACCCTTGACCCCCTGCTTGCAAAATAAGTGCTGCGCTGGTTCTACACGTAACCCGACGTAAATCCCTGAAGAAATTTATACCTAATCTGTTAACCCACGTAAGCTTATACCATTGGGCGTTATAGGACTAATTGTAGGACTCAGTAATACTCTGAGGTGGTCCCGGTTGTTTGAACAGTGTAGGCCGTCGAGATAAGTGGATGCCCTGCGGTCAAAAATCACAGTCCACCGTTGTTCGGAGTCGCAGTCGCGGTGGGCATTGGCGTCGCCGTGGGTCCAATAGCTAGTGGTGCAGTCTCGGTTGGATCACTGTGTCGAATGTCGAGAACCACATCGACTCTCTCATAGTATTGTTCCAAAATTCCGACCTGCAACCCGTCCGCTGCGAGGGGTGTGCGAATGGCTAGTGGTTTCCTCGAATCAAAAAAACAATGCTCTGACGCCCCATGCGATGAACCCAAGGGGAGTTACTACGAGCGCTGCCATGGCCCCGACCGTGGAAGTTATCGTGAAAGCTGGCGGCATAGCTGCGGCCTTACCTTCGTCGTCCACGACGCCATCGTATATCGGGATATTACTTTTGTACCGAACCCAGAGCTGGAAACTACGCAAAAGCCCAAATAAAATTGATAGAACCATAGCTAGTGACCCATTTACGCCGCCTGCAAATCCCGACCACGCCACCACAGCTAGAAAAACCGGAACGGCCCCCCACAAGAATTCCCTGATGCATGCTCGTAATACTGGGTCCATGTCAACATCCTCCACAGAAGAACTGCCTGATGTGTTCAGGGATTACAGGGAGTCGCCCAACACCAGGGTGGTTAGAGATAGCACTATGACCCTCATGCCGGGGATTATAGTCCGTGAGGAGGGTCATTAGCTTCGGTCAGGTACAAGCGGGGTACCATTTACGAAGGGTTAGGTACATCAGTATGTATGTAAAAGGTACCTAATATGTACCTCTTGGAAGCATCCTGGGTACAACAATTGTCTGTGGCACTAAACATATATATATACCCCCGGCCGGGCGCCAACCGGCCCCCCCGCAAGCCTTTTTTAAGGGGCGCAGCGACTGATGGAAGACACGTAAAGATTGAGGCACGTAAGTACATCTTTTTTATAGGGGTTAGGACAGGGTAGGACAGCATCTCTTTTATGGAAATTGAACGGAGTCTGGTATGCACATATACACACATAAAAACAACAAGCCCTACCCTCTCAATAACTATGCTATAATACTCGTATAATTATTACACCTAGCAATAAATATAGAAGTAGTACATGCTCAATTCAACCGCTATTCAAACCGCACTTGCTGCCCTGAAAGAGAAAGGCTGGTCCTTGGCTGCCATTGCAGACGAGCTGCAGGTTTCATGGGTGACCGCCTGGCGGTGGAAGAAGGGGCAAATGCCGGTGCATGTTCAGCTAGTGGCAGGTGCAATGGATGAGCTACTGAAGAAGAAACGTATCCCTAAGATGCGCAGGTACATACCCGGGCAACGCGTGAGAAACCAAGGAGGATGTAAGGGCAATGCCGACCAAACAGAGACGGCGAACCAGTAAGGGAGACGGAAACATTCGTCAGCGCGATGCGACTGGCTTAACTTGGGAATTGCGTTACTCGCTTCCTATCCGTGCAGGAAGGCGCAAGCGTCTATCCGAGACGTTCCGCGGAACTCGTGAACATGCCCAGGCCCGACTCGATGAGCTAACTTACGCGATTAAGAAGAAGAAGGACGAAGCCGCCCGTAAGGAGCCTACCAAGCTCAAGGTTGCAGGTCTCGTAGATGAGTTCCTGACCAAGCACGCCTATGCGGAGACACGCTCTAGAACGGCCATTGAGTACGAGAAGAAGCTGAGAAGCTACGTCTTACCAGTAATCGGGCCGGTCAAATTGACCGCCTTGGATGGTGGCCACGTAGAAGAGGTATTCCAGGAGATGCGTGACGATGGTCTCAGCGCACAAACCCAGATTCATGTTCACCGTCTCATGAAGCAAGTCCTCAGCTACGCCGTCGAGAGGGGGCTTATAGAGGAGAACCTGATGAGTAAGCGCAAGCCTCCCAAGGCAGATAAGCTACCTATTGTCCCCATGGTTCAAGAAGAGATAGACGCTATGCTGGAGGCTATTACAGGTCAACCGAACGAGACGTTGTACCGGCTCAACTATGGTACGGGTATACGCCGTTCTGAAGCTGTCGGCCTCACTTGGCGCAACACTAACCTTGAGAGTGGCAATATCCGCATCGTTCAGTCCGCTCATTCGGTGCCAGGAAAAGGCATGGTAATAGAACGACCCAAAACCCATAGCTCCGGTCGTACCGTAAGCATGAAAACCCAACTGACCGAGTTACTCGGTAGGCATAAAACTCACCAGATGGAACAGGCACTCGCGGATGGGGTACCTTGGAGCATGGACTGGCCAGTGTTTGCGAACAGGCTCGGTAAGATGCTTACTACTGATGCTATTACGAAAGGTTTCAAGCGCATCATGGAAGCCTACGAGCCTCTCGATATGAGCCGGTGGCATCTGCACGACCTACGGCACACCCACGTCAGCATTCTCATTGAGGCGAATGTTCATCCAAAGAAGATACAGGCACGTCTCGGACATAGTTCTATCCAGGTGACCATGGACAGATACGGGCACCTCATGGAGGGTCAGGACGACGATATCGCCGAACTCTTTGAACAGTACGGCAAGGAACCGACAGTGGTCACCGAGGCTATCGCTGTCCTTGAGGCCGTATAACCCCTAAAACAGGGTAATAGGCCGCAGAATAGGCCGCAAAAGGGCCACGGGCAACCCGTGGTCTCTTTGTGTCTTAGGCGTTTAGCAGTCTAATACCTGGTAAAAAGTGGAGCCACCGAACGGATTTGAACCGTTGACCTGCGGTTTACGAAACCGCTGCTCTACCACTGAGCTACGGTGGCTTAACGAATACACGAAGCCGTTCCTCTGATTCTACAATCCTCGACTGGGAAGTTTGGCAGTAAATTTAACAGCAACCCGTGTCAGCCCCACACTCCAAGCCTTGCTGCCATACGATTGGCGGCGCCCCTTTGAAATTCAGGCGCGATATGACTGTAAATGTTCATCGGCGTGCTAACTTGGGCGTGACCGAGGATTTCACTATAGTCACTTGGGGTGGAATATCCTGCGCAGCCATGGCCTGAGGCACGGAGCGGCCTTTAACCATGGTATCGCATCTGCGGCAGCGCTGCCAATCGCAAAAGCTAAGGGAATCGAGGCCCCCTTATAACCGATCTCGCTAAGCTAAACCGCTTTGCACAACTTGACTGCGCCTTTGTGCACGATATCCAGCCGCTTACTCTTCATCAGGGCATCAATCGCTTGCTTCACGGCTACGCCCCCGCCGCTACGGAATTTGCCTGTAATTTTAGTCATCGGCTTTGGATTAACGCAGTAATTCCATAGATGCTCCATTAGCAACTCACTGGTGACTGGCAGAAGCTTTAACGGCGTTACGATTGTGCTCCCCGGGTTCCTCGCTATCTCCTCCCCTAGCCTAAATTCCAAGCAATCCTGATGCTTTTCTAAGAACGCACGAAGGCGTGTCCGAAGGGTGCCACCCTGGCCATGTGAACCATAGCCGTGTACCACTTCCAAATTGCCAGCATGAGCGCCATTAGCCCTAAGTACAGCGTCATTGAAAAAGCCTATGAAGGCCTCAC